>OMGY01002291.1_pt1 | contig 14649 bp, 9 predicted proteins | sample 1674461 | NCBI WGS metagenome assembly OMGY01 (sample SAMN05578579, study PRJEB25193) | human gut metagenome | biome: Human Microbiome; feature: human-associated habitat; material: feces | host: Homo sapiens | place: USA:Birmingham
TATTCTCATTGGTGGTCAATCTCCGGCGGAAGTAACAGAGGACGGATTCTCTATTTCTACTCAAGACGGTATTCTAAAAATATCTGGTAAAGAAAACGGTGTTGTATATGGGGTTGTTACTTTATTAGAGCAATATTTGGGTATCGATTATTGGGGAGAGAATGAATATTCTCTTGCCCCTTCAAAAACAGTGAACTTACCCTTAATTAATAAAGTCGAGAATCCGGGCTTTCGTTACCGTCAGACACAATGTTATGCTATCCATACAGACTCTATTTATAAGTGGTGGAATCGTTTAGAGGAACCGAATGAAGTGTTTGCTGCCGGTTATTGGGTGCATACTTTTGATAAGCTTCTGCCTTCATTCATTTATGGGAAAGAACATCCGGAATATTATTCTTACTTCAAAGGAAAACGCCACCCGGGAAAGGCCAGTCAGTGGTGTTTGAGTAATCCGGAGGTTTTTGAGATTGTAGCTCAACGTGTTGATTCTATTTTCAAAGCAAATCCAGATAAGCATATCATGTCTGTAAGTCAGAATGATGGTAATTATACAAATTGTACGTGTGATGCTTGTAAGGCAATTGATGATTATGAAGGAGCATTATCAGGAAGCATAATCACTTTTCTGAATAAGTTGGCTGCCCGTTTCCCGGATAAAGAATTTTCCACATTGGCTTATCTATATACTATGAATCCTCCGAAACATGTGAAACCTTTGCCGAATGTGAATATTATGCTATGTGATATTGACTGTGACCGTGAAGTAACTTTGACGGAGAATGCTTCGGGAAAAGAGTTTGTGAAAGCCATGGAAGGATGGTCTAAGATTACCAATAATATTTTCGTGTGGGATTACGGTATTAACTTTGATAATTATCTGGCTCCATTTCCTAATTTCCATATTTTACAGGACAATATCCGTCTTTTCAAAAAGAATCATGCCACCATGCATTTCTCTCAAATAGCAGGGAGCAGGGGAGGAGATTTTGCAGAACTTCGCGCTTATTTAGTGTCAAAGTTAATGTGGAATCCAGAAGTTAATGTAGACTCATTGATGCAACATTTTCTGCATGGATATTATGGGGAAGCAGCGCCATATCTTTATCAGTACATAAAGATAATGGAAGGAGCATTAATTGGTAGTGGACAGAGGTTGTGGATATATGATTCACCTGTATCACATAAATATGGCATGCTAAAGCCTGCTTTGATGCGTCGTTATAATCATTTGTTTGATTTGGCTGAAAAAGCTGTTGAAGCAGAACCTGGTTTCTTGAAACGAGTTCAACGGGCACGTCTGCCAATTCAGTATTCAGAACTGGAAATAGCACGAACGGAGACAGAAAAAGACTTAGTAGATATCAATAAAAAGTTAGACCTTTTTGAGGAACGCGTGAAAGAGTTTCAAGTTCCGACATTGAATGAGCGTTCCAATTCATCGGTAGACTATTGTAAATTGTACAGGGAACGTTACATGCCACAAAAAGAGAAAAGTTTGGCATTGGGTGCAAAGGTTACTTATCTAATTCCTCCTACCGGAAAATATGCGGCATTAGGAAAGAACGCACTGATTGACGGTTTGTTTGGTGGAGCAACCTTTGTTGATAGCTGGATTGGTTGGGAAGGAACCGATGGTGCATTCGTTATAGATTTGGGCGAAGCGAAAGAGATACATAGTGTGGAAACAGATTTTCTTCATCAAATAGGGGCCTGGATTCTTTTTCCTCTAAAGGTGGTTTATTCATACGCTGAAGACGGTGAGCATTATACACATTGGAAAACGATTGATTTACTGGAAGAACGTACCGGTGAGGTAAAATTCCGTGGAGTCAAGGCTGAATCAGCCGAACCGATAAAAACTCGTTATGTGAAAGTAGAAGTCACTGGAACGAAAGAATGTCCGACTTGGCATTATGGTGTAGGTCATCCTTCGTGGTTCTTTATAGACGAAGTGATAATAAAATAAAAAAAGTAGGGGGGAGACGTTAGTAGTTTCCCTCTTTTAGTTGTATTATATATAGATGGGTCAGAAAAATGTTTTTTTTCATCTATATACTATGATTTATGCAACAGAATAAAACTGCTTCTCAACGAAAAACTATTAACCCGGCTTGCTGGGTACCTACTGCTTATTTTGCAATGGGACTTCCCTTTATTGCTATTAATCTGGTTTCTGTTTTCATGTTTAAGGATCTTGGAATTTCGGATACGCAAATTGCATTCTGGACTTCTCTGATTATGATGCCTTGGACACTGAAATTTTTGTGGAGTCCTTTTCTTGAAATGTATCGGACGAAAAAATTCTTCGTATTGATTACAGAATTATTGAGTGGTGTATTGTTTGGAGTAGTAGCCTTTTCTTTGTTTTTCGATTACTTTTTCGCCATAAGTATCTCTACGATGGCAGTGATTGCCTTTAGTGGAGCAACGCATGATATTGCTTGTGATGGTGTATATATGGCTGAATTGAACAAAGAAGATCAGGCAAAATATATCGGAGTGCAGGGTGCTTTCTATAATGTAGCCAAATTGGTTGCTAATGGAGGATTAGTTGCTATGGCAGGAGCATTGGCAGAGCACTTCGGAGCAATAGAAGGTGCTTCGATAGATGCTAACAAAGGAGCGTATTCATCTGCATGGATGATTATTTTCAGCGTAATTGCGGCAATAATGGTACTGATCGGTATTTATCATATAAAAATGTTACCTTCTACACAGGTTCCGTCAACAACAAAGAAAACTGCATCGGAGGTTGGGCACGAATTGGTAGCAGTCATTGCTAACTTCTTTACTAAAAAGCATATTCTTTATTACATCTGTTTTATTATTTTATATCGTTTGGCAGAAGGCTTTATCATGAAAATAGCTCCGCTGTTTTTACGTGCTTCAAGGGATGTAGGCGGCTTAGGACTGTCGTTAACAGAGATCGGCACGCTAAATGGTATCTTTGGTTCCGCTGCTTTCGTTTTAGGCTCATTGTTAGCAGGTATTTATGTCTCTAAGTTCGGATTGAAAAAGACACTGTTCACTCTCTGTTGTATTTTTAATCTTCCGTTTGTTGCCTATACTTTTTTGGCAGTTGCACAGCCTACTAATGTATATCTGATCGGAACTTGTATAACAATGGAATATTTTGGTTATGGCTTTGGTTTTGTCGGACTGACGTTGTTTATGATGCAACAGATTGCTCCAGGCAAACATCAAATGTCACATTACGCATTTGCTTCAGGAATCATGAATCTGGGAGTGATGCTTCCGGGAATGGTTAGTGGTTATCTTAGTGACTTATTAGGATATCGTAATTTCTTTATCTATGTGTTAATTGCAACTATTCCAGCTTTTCTGATTACTTATTTCATACCTTTCACGTATGATGACTCAAAAAATAAATAATATAAAATCAACGATTATGAATAAAATTCAAATTCCTTGGGAAGATCGTCCTGTCGGATGTACGGACGTTATGTGGCGTTACTCACAAAATCCAGTTATCGGACGTTATCATATTCCTTCATCTAATAGTATTTTCAATAGTGCTGTTGTTCCTTTTGAGGATGGTTTTGCAGGCGTATTCCGTTGTGATAACAAAGCTGTACAGATGAATATCTTTGCAGGTTTTAGTAAGGACGGAATTCATTGGGATATCAATCATGAACCTATTCAGTTTAAAGCAGGTAACACGGAAATGATTGAGTCGGAATATAAATACGACCCTCGTGTTACATGGATTGAAGACCGTTATTGGGTGACTTGGTGTAATGGCTATCATGGCCCTACGATTGGTATTGCCTATACTTTTGACTTTAAGGAGTTTTTCCAGTGCGAAAATGCTTTCTTGCCTTTCAATCGTAATGGTGTACTTTTCCCGCAGAAGATCGATGGCAAGTATGCGATGTTGAGTCGTCCCAGTGATAATGGACATACTCCGTTTGGCGATATATACATCAGCTATAGCCCGGATATGAAATATTGGGGTGAACACCGCTGTGTAATGAAAGTGACTCCTTTCCCGGAAAGCGCTTGGCAGTGTACAAAGATTGGTGCAGGTTCAGTTCCTTTCCTTACAGATGAAGGCTGGTTGCTGTTCTATCATGGTGTAATCACTACTTGTAATGGTTTCCGTTACGCTATGGGATCTGCCATATTGGATAAAGATCATCCGGAAAAAGTCCTCTACCGTACACGTGAATATCTGCTTGGTCCGGCTGCTCCTTACGAACTTCAGGGTGACGTTCCTAATGTAGTATTCCCCTGTGCTGCTTTGCAAGATGGTGAACGTGTTGCTGTTTATTATGGTGCGGCAGATACTGTGGTAGGTATGGCCTTCGGATATATAAAAGAGATTATCGATTTTACGAAACGAACGAGTATCATTTAATAAAGATATGAAACGTATTATATTAACTTACACACTTGCTTTTTCCCTTCTTTCCGCCTATGCGGGGGAAGGGGGGAGCCCTCCCCTTAAAAATACGGATAAAAGTCTTTTGATAGATTATGTGGATCCTTTTATCGGAACTACAAATTTCGGAACGACTAATCCCGGAGCGATTTGCCCCAATGGTATGATGTCTGTGGTTCCTTTCAATGTGATGGGATCTTCCGAAAACACATACGATAAAGATGCCCGATGGTGGTCTACGCCTTATGAATATACAAATTGTTTCTTTACCGGATATGCTCATGTGAATTTGAGTGGAGTCGGTTGTCCGGAATTAGGTTCTTTATTATTGATGCCTACTACCGGAGAACTGAATGTGGATTATAAAGAATATGGTAGTAAGTATAAGGATGAACAGGCCTCACCGGGCTATTATTCTAATTATCTGACTAAATATAATGTAAAAACAGAAGTTTCGGCTACTCCGCGTAGCGGTATTGCCCGGTTTACTTTCCCAAAAGGGAAAAGCCACATCCTGCTGAATCTGGGTGAGGGGTTAACGAATGAGAGTGGCGCTATGCTTCGTCGTGTAAGCGATTGTGAAGTGGAAGGAGTCAAACTACTTGGTACATTTTGTTATAATCCTCAAGCTGTATTCCCCATTTACTTTGTATTGCGGGTTAAGAAGAATCCTTCTGCAACAGGGTATTGGAAGAAACAACGTCCGATGATGGGTGTTGAGGCTGAATGGGATAAGGATCAGGGAAAGTATAAACTTTATACTCGTTACGGAAAAGAAATAGCAGGAGATGACATTGGTACTTATTTCTCCTTCGATACAGAAGAAGGTGAACAGGTAGAAGTGCAAATGGGAGTTTCTTTTGTAAGCGTAGAAAATGCCCGTTTGAATCTGGATCGTGAACAGGCTGGAAAGGATTTTGAGAAGATCCATGCGGAAGCACGTTCCAAATGGAATCATGACTTGTCACGCATAACAGTGGAAGGTGGTACAGATGCCCAAAAGACTGTGTTTTATACAGCGCTTTATCATTTGCTGATTCATCCTAATATTTTGCAGGATGTAAACGGAGAATATCCGGCAATGGAAAGTGATAAAATCCTGACAACCAAAGGTGATCGCTATACCGTATTTTCTCTTTGGGATACCTACCGCAATGTTCATCAATTGCTGACCTTGGTTTATCCGGAACGTCAGATGGAAATGGTGCGCACAATGCTTGATATGTATCGTGAACATGGATGGTTGCCTAAGTGGGAATTATATGGCAGAGAAACATTGACAATGGAAGGTGATCCGAGTATTCCGGTAATTGTAGATACCTGGATGAAAGGTTTGCGTGACTTTGATGTTGATTTGGCTTATGAGGCAATGTACAAATCTGCTACATTACCGGGGGCAGAAAACTTGATGCGTCCTGATAATGATGATTATATGTCTAAAGGATATGTACCCCTTCGTGAACAGTATGACAATTCCGTCTCTCATGCATTGGAATATTATATTGCCGATTTTGCATTGTCTCGTTTTGCAGCTGCTTTAGGTAAAAAGAAAGATGCAGAGATGTTCTATAAACGTTCTTTAGGATACAAACATTATTATAGTAAAGAATTTGGTACTTTCCGTCCGATTCTCCCCGATGGAACGTTTTATAGCCCGTTTAATCCGAGACAAGGAGAGAACTTTGAACCGAATCCCGGTTTCCATGAAGGTAGTTCCTGGAATTATACGTTCTATGTACCACATGATGTATATGGCTTGGCGAAATTAATGGGGGGAAAGAAACCTTTTATCGATAAACTACAAATGGTTTTTGACGAAGGACTTTACGACCCGGCAAATGAACCGGATATTGCTTATGCTCATTTATTCTCATACTTTAAAGGTGAAGAATGGCGTACGCAGAAAGAGACGCAGCGTTTATTAGATAAGTACTTTACAACAAAACCTGATGGTATTCCAGGAAATGATGATACGGGAACGATGTCTTCCTGGGCTATTTTCAATATGATCGGTTTTTATCCGGATTGTCCCGGACTGCCCGAATATACATTGACGACTCCGGTCTTTAATAAGGTAACGATCCGGTTAGATCCGAAATGGTATAAAGAAAACGAATTGGTGATTGAAACCAATCGTACTCAACCAGGAACTTTATATATTGATAAGGTACTATTGGATGGCAAGAAGTTCAATAAATATCATATCACACATGATGAACTTGTTCACGGCAAATATTTAAAGTTTGATTTGAAATAACACACAGTGTTTCATAGGTATCGTTTTTGGGTTGACAGGGCTGTCGGACTTTTTATAGTCCGGCAGCCCATTTTTTTACATTTACTTCTGTTATTACTTCTTCGAAAATAGTGACGGTATATGCCCGGGATAGTGACGGTATCGGACCAAGATAGCGTCACTATTTGTCTTGGATACCGTCACTATCTTACTTTTATTAAATTATACTCCGTAGTATTTTTAGTTATTCTCTGTTTTATAGGTGATTACAAAAATCTATTCCATACGTCTACTATGTAAATCGTATGCAATAAAATAAAAAATGAGAAGAAATTTATTTAAACATATCCTTTGGATATTGATACTTGCAGAGTGTTTTCCTCTATTGGCAATTGCCGGATCGCAGCAAAAGGAACAACGTTATAAAATAGCCGTATGTGACTGGATGATTCTGAAACGTCAGAAAATCGGTTCATTCCAATTGGTACATGAATTGAATGGTGACGGTGTAGAATTGGATATGGGTGGTCTTGGCAAGAGGGAAATGTTTGATAATAAATTGCGTGAGCCCCATTTCCAGCAGTTATTTCGTGAAACTGCTCAAAAATATCAATTAGAAGTTTCTTCTATTGCTATGTCCGGTTTCTATGGACAGTCTTTTCTGGAGCGGGCTAACTATAAAGATTTAGTTCAGGATTGCCTTCATGCCATGAAAGTGATGAATGCCAAAGTAGCCTTTCTTCCTTTGGGAGGAATCAAAGCCGGATGGGAAAAGATTCCGGCACTACGGACAGAAGTTGTAAAACGCTTGAAGGAGGTAGGAGATATGGCAGCTTCTGAAGGAGTGGTGATTGGTATTGAAACTCAACTGGATGCAAAAGGAGATGTGAAACTACTGAAAGAAATTAATTCTCCCGGAATCAAGATCTATTTTAAATTTCAAAATGCATTGGAGAATGGAAGGGATTTGTGCAAGGAGCTGAAAATTCTGGGGAAAAAGAGGATTTGCCAGATTCACTGTACGGACACAGATGGAGTGACTTTACCTTATAATGAACGATTGGACATGAATAAGGTGAAAAAGACACTGGATAAGATGGGATGGAGTGGATGGCTGGTGGTAGAACGTTCGCGTGACAAGAATGACGTGCGGAACGTGAAAAAGAATTATAGTACGAATATTAAGTATTTGAAAGAGGTGTTTCAACAGAGATAGGAGGATATTATGATATAGTTAAGAGAGAAAAAAGTGCAAAATCTATTTTTTTATTCTTTTAAGTGATTACATATTTTTTGATTGTACGTCTTTCCTTAAAAGAACTTTTAGATTTTGAAGATATAATATATTATTTTTGTTTAAATTAAAATTTAATCTATGAAGAGTAAAATGAAGATTAAAATGAAGATTGCCGGAAAGTTATGGGGCTTGTCAGCAATTCTTTTATTCGTTTCTTGTGCTAAAGGTTTTGATGATAATGAAACCTTTTCTGGAGGTGTGACAAATGCACAGTTGGAATCTCCTGAAAATATAAGTTTCTCTACCTTAACTAATGCTGATGGGTCAGAGAGTTTGAAGCTAACATGGCCTGTTGTTATGGGAGCTGGTGGTTTTAAGGTAAATGTTTATAATATGAACGATCCAGTTAATCCAGTTGCAGTAATAGCAGATAGTATAGTAGACGGGAGTTCAATGGTATTCCCGAAATTAGAAGATACTAATTATCAGGTCACTGTACAAACAATGGGTAATGAAAAATTAAATAATAAGGATGCTCAAACAGCTACTATTCAAGATTACAAAGCATTTGCGGCAGTTGCAACTATTCATAAAAACAATGAAATTGCAGCTTATGTTAATGCTAATATTCAAGATTTTAGCCAAGATCAGGAGCAGTGTTTTGTATTGGAGCCAGGAGGAGTTTATACATTAGATGATATAGCTGATTTTAAGTTGAATACAGTGACATTCCGCGGAGACAAAGACAATCGTCCGACTATAAAAGTTGGTGCCAATGGTGGACTTGTGACACAGGGAGGTTTAAAGATTAAGTATATTAATTTTGAGTGCACAGATATGTCCTCACAAAAAGGGATTCTTTGTTTAAGCGAAAATCCGGATGCTTCTATTACGACTGATGCTTTAGGGTATACAAATGATGGAGCTAATTCAGGATTTTATGTGATTAACAGTCCTATTATATTTCAAGAATGTAATTTTAGAAATATTCCTAATAGTTTGATTTATGGTAATAAAAAGAACTATGGTGTGAAAGATTTCCGTATTGCAAATTGTATTGTACAATTGAAAAACGAGGGTTCATATTCTGTTATCGACTTTAATGGTGGTGGGTGGATTAAAGACTTGCGAGTTGAAAATAGTACATTTTATAATTTGAATACTACATGTAGTGGTTATTTTGTACGCTATAGTAGTTCTAGTAATGCTCAACCTAAAAAAACATGGGGAAATACAGATAATACCGGTAGTATAACAATTACCTATAATACTTTCTGTAAAACAATGGCAAATAAAGATTTTGCGAATCAATTACCTAATACAAATACTTTAACCACTACTATACAATATAATATTTTTTATGATTGCTGGCGTTTATATCAAGCGATACAGTCACAAGCTAAAAGATATACAGATGGTAATACTATTTGGGGAATAACAAGGGCTTCTGAAAATAATGACACTGGAGGAAGAACGGATTCAAATGGCAAACCTTATGCAACACTTGAGGACCCTAACTTTAAAGGACCTATTGATCTTAGCTTTGACCTTACACAAGCTAAAGGTGGAGTTGATTTTAAGCCTAATGCTAGTTTAGCTACAGAAAAAAAAGCAGGTGACCCTCGTTGGTATGAGTAATATTAAATGTAATATATAATACAATAAAGATGAAAGAAGCTGTAGACTCTTTACGACTTCCAACACTTGAAAAGATTAGTAAAGAACTGGAAATACCTATAAATGAGGTTTCTTATGAGGCAGTCAAAAACTATATAACTATTACTGATGCAGAACCTACAACCAGATCAACTGCTGTACAAATAGGAGATATAGAAATGCAAATCTATCATGACAAATCTATATTTCCTCTAGTAAAAACAAATTGGGGACAAGAGGATCCTTATAATGGATGGTTCTCTAATATAGATAGAGATGGTTTACGAGACTGGGTAAGAACACAAGATGGAGGAAAGAATTTCACATCAGTTCCTGCTGGATGTGTGAATATTGCTATGGCGCAGATGATGACATATACTCACTGTAATAAAAGGCCTCCAGTTGCATTTCTAATCCCTACAGGAAAGTATGAAGTACAAACAGGTATGACTTTCATTCCCAATTGGGATCAAATGACAAAGACCCCTAAATTAGATGACCCAGGCGCAGGAGGCATAATTGATGCCCAGCGCCTAATTCTAGACCTCTATATCGAAAACAAAACCACATCTAAAAAAGACTGGGATAATGCTGTTATCTCGAGTGAAGTTTCAGAACAGAATATGCTAAAGACAATGAACAAATACTTTAAATACCAAGCTAAGGCAGCTTTTAATGGTGACATGGCGTGGGCAGCATTACGAGACAAGCATTTGGTTCTAATGTTAACTTCTGATCACGCCTTCATCATATCCGGTATACTGGTTACAGAAAAAGCCATTTCGACTCGCGAACTAGTGAAAAGAAACGATGTTTATTGGCACGCTAATTTAGGATGGGCAGATGAATGTACTGGATTCTACCAATTGGACAGCAATGCCAACACATATTTTCAGGCAAATGCCGTTCAAGAATGGGCTCATAAGATGGATTACTTAAATAATATTTATGCTAAATAGACACAATATGCTAAATAACAGATACTTAATATATCTATTCATCATTTCCTTTCTTTTTTCATCATGTACAGATAGCAACATTGCCAATAAGTTTGATAATGAAAAAGCTGAAAATGACCAGATAGTTTTAACTCCAGAAGAGTTCGCTAGCATTGCGTATGACAATCCGCAAGAACTGACTATAGAAGAAATCAGCAATATTGTTGCTAATTTCCAAAATAATATAGAAGTTGGAGATAAAATAGCTACACGAAACTCTGAAACAACAAAAATATCTATAAGAAAGAAGTATTATGTTGCCGAGGAAAACAACATCATTAAAAATATAGCCGATACCCGCTCGACAACATCCAAAGGGCCCACAGTTCCAATATTCGAGGTTGAATTATCCAATAATGAGGGAAATAAAAGTCTAGCTGTCATATGTGGAGACGAGAGAGTGCCGGAAGTTCTTTACTATGTGGACAATTATACTTCGCATTCCGAAATTGCCACGGAAGCACGTTATCTATTGGAACTATCTAAAAAAAATGTCTTTTTAGATATCCAGCAAATAGAATGTATGAGATCTACAAAAAGGGATTCCACTTTACATAAAATAGCCCAACAATTAAACATCCCGCAGAAAAATGTTTCCTATTCTGACTTTAAAGACCGAATTATAACAACGGATGAGATATCAACTAGAAATAATAATCCTGGAAATCAGTCTGGAGGCGTAAGCAGACCTCAATCCAATGTAGTAGGTTTTGTCAATCCTTTATCTAAAGTTTCATGGACTCAGAATGATCCATACAACTACGGCAGGCCTATAATGATGATCTACGACGGATATGGAGGTGAGCGTGAAGGGCATCTTGCTGTAGGATGTGCCAATGTAGCAATCGGAATATTGTTCAGCATAGTGAAACCAGACATGTATTTAGCTAATAGTCAAAAGGTTGACTGGGATTATGCAACATCAGTCGAATTCATCAAATTTACCCAAGGATATCCAGAAGCTAGTTCACCTGAAGATCTGGTAAATATGATTACAGGATTATTTGCACAGATTGCCACAGCAACAGATTCACACCCCTCTTATGAAGAAAAGGACTTATTAGATGTCAATACAGGAAAAACATATAAAAAATCAGTGATTACTCAAACAGAAACTCCTACAATCAATACCATAAATTATTTAAAGAGTATGGTTAATTTCTACGGGAACCAAAATAACAAGTTTAATGGCAATCTAGCAAAACAATCTTTATTTGAAAGAAAACCTGTTTTTCTTTGTGGGCCCGGACATATTGTAGACGACAATGGTAAGATTCTAGGTAATGGGGGAGGACACGCATGGCTAATCGATGGGGTTGTTATTACGAAGCGTCAGCACCAAGCCGGATATGACCATTACTGGTCAGTAAATATGGGATGGGGGAAAAGATCTAGAGTTTACTTTAGAACAAGTAATGACCTGCAGGATTGCGATGTTGTATTTCCAGACGACGATAATAATAATATTGCATATTACACGCAGGAAATGACTATGCTATATAATATAACTAGAAAATAACCGGACTATGAGAATCAGTAGAGTTTTACTAATTGTATTATTACTGGCATCTTCGTATGGTTGCTCTGAAGAGGAACCATACGAAGTTGAAAAGAAATCAGTTTCTATATGGGAAGGAGACACATGGCATGTCATTATAGAAACAGACTTAACAGAGCACAACTATAGGTTAGAATCAGAAAATCAAGAAATTGCGACTGCTATTCTTGACGAAATGAGCGTATGCATCACTACCTACAAAAGTGGAAGCACCATGATACGACTTATCGATACTGACAATAATAAGATAGCATGTGAAATCTCCGTATATGTCAAATACTTCAACAGTCCGGAAATTGTCAATTGGGGAATTCCGCTAAAAGGTAACCCTGATTATCCGGGAGTAATAATAAAAGCAGTGGATCTAAGAATCCCCCCAGAGATAGAAATTGAGTTACGAGAAAAAGAAAAACCATTCATCGGTGCCACTTATACATTCAATCAGGAAACCAAAAAGTTTACAATGAAAACTGATTCGGGAATATTCAGAGAAGGCACATACGAATGGAATATTACCTCTTTAACCCTAATGTATGACGATAAAACAGAAAAATTCGGTTTTAAATTTGCTACAAAAATGTCATACGGATATATTCTACAGAGTGATAAAACAGCAGAATATCAACAGCGGTATCCTGACGCAGGTATCACAGAAGTAAAAGTGAATCATATTTGGAAAGATAATGGAATAATTCTATTAGGAGGGCTTACATTTTGATCGATAAAAAAGGAGATAGATAAATGAAACTATTATTTTTGATATTCTGTATATTTACAATCAGTTGCTCAAACGAAGACAAACTAAATTGTGAATCCATTGAATTAAGTAGCAACTCCATACACATTTTGGCTGGAGAGAAAAGAACTGTGTATATATTGTCTGATTTAGAAAAATTCCAAATGGGGCTTGGATTACAGTCAGAGAATCCCCAAATAGCAACAGTTGAACCACAGAACGATAGTAAGGCAATCCTCATCACAGGAAACAGTGTAGGAAACACTTCCATATATCTGCGTGACTTAAAATATCCTGACAATTATGCAGAGATTAAAGTTATTTCCGACTACCTTTCTGGAAAGTTCATAGAAAAAGGAGATTCCTCCAGCACTTGGATAAATGGTGGTGACCTGCACATTCGAGAAATAATAGAGAGCGAATTAAAAGAAATTGCCAAGAACCGAACGGGAATACTATACTCTTTTGATAAAGATACTAAAGCTGTGGAAATTGATTATTCTTCATCCGACTATGACAATAATAAAAGAATCGGAACCTACGAATGGGATAAAGACAGCCTTACCTTAAACTTTAACAACAACATATCTAAACACGGATTCGCCGTAGTAAACGACCATGCAATTATCATTGTATTAGACTTTACTGAAAAGTATAAATCAAAATATCCGAATGCATCTGTAAGAGGTGCAAAAATCCAATGTTTTCTATCAGCAATTGAATAATTAAGTAAACAAAAACATTATGAGAAAAAACATATTTATATGTATCATTTTTGCTGTATCAATTTCAGCATGTACAGAGGAACTAGACAAAGAGATTAATATAAAAGCTAATAGTAGTCTTTATGATTTATCAGAAAGTGAGGCACTTACAATTGCCAAAACGTTTCACGAGTCTGTAACATCCGAACCACGAACTAGAGATAATAATACTGCATTTGGTATAAAAAGTACATATAGACTACACGCTTCTGAAAAAACAAGAGCTTTATCAAGTGAAGAACTCCCCTTGGTTTATGAAATAGAGATAAATAACGGTCCGAAGAATGGGAGAATTATTGTTTCCGGAGATAAAAGATTCCAAAAAGTACTCGCATATATACCTTCATTCAATGATTCGGTTTATCAAGTCTCTTTAGGGCCCAACATAATGATGCAAATGGCCAAAAATATTTTAATGGAAAAAATTCAAAACTACAAAGATACATCATCAACACGTTCTCGTCCAGTAGAGTCTATACCTGGGGAAGTAAGCGTAATGATTGTACCATTTTGCAGAACAAACTGGCATCAATTTACTCCATATAACCAACTATTGCCTCAAGCTTTCGTAGAACGTTATGAACGCATATCTCCTAACAGACCTGGAGGAGCTCTATATGGCAACTATCCTACAGGACAAGCTTCTATTGCTATTGCCCAAGCTATGGCATATTTAAGACCATATTTAAACATTGACGGAATAAATATAAATTGGGAAATATTAACCATGGAAAAAGAAGCGACACAATCCAATGAAAAAATGATCGCAACTTTACTAAAATATGTCTACAATACAATTGGTGCATATCCTGTATGGGGAGAATGTTATAATTATGATAAATGGACTGCTACTGGACCTTCCACCGAGATTGTAAATTCTGTTATTGCAGTGAAAACCCCAATAAGAAATATTTCAAGACAAATAAATACTTCTCAATGCGGACTGACTTGCGATAATGATCAAAGCTGGAATTTAGAAGTTGTAAAAAAATCCCTACTTTCTCTTTATCCTGTTTTCGTAGGTGACCTAGACAAAGTCGCTTTTTTAGTTGATGGATA
>OMGY01002295.1_pt1 | contig 14641 bp, 18 predicted proteins | sample 1674461 | NCBI WGS metagenome assembly OMGY01 (sample SAMN05578579, study PRJEB25193) | human gut metagenome | biome: Human Microbiome; feature: human-associated habitat; material: feces | host: Homo sapiens | place: USA:Birmingham
GGCGACGCCGGCTCCGGCTGCTGCCCCGGCTGCGGACGCTGCCGCGCCCGCGGAGGAAGATCCGTTCGACAGCATCTTCAAGATCTTCAATTCCAAGTAATTCGACATTTTTTGACCAAAACCGCCTTCGCTCCTGTGAAGGCGGTTTTTGCATTCCAACGGAGGAGGCAGCTGCTTGAAAAACTGGCGCATTACCCGCGTTCTGATGTCCATGGCGGACACGTTTCTCGCCCGGCGCGTGACGCGCTCGGCGGCCGAGCTCGCCTACTGCATGGTCATGGCGCTGTTCCCGGCCATCATCTGCATATACGATCTGCTCGCGCTCATCCTGCGCGATCCGGCCGCCGTGCTGCGCATCGTTGAGACGCTCGTGCTCCCGCGCGAGACGCAGGCGCTCGTATCGGACTTTCTGACTTACGTGTCCGGCAACACGAGCGAGGTCATGTTCTTTGCCGCGCTGCTGGTCATGATCACGAGCGCGTCGGCCGCTTTCCGCGCCATGGCCGCCATCGTCGGCGAGATCCACGGCGGCAAACGCTTCGGCATCGTGCGCAGCACGATCGTGAGCGTGGCCTTTTCCGTGGCATTTCTGCTGGTGCTGTACCTGTGCATCCTGCTCATGCTGACCGGCAAGCACTTTCTGCTCTGGCTCGATGCGCTGCTGCCGCATGTGAGCATCGTCTGGTCATGGACGTGGCTGCGGTTTTTGATCCTGTTTGCCATTCTGTTGATGATGATCCTGATCCTCTACCGGCTCACCACGCCGCGCCGGCCGCAGCACCGGGTGCTGCCGGGGGCGGTGTTTTCCGCCGTGGCGATCGTGTGCATGAGCATCCTGCTGTCGTGGCTGATCGGCAACAGCACAAAGTATTCCCTCGTGTACGGATCGCTCGCTTCGGCCGTGATCCTGCTGTTCTGGTTTCAGGCGTTCGGACTGCTGCTGATCCTTGGCGTGCTGCTCAACCATGCGCTTGAGGTGACTGCGGAACAAGAACCGTAGATGTGCCTGCTTCCTTAGAAAAGTTTGGAATCTTCCTTTACAAACCGACAATTTTCACGTATGATAATTGGTTAAGAAGAGTTTGTGAGCCGAAGACGGCTTTTGCGCCGAAAAATTGATCGAATTCAGATTTTTTTGCAATAAAATTCGTTTTCAGGCATTATTCTCATGTGGGGTAATTCTATGCAAAATGATGATATGCACAGCGCCGGTTCGTGCATGGCCAGCGGCCAGCCGCCGGATGATGCGCTCATACTGCGCATCGCGCAGGGGGATACTGCGGCACTGGAAGTGCTGTATCGCCAGACGTCCTCCTCCATTTACGGCTTCGCGCTGTCCATCCTTCGGGATCCTGTGGCGGCGGAGGACGTGATGCAGGACACGTTTGTGAGCGTGATGCAGTCGGCACCGGGCTATCAGCCGTCGGGCAAACCGATGGCGTGGCTGCTGACGATCGCGCGCAATCTGGCGTTGATGCGCCTGCGCAAGGCAGAAAGTAAGAACCTGTCCTTTGATGAGCTGTTTCATGTGGAGGATACGCATGACGCTTATCAGACGACGGAAAACCATATGGTGCTTGAAAAAGTGCTGCATACGCTCACGGACGGCGAGCGGCAGATCGTGATGCTGCACGCGCTGTCCGGACTCAAGCACAGAGAAATTGCCGACCTGCTGGGTATCCCGCAGGCAACCGCTATTTCACGCTATAACCGCGCGCTGGCAAAGCTGCGCAATTCGATGGGAGGTGACGATCTTGACCGATAAGGAATTGCTGGAACGGCTGCGGGCTGAGGTCGCCGCCGTAACGCCGGATTGCTGGAGCGGCATCCTTGCGCGCGTCCAGTCTCCGGCGCAGCAGCCGGAGGAAGCGCCGGTCGTCCCGATGCCGGAGCGCAAGCGCCGCAGTGCCTGGCGGGGCTGGGTCGCCGCAGCGGCAGTGTTTTTCCTGGTCATCCTCGGTGGCGGGCTGTATGCTACGCAGGTGCCCGGCGGCGTCGCCACGCTTGATGCCAACCCCAGCATCGAGCTGACGGTCAATAAGCTCGGCCGCGTCCTGTCTGCCCGTGCGTGCAATCCGGACGCACAGCTTGTGCTCGACGGTCTGGAGCTGCGCAACCAGTCCCTGCAGACGGCGGCGGACGCGATCGTCGCCAATATGCAGGCGAACGGCTATGTCTCGGCGGATGCGAATTCGATCCTTGTGACGGTCGAGGCCGGCAAGGGCGATGCGCGCTTGTGCGGCCGGCTGGCGGACGCTGTGGAAAGCGCCCAGACGGACTGCGGCATGGAGTCGGCGGTCCTTGCGCAGGTGCTCGAGGACGATCCTGCGCTGGAGGCGTATGCCTCTGCCGTGGGCGTCAGCGCCGGCAAGGCAATGCTGATCCGGCAGATCAGCGCCCAGGTGCAGGATCTGACCGGCAGCGAGCTGGTCGGCCTGCCGATCAATGATCTGAACATTCTGGCGGCGTCCAACCAGGTGGAGCTTTCCGGCATCGAATCCATCGGCGCTGCCAGCACCGGCGTATATGTTCCGTATGACAAGGCGCTGCAGGCGGCACTTACGCGCTGCGGCCTGACTACGGATGACGTGACCAGGGCAAGTATGCGCTTTACGCTCATTGACGGCGAGATGGTCATGGAGTTCGTGCTCTCGGACGGCGAGCGGCACTATGTGTGCAGCGTCGATGCCGAAACGACTGAGGTCTGCCGCCTGACGGGCGATGAGCCGAAGCGGCCGGAAGAGGCGGAGATCGTTCCGGTCTCGCCGGTGGTGCGGCCGAATTCGCCCGTGACGCCGGCACCGACTCCGACGCCCACCCCGATGCCGGCGCCGGCACCGGCACCGACACCGACACCGACGCCTGCCCCGACGCCTGCCCCGACGCCTGCTCCGACGCCTGCCCCGACGCCGACGCCGCCCGTCGGCCCGGTCACGCAGGAGCAGGCGCTGAAGATCGCCATTGCGGCGGCCGGTATCTCGGAGAGCGACCTGGCCGCGTGGGATGTTCAGCTCGACGAGAGTGGTGCGCAGCCGGTCTACCGCGTGACACTTACGACGGTGTACTACTTCCACCCCCGCTACGTCGTGGCTGTCGATCAGCAGACCGGAACGGTGCTCTCGGTGGAACGGTCCGCATAATTCAAGCAACGAAAAGGACGCCCGGTCGGGCGTCCTTTTTTGCTGCGCGCAGATATGGCGCATCCCTCTGCCGGTGGGGCAGAGGGATGCACGACTTCAGTTCATGAATTTTTCGATCGCCTGATTCAGCTCGTCGATGGCCTGCTGGTCGCCGGTCTCCACAGCGTCGGCCAGACAGTGGTCGATGTGATCCTTCAGGATGATCTTTGCTGTGTTGTTGAGCGCCGAGCGCACGGCTGCGAGCTGGATGAGCACCTCGGCACAGTCGCGTCCGTCCTCTACCATGCGCTTGACCGACTCCAGATGGCCGATCGCGCGGGCCAGCCGGTTGATGACCGCCTTGGTCTGCGTGTGGGTGTGCGGGTGCGCGTGGGTGTGCCCCTCGCCGCCGTGGCAGTGGGTGATGACGTTGCCGTTCTCGTCCACGTGCGTGTGCACCATCGTGTTGTGATCCTGTTCCGCCATGGTATCATCTCCTGTCATTTCGCCGCAATTTTACCGTGTTTTGCGCCGCTTGTCAATGTGCACCTCAGTAACCGTCGGCCTGCAGCGCGGCGCGCAGCTTTTCGATGGCCTTTTTCTCGATGCGTGAAACGTATGACCGGCTGATGCCGCAGCGCTGCGCGGTCTCGCGCTGCGTCAGCGCCTCACCGCCGCCGATGGCATAGCGCAGGCGGATGATCTCCGCTTCACGCGCATCGAGCACTTCGCCGATGCAGCGCCGCAGCGCCCGGCTGACCTCGTCCGCCTGGAGGTGTTCGTCCATGTCGTCGTCCTCGGACAGGATGTCGATCAGCGACAGGTTGTTGCCGTCGCCGTCCGTGTCGAGCACGTCCGAGAGCAGCATTTCCGACGCATTCTTGCGCGTGCTGCGAAAATACATCAGGATCTCGTTTTCGGCGCACTTGCTGGCGTACGTCGCCAGACGCACGCCCTTGTCGGGCCGGTAGGTGTTGATGCCCTTGATGAGCCCGATCGTGCCGATCGAGATCAGGTCGTCCGTGTCGTCATAGTGCGTGTAGTATTTTTTGATGATGTGCGCCACCAGCCGCAGGTTGCGCTCAATGAGCACGTTGCGCGCCTCCAGATCGCCCTGCAGCCAGGCGTCGAGATATTTGCGCTCCTCGACCTCGCTCAGCGGACGCGGGAACGAGCCGCCGGGCGTCAGGCGCAGCATCAGAAATGCACTGCTCATCATCAGCATCAGGGTACTGTACAGCATTTTCAGCCCTCCGTTTCTGCCTGTGGCCATTCTATTCGGCGGCTGCAAGTACACTTGCCTGCCACACAATTTTCCGGATGTGCGCAAATGTTACACAACAAAGCGTTGATTACTGAATAAAAAATGACGGTGCGACGAAGAAAATCATACGTTATACTTGACAAAATGCCCAAAAAGCGTTAATCTTTGAACAGAAGACCATTCCGGATTGAAAAATGGCCGGTGTGCTCAAAATTGAAAGGAGAACATATCATGGATTACAAAACTCTGAGTGTGAAGACGTTTATCGAGGACATGAACGGCAAAGAGATCATGATGAAGACGGTTCCGTCCCTGACCAAGTATCCCCTGAAGCTCTTCTACAAGAAGACCGTCGGCGACATCGTCAATCTCGTTCGCAGCAAGAAGCTCGTTCCGGAAGATGCCATCCAGGCTTTCATCAAGGACGTCGAGGCGCTCTAAGTTATCTCATATGCAACAGATCCCCTGCCAGCCGGCAGGGGATCGTTTTTTGCCTGTTCGGTTTACATAACTCTTATTTTTGCGCTGAAACGCAAAAAACCGGATTGACAATCCGTTCAACTTGTGGTACAAAGCAAGAAAAGTAATACGATTCTTACAGGAGGCGGATCGCATGGAGACCATGCAGGACAAATTCATGACCACGGTGCGCATCGGTCCGAAGGGACAGATCGTGATCCCGAAGGAGGTACGCGCGATGTTTGGGCTCGCGCCGGGGGACTCGCTCATCCTGCTGGCAGACCGCGAGCGAGGCATCGCGCTGCAGAGCAGCTACTACGATTCGTTCGTGCGCGCGGTGTTCGATCAGGGCGCGCAGGCGGCCGCGCCGGATGTGCCCGAGGCCGAGACGAAGGTGTTCGCCTCCGCGCTGGAGCGGGAGCTGAAGAAGGGGGACGGCAAGTGAACATTCTGGAAGTGGAGGGCCTGTGCAAGACCTATCCGGCGTTTGCGCTGCGCGATGTGTCGTTCGCAGTCGAGCCGGGGACGATCATGGGCTTCATCGGCCGCAACGGCGCCGGCAAGAGCACGACCATCAAGTCCATGCTCAACCTCGTGCACCCGGACAGCGGCCGCGTGACCATGTTTGGCCAGGATTTTTACGCCAACGAGCCGGCCTGCAAGCAGCAGCTCGGCGTGGTGCTCGGCGGTGTGGATTTTTACCCGAATAAGAAGCTGCGCAGCATCACGAACGTGACGCGGACGTTTTACGACCGCTGGGACGAGGACAAATACCGGCACTATCTGCAGCTGTTCGCGCTCGACGAGACGAAGAAGGTCTCGCAGCTCTCGTCCGGCATGCGCGTGAAGTATATGCTCGCGCTTGCGCTCTCGCACGATGCGCGCCTGCTCATCCTTGACGAGCCGACGAGCGGACTCGACCCCGTGTCGCGCGACGAGCTCATGGAGCTGTTTCGCGGCGTGGTCAAAAGCGGCGAGCGCAGCATCCTGTTTTCGACGCATATCACGTCCGATCTCGAAAAGTGCGCCTCGCACATCACGATGATCAAGGACGGGCAGATCCTGTGCAGCGACACGCGCGACGGGTTTCTCGCGCGCTATCGCGCGCAGTTCGGCGACGGGCAGATGTCGCTCGAGGACATTCTTGTGCGCGTGGAAAGGAGAAGCTATGACAGCGAAGATTTTTTCTAAGGACCTGCGCCTTGCAGCGCACCCGATGATGTACGTGTTCGCGCTCTTCGGCGTCATGCTCATCATCCCGAACTATCCGTACACGGTCGTATTTTTCTACGGCCTGCTCGGCATTTTCTTCACGTTTCTCAACGGCCGCGAGAACAAGGACGTCTATTACTGCGCCGTGCTGCCGGTCACGAAGCGTGACCAGGTGCGCGCCCGCGCTTGGCTCGTCGTGGCGGTGGAGCTGGCTGAGCTTGTGATCGCGGTCCCGTTTGCGTTCCTCTCCGCGCGCATCAATCCCAACGGCACGAACCTCGCCGGCATCGACGCAAACGTCGCGCTCTTCGGCTGCGTGCTGCTGATCTACGGCGTGTTCAACGTTGTGTTCCTGCCCGCGTTTTATAAGACGGCCATCCGCGCCGGGCGAGCGTTTCTGCTCGCGGTCATCCCGATGACGGTGCTCATGGTGCTCGTCGAGGCGCTGTCCCATTTTCCGGTCGTCGGGCCGTATCTCGATGCGACCGACGCGGCCGGTCAGGTGCGGCAGCTGCCGGTACTGGCCGTGGGGCTGGCGGCGTTTGCGCTGCTGTCGTGGCTGGCATACCGGAAGGCGGCCAAAAACTACGAGCGGGTCGATCTGTGACGGGGGACTTGCCGGAACGCGAAAAATATGCTATCCTGAAAAGCAGCTCGTGTGAGCTGCTTTTCATTTTTTCGTCCGGGAGGGATCTGCATGAAGAACAAACGTCTCTGGCTGTCGGTGACACTGACGGTCCTGGTCGTCGTATGCGCCATGCTCATTCTCTCGCGTGTCAACGAGGCGCGCAGCAACGCCGCGCCCGCCGCGCCGACGGATCTTATTCTCCCGCCGGACATCCAGACGACGGCGCAGCCCGATACGAAGAAGTATGACGACCTGCCGGATGTGGATATTTCCTCCTGGGAGTATCTCATTGCGAGTCAGGCACATAATATCAGCGACTATGTTCCGGATGTGAGCAAGATCAGCGGCTCGCAGTCCACGTTTGATTCCCGCGCCGTCGACGCGCTCAATGCGCTGCTCAAAGCGGCCAGGGACGCCGGCTGGAATCCATACATATACTGCGCCTACCGTCCGTACCTGACGCAGGAGCAGCAGTATGAGGATCAGGTCAGCGAGAATATGCGCAAGGGCGACACGCGCGACGAGGCTGAGACGGCCGCAGCGCGCGTGGCCGCGCCCCCCGGCACGAGCGACCATCAGACCGGCCTCGGCGCGGACATCGTTGACCAGTACTATTCCTCGCTGAGCGTGGACACGGTCAACGCGCGCTTTCTGACCTGGCTCGCCGACAACTGCGCGGACTACGGTTTCGTCATCCGCTACCCGTCGGACAAGGTCAGCATCACCGGGCGCAACGAGCCGTGGCACGTGCGCTATGTCGGCGACGCGGCGGCGCGGTTCATGACCGAGCACAACCTCTGCCTGGAGGAATTCGTGGCGTTGTACCAGTAAGTGTCCGGCGGCGCAAAAAAAGGCTTGCATTGTCCGGCGCGGGATGGTATGATATTGCCGTACGAAGGAAGCAGGATTTGACAGAGTGGGCACTCGCCCACTCTTTTTCTTGATGTCTTTCGAAGTGTCAGAAAATGGAATGGTGATCTATGAGTAAATTGACAGATGCCGTCCTGGCGCTGGCCGGGCCTGTGGCCGCGCAGCAGGGATGCGAGATCTGGGACGTGGAGTACGTCAAGGAAGCGGGCAGCCGCTACCTGCGCGTGTATATCGACAAGCCGGACGGCGTGTCGATCCAGGACTGCGAGGATTTCAGCCGTGCGCTCGATCCGATCCTCGACGAGGCCGACCCCATTCCCGACAGCTATATTTTCGAGGTGTCGTCCGCGGGAGCGGAGCGGCAGCTCAAGCGCCCGGGCGATTTTGAGCGCTTTCTCGGCGCGCAGGTCGAGGTGCGGCTCTACCAGCCGGTCGACGGCAGCAAGGTGCACATTGGCACGCTCGAGCAGTATGACAACGGCGACGTGACCGTCTCCGACGGCAAGACCCGCCGCATCTTTCAAAAATCTGCCATCGCACAGGTGCGCCTGCACCTGACCATATAAGGAAAGGGAATTCGACCATGAACGCAGAATTTTTTGACGCAGTTGCAGATATCGAAAAAGAAAAAGGTATTCCGCGCGAATATATGTATGAGAAGATCCGTCAGGCCATGCTGACGGCGTTCCGCAAGGACACGCCCGACTGCGAGGACAACGTGGAGGTCATTCTCGACGAGGCGAAAAAGAAGATCGAGATGGTCGTCAAGAAGACGGTCGTCGCGCGCGTCATCGACCCGTATGTCGAGATCAGCGAGGAGGCGGCGCACCGCATCAGCAAGCGCGCCAAGATCGGCGACGTGGTCAGCGTCCCGGTCGAGACCAAGCAGTTCGGCCGCATCGCGGCGCAGGCTGCCAAGCAGGTCATCATTCAGGGCATCCGAGAGGCGGAGCGCGGCATGATCTACGAGGAGTTCAACTCCAAGGAGCATGAGATCCTTACCGGCGTCGTCAATAAGATCGACCCGCGCACCGGCTGCGCGTTTTTGAAGATCAGCTCCAACTCGGACTATACCGAGGCCATGCTCGCCCCGGCGGAGTGCATCCGCGGCGAGGTGCTGCATGAGGGCGACCGCATCAAGGTCTACGTGGTCGAGGTGCGCAACAGCACGCGCGGCCCGCAGGTGCTCATCAGCCGGACGCATCCGGGCCTGGTCAAGCGCCTGTTCGAGCTCGAAGTGCCGGAGATCTTTGACGGCACGGTCGAGATCAAGTCCATCGCCCGTGAGGCCGGCAGCCGCACGAAGATGGCCGTCTGGGCGGAAGATCCGGTCATCGACCCGATCGGCGCGTGCGTCGGCCCGAAGGGCGGCCGTGTCGCAAGCGTCGTCAACGAACTCGGCGGCGAGAAGATCGACATCGTCAAGTACAGCGAGGTGCCGGAGGAATTCATCGCGGCCGCACTGGCGCCGTCCGAGGTGCTGGAAGTGACCCTGCTCGACGAGGGCAAGAGCTGCCGCGTCATCGTGCCGGATAACCAGCTCTCGCTCGCCATCGGCAAGGAGGGGCAGAATGCCCGCCTGGCCGCGAAGCTCACCGGCTATAAGATCGACATCAAGCCGGAGAGCGAGGCATAAACCGAAAGGAGGCAGTCACCCATGCCCAAGTCCATTCCCCAGCGGCAGTGTGTCGGCTGCCGTGAAAAGAAGCCCAAACCGGAGCTGATCCGGGTGGTGCGCGCGCCCGACGGGGCCATCTCGCTCGATGCGCGCGGCAAGGCGGCGGGCCGCGGCGCGTATCTGTGCCCGAAGGCCGTGTGCCTGAAAAAGGCGCAGAAGAACCGCGCGCTCGAGCGCGCGTTCGACGTGCCCATTCCGGCGGAGATCTATGAGCAGCTCGCAGCGGAACTGGAGGTGCTCGGCGACGGATAAAGCAGCCAACTATCTCGGCCTCATGCGCAAGGCCGGGCGCATCGCGCTCGGGGAGCATGACGCCGGAGCGGCGGCGCGTGCCGGCAAGGCGTGCCTGCTGCTGCTGGCGCAGGACGCATCGGACAATGCGCGCAAGCGCGCCGAGGGCTTTGCCCATGCGGCGCAGGCGCCGCTGCTGCGCCTGCCGTACACGAAGCAGGCGCTGTCCGACCGGCTCGGCAAGACCGGCTGCGCCATCGCGGCAGTCACCGATCCGGGCCTGGCGAAGGCCTTTGTGTCTGCGCTGGCGCAGGCAGATCCGGAGCAATACAGCAACACGGCGGCAGAGCTTGCCGCACAGACGAGAACAGACACGGGCACGGCGCCGACAGGCGGCGGGCGCAACGGCAAGAGGAGGAAACGAGTATGAGCGGATTGATTAAATACAGAGTGCATGAGGTGGCGAAGGATTTCGGCATGACCTCGAAGGAGATCACGCAGATCCTGACGGATTATGCCACCACTCCGAAAAATCATATGCAGGTGCTGGAGGACGACGAGCTCAACGACATCTTTGAGTATCTCACGCAGCACCATCAGGCGGCCAGCCTGGAGGAGCTCTACAAAGTGCCGGACCAGCCGAAGGCCAAGCCGCAGGCAGCCCCGGCCGCGCAGGGCGCTGCGCCCAAAGGCGAAGCCGCACCCGCAAAGCAGCCGCAGCAGGCTGCCCAGCCGCAGCAGCAGCACAAGCCGAAGAAGGACGACAAGCCGCACCAGCCGCGTCAGGTGGCCGAGCGCCGCGTCGTCGATACCCGCGGCGCGACGACGAACCTATCCAAGTACGACCAGCGTCTGGACGATCTCGTGCCCGAGCGCGCGCAGAATAAGCGCGGCGGCAAGCAGAAGATCCAGAACCGCAACCGTCAGCGTCCGCAGAATCCTGCCGCCGGCGCCAAGCGCCGCCAGGAGGAGCGCGACAAGATGCAGAAGCTGCAGCTGGAGATCGCAAAAAAGCAGCAGCTCAAGGTCCAGATCCCGGACACGATCTCCGTCGGCGAGCTCGCCTCCCGCATGAAGAAGACCGGTGCCGAGGTCGTGCGCCGTCTCGTGAAGATGGGCGTCATGGCGTCGCTGTCCGACACTATTGATTACGATACCGCCGCGCTCGTGGCCATGGAGCTCGGCTGTAAGGTCGAGCACGAGGTCATCGTGACGGTCGAAGAGCGCCTGATCGACGACCGCGAGGACAGCGAGGACGAACTCGTCCCGCGCGCCCCGGTCGTGGTGGTCATGGGCCACGTCGACCACGGCAAGACCAGCCTGCTCGACCGCATCCGCCGCACGAACGTCGCGGCCGGTGAGGCCGGCGGCATCACGCAGCACATCGGCGCTTACCGCGTCATGGTCAACGGCAAGCCTGTCACCTTCCTCGACACGCCGGGCCACGAGGCGTTCACGTCCATGCGTGCCCGCGGCGCCATGGTCACGGATATCGCCATCCTCGTCGTCGCGGCCGATGATGGCATCATGCCGCAGACGATCGAGTCGATCAACCACGCGAAGGCCGCCGGCATCCCGCTGGTCGTGGCCATCAACAAGATGGATGTCCACGGCGCGAACCCCGACCGCATCAAGCAGCAGCTCACGGAGTACGGTCTCGTGCCCGAAGAGTGGGGCGGCGAGACGATCGTCTGCCCAATCTCGGCCAAGACCGGCGAGGGCGTGGACAAACTGCTCGAAAACCTGGTCCTGCTCGCCGAAATTCTGGAGCTCAAGGCCAACCCCAACCGTGCCGCCCGCGGCACGGTCATCGAGGCCCGCATGGACAAGGGTCGCGGCCCGATCATGACCGTGCTCGTGCAAAACGGCACGCTCCATCAGGGTGACATCATCATCGCCGGCACAGCCGTCGGCCGTGTGCGCACGATGACCAACGATAAGGGTCAGCGCGTGACGAAGGCCGGCCCGTCCATCCCGGTCGAGATCGCCGGCATGTCCGAGGTGCCGAGCGCGGGCGACAAGTTCAACGCCGTCGCCGACGAGCGCATGGCGCGTGAGCTCGTCGAGGAGCGCAAGCAGCAGAAGAAGGACGCCGCCAACGCCGGCAGCAAGAAGGTCTCGCTCGACGACCTGTTCTCCCGCATCCAGCAGGGCGAGATGAAGGACTTCAACATCATCGTCAAGGCCGACGTGCAGGGCAGCGCCGAGGCTGTCAAGTCCTCGCTCGAGAAGCTCTCGAACGATGAAGTGCGCGTGCAGGTCATCCACTCCGGCGTCGGCGCCATCAACGAGTCCGACGTCATGCTCGCCGCTACGTCGAATGCGATCATCGTCGGTTTCAACGTTCGCCCGGACGCGGCCGCGCGCGACAACGCCGCCCGCAGCAATGTGGAGATCCGTATGTACCGCGTCATCTACGACTGCATCAACGAGATCGAGGCGGCCATGAAGGGCATGCTCGCCCCGAAGTTCCAGGAGCAGATCATCGGCCACGTCGAGATCCGCCAGACCTTCAAGGTCTCCAAGGTCGGCACCGTCTGCGGCGGCTACGTCACCGACGGCAAGATCGTGCGCAACAGCAAGGTCCGCGTCGTGCGCGACAACATCGTCGTGTTCGAGGGCGACCTCGCGTCCCTGCGCCGCTTCAAGGACGACGTCAAGGAAGTCGCCGCCGGTTATGAGTGCGGCCTGCAGGTCGATAAGTACAACGACGTCAAGGTCGGCGACGTGATCGAAGTGTATGTCATGGAGGAGATCAAGCAGTAAAAGGAGTTTCCTATGGCTTCCAACAAACTGGCAAGAACGAATGATGATATCCAGCGCGTGCTGGCAAACCTGCTCACCCAGGTCAAAGACCCCCGGGTGCAGCAGGGGATGATCAGCGTCACCCGCGTCGAGACGACGGGCGACCTGCGCTATTCAAAAGTCTGGCTTTCCGTGCTCGGCATGGAAAACGAGAAGGAATTCAAAAAGGGGCTGCGTTCGGCCTCCGGCTGGCTGCGCCATGAGCTGGGCACCGTGCTGGACCTGCGCTACACCCCGGAACTGGTGTTTGAGATCGACCACTCGATCGAGGAGGGCGCGCACATCAGCGCCATGATCGAGCATCTGCACGACAAGGACACCGGAAATGAGGCTTGAAGTATGAATGATCGGGAGTTTGCCGCGGCGCTGCGCGACCGCGACGCGATTCTGATCCTGTCGCACCTGCGCCCGGACGGAGACACGCTCGGGAGCGGTGCGGCGCTTTGCAGCGCACTGCGCCGCATGGGCAAGACGGCGTATCTATTCCCTAATCCGGAGACGACAGCGCGCTATCTGCCGTATGTGGCGCAGTTTTTTGCGCCTGCGAATTTTGTGCCTGCGTGCGTGGTCGCGGTCGACATTGCGACGCCGAACCTGTTCCCGCAGGGCTTTTCCGGCGCGGTCGATCTGTGCATCGACCACCACCCGTCGAACGCGCTGTATGCCGGCGATACGCTCCTGCATGCGGAAAAGTCCGCCTGCGGCGAGGCGGTGCTCGATGTGATCGAGCTGCTGACCGGCCGCGTCACCGAGCAGGAGGCAAACCTCCTGTACATCGCCGTTACGACGGACACCGGCTGCTTCCAGTACGCGAACACGAACGCCGACACTCTGCGCGCGGCGGCGCGGCTGCTGGAGCTCGGCGCCGATAACCGGAAGATCAGCATGGACTTTTTCCGCAAGATCTCCCGCGCGCGCATGGCGCTCGTGGGGCAGATCTACTCCGGCATGCGCTTTTTCCGCGGCGGTCAGGTCGCCATCGCGGTCGTCACGCGCGCGCTGATCGACAGCGTACACGCGACGGAGGATGACTGCGACGATATCGCCGGTCTGCCCGGCCGGGCGGAGGGCGTGGTCGTGAGCGTCACGATCCGCGAGCTGCTCGACGGCCGCAGCAAGATTTCCGTGCGCTCGAACCCCGAGGTGGATTCGTGCGCCATCTGCGCGGTCTACGGCGGCGGCGGCCACAAGATGGCCTCCGGCTGCACACTCGACTGCGGCACGGAGACGGCCGTGGAGAAAATCCTTGCAGCCATCGACCAGGTGTGGCCCGCATGAACGGGATCCTGCTGGTCGATAAGCCCGCGGACTGGACGAGCCACGACGTTGTGGCCAAGCTCCGCGGCGTGCTCGGCGAGCGGCGCATGGGCCATTCCGGCACGCTCGACCCGATGGCGACCGGCCTTCTGGTCGTGTTTGCCGGCCGCGCGACGCGCGCGGTGTCGTTCTCCGAAAATCACAGCAAGTGCTATGAGGCGCGCCTGCGCCTCGGCCTCACGACCGACACGCAGGACACGACCGGCACGGTGCTCAGCCGCTGTGATCGGCGCGTCACCCGCGCGGAGCTGGAGGCGGCGCTGCCGCAGTTTCGCGGGGATATTCTGCAGACGCCGCCGATGTATTCGGCGCTCAAGGTCGACGGGCAGAAGCTCTATGAGATTGCCCGGCGCGGCGGCGAGGTCGCGCGCAAAACGCGCCCGATCACGATCGAAGAACTGACCGTGCTCGGCGAGGCGGACGGGGACTATGTCCTGCGCGTCCGCTGCTCGAAGGGCACTTACATCCGCACGCTCTGCCACGATATCGGCGCGGCGCTCGGCTGCGGCGGCGTGATGAGCGCCCTGCGCCGGACGGAGGTCGGCGGGTATCGCGTGGAGGATGCGCACACCATGGACGAGCTGTGCGCGCTGCCGCGCGAGGCGGCGCAGCGCCTGCTCCTGCCGGTGGACAGCCTCTGGCCGGACGCACCGCGGATCACCGTCGATGCGCGCTCGGAGCGGCTTGCCCGCTGCGGCAATCCGTTCGCACTCGGCGTGCCGGACGGGACTTATCGCATCTATGCTGCGTCGGGGGAGTTTCTCCTGCTGGCGCAGGTCACGGACGGCATGGCCGTCACGATCAAAAGTTTTTTCGAGGTTTCTTGACGTATGGAAAACCAGAAACGGGTCATTGCCCTGGGCTTTTTTGACGGCATTCATATCGGCCACGCCGCGCTCATGCGCCGCACGGTCGCGCGCGCCGGGGAGATGGGCGCCATCCCCACGGTCATGAGTTTTGACGTGCACCCGGACACGCTCGTGCGCGGCACGGAAGTCCCGCTCATCAACAGCGCCCATGGCCGCGAGGAGCTCATCCGCCGCCTGTTCGGCATTGAG
>OMGY01002297.1_pt1 | contig 14634 bp, 9 predicted proteins | sample 1674461 | NCBI WGS metagenome assembly OMGY01 (sample SAMN05578579, study PRJEB25193) | human gut metagenome | biome: Human Microbiome; feature: human-associated habitat; material: feces | host: Homo sapiens | place: USA:Birmingham
TTGCCACATAGTTGTGCACGGTGTCGTCCTTCAGAAACTCGTAGGTCTCCGGGAAAAGATAGCCCTCACACTTCATAAAGCGGTTCGGGGCCTCCTTATCCTCCGGGACATACTGCCAGAAGGTATAAGCGCTGAAATCGCCCTCGTTGGCTTCCTTCAAAAACTCCTCGGCGGTGCACAGACCGGCGGATTCCATCTTTTGGGCGATGGCAATGGCCGTGGTGCCCTCCGGGATGGTCACCCGCACCGTTTCTGCCTTGGCGTACTGGGAAAGGGTGGCAATGATCGCGTCGTAGGAAATCGCACTGGTCTGCAAGACAAAATCGCCGTACTGCAGCTTTGCGGCAGCGCCCTTTTGTCCCACATACCAGCGAAACAGGTAGGCAGAGCGGATGACGCCCGCCTCCTTCAGCTTGTTGGCGATCGCCGCTACGCCGCTGCCCTGCGGGATGCTTACGGTCACCTCTGTGCTGCCGGGTGCACCATTGCCGTGGATCTCATTGTAGGCAAAGTGCACCGCTGCACCTACTGCCAGAAGGAGCAGCAGAAGCACCACCAGCAGAATTTTGCCTGCGCCGCCCTTTTTGCGGGCTGCGTGTGTATCGTTGTGTGCCATACGCACCTTCCTTTTTTCAGTTTTCCAGCATCAGACGCAGATAGCTTTCGCTTACGTCAAAAGGCTCTGCGTCAAAGCGGATCATGCCGTATTCCTGCCGGGTGCCCTCGCCCAGAAACAGCGGCTGGGCAGCGCCTACCGTGATGACCGCCTTTTCCACGATGACTTCCTTCTCGCGGGCGGCTTCCATCAGGATCTCGGCGGCGCGGTCGCTGTCGGCCATCATCTCCACAAAATACAGGGTATCCTCCTTGCGGAAGTAGATGCCGTAGCCATGTTCGTTGGACACGATGGTAGCGCCCCGGGCGTACAGCTCCTGCAGCACCACCGCCATGCGCTCCGGGCTCAGCTGCACGGTATCCTTCCAGAACTGTTCCCGCAGCTCGCACAGCTTTTTGGCCGTCACCGTGTCAAATTCCGCCTGGCTCCACAGGTTGCGGCTCACCTCACGAGGCAGGCAACGCAGGGCAAAAGCCTTTGCAAAGCCTTTATCCTGCAGCAGAGCGGCCTGTGCTGCATCTGCCGGGACTGTCACGGTAAAGCCTGCGCCCCGCAGCTTTTGGTGGGCGCACAGGGTATCCAGCAGACCCGCCAGCAGCAGACTGCCCTCGCCGCACAGGCACAGGTAATTGCCCGTGCGCCCCTGCAGGGTGACCGGCACAGCCAGCGCAGCCGCCACGATGGCGTCGTTTTCGTCGGCCACATAAATGTTCTGCACACCGGCAAAGCGTTCCAGTACCATTTTTGCAAAATCTTCGGTATCATGATGCTGGCTCTGCCACAAAGCCAGCACTGCCGCCTCGTCAGACGGCTGCATCAGACGATACATCGTTCAGGATGCCCCCTCTTATCATATTTTATCGTTCAGCCCAGTGTTTTCCGGGCAAGCTGTTGCACCTCTTGCTGGATCTCTTCAATGCTGCGCATGGCGTCCCCGCTGGTGCAGTGCACGGTATCCCAGCCAAGATGCCGGGCACAGAACTCGGCAGCAGCGCGGCTGCGCGCCAGATAGGCGGTATCCTTCTCGTGCACGTCCTTTTTGCTTTCGTCGCCGTGGTAGCGCTGGGTCATCAGCCGCTGGCTGACCGCCGGGTCTACCTGTAAATAGATGACCCTGTCCGGTGCGGGAAGTCCCAGCAGACGGAACTCGTAATCAAACAGCCAGTGCAGATATTCCTCCCACTGCTCCTGCGGAAGCTTCGAGCACTGGTGCACCGCGTTGGAGGTGGTATACCGATCAGCGATGATCACACCGCCCTGCTCATAAAAGCTGCCCCAGCTGGTTTTATAGCTGGCATAGCGGTCCACCGCGTAAAAGCTGGAAGCCGCATAGGCGTTTACATCGTCCGGGTGCTGGCCGAACTGCCCGGCCAGATACATTTTTACAAGGGCGCTGGAGTCGCTGCCGTAGTCCGGGAAGCTCACCTCGCGCACCGCAAGGCCCTGTGCAGCCAGATACCCGGCCAGCAGCTTTGCCTGCGTGGCCTTGCCGCTGCCGTCCAGTCCTTCAATGGCGATCAGTTTTCCCTTGCTCATACGCCTGCAGCCTCCTTGATGGATGCATATTTTGCGCGCACCTCAGCGGTTTTTCCGCAGCACATTTTTCCCTCCGGGCAGGGGCCGGATACACAGGCCGGGCCGGACTTTGCAAAGATATGCGGTGCCACCGGGTACACCAGCTCGAACATCTTTTCGGCCAGTTCCCGGATCTCCCACTGGGCACGGCTGCAGCAGCGCAGGTGGAAAAAGTTCTGCAGGCTGCGGGCGTTCATGGTGACCACCATCTTGGTCTCGCAGGCGTTGGGCAGCACAAAGCGGGCGTCCTCATTGGCCAGCTTTTCCGCCTTCCGCTTCGCCTCTTTCTCGCTCAGTCCCTCGGCCATCAGCTCCGCCTGGCGGCTCTTTTGCAGCGCCGCGGCCAGCTCCAGGTAAGCCTTTCCCTGGGCAGTCATGGCGTCCAGGAACAGCTTTTTTGCCTCCGGATTCTGCTCCACCTCAGGGGGGACCACAAACTGGAAGTCATCTAATCTCACATAGCGCTGGCTCTGGACAGAATAAGAGGCCAGGCGGTGCCGGGTGATCTGCGCCAAAAGGGCCCGGGACACCCCTTCGATGGCAAAGGTGAACGACGCATGTTCCACAGGGCTGGCATGCCCCAGGTCGGAGAGCATATTGAGAAATCTTGCGCTCTTCTCCTCCGTCAGGCCGTCCAGCAGATTTGTCGCCCCCACCTTGGAGTAGCACAGCTTGGCCGCCGCCGCCACCACCCGCTCCGGCTCCGGCGTATGGGCAATTAAAGTAACATGTAACACGGTAAACCCCTCCTATTTTATCTAAGTATAACACAGGCAGGTATCTGGCGCCAGTGCGTTTGAAGGGACTTTTACAGAAAGACCCCGCTTTTCCCCCTTTCCAGCCGGAAATAGGAAACGGGAGCGGCCAAACGCCGCTCCCGGTCGATTACTTTTTTCTGGCGGGCACAACAGCCCCCTGCCTCATCGCCTCGTACCTGGCCGCGCCATAGTAGCTGCGCAGATACAGCTCCCGCACGTCGGTCAGCAGAGGGCAGACTGGGTTGTACCCGGTACACTGGTCCTTCCAGGCGGCTTCGGTCATGGCGTCCAAGGTGTCCAGGTAGTATTTTTCATCCACGCCATACTCCTGTATGGTTGGATAGATCTCTATGGTCCTTTTCAGTTCGGCCACCTTTTGATACAGCGCCGCATAGGACTCGTCCGCCGTCTCACCGCCGAATCCGCAAAATGCCGCGACTTCGCCGTAGCGTTCCCGGATACGGGGGCACTTGTGCCAGGATAATGCCCCCAGCTTTTCCGGCGCCTTCCGTGCGTTGTAGTCCATGGTTTCCAGCAAAACCAGTGCGCTGGCAAGGCCGTGAGGCAGGTGGTGCCAAGCGCTCAGCTGGCAGGCCATGGCCCAGTCCCGGAACGGCATTGCCCTGGGCGATGCCAGCCAAAGCGGCGGCATCTGCCAGCTTGATCCGCGCTTCCCTGTCCTGTCCCAGCCTGTCATAGGCCCGGGGCAGATAGCGGAACACATTCCGGCAGGCCAGCAGCGCAAAGCCGTCCGTGTAGTCCGAGGCAAAGGGGGAGACATAGGCTTCCAGCCCATGGGCCAACACTCCGATGCCGGAGGTACGGGTCAGGCCCTTCGGCAGGTCCATCATATTGTCGGCGTCAACAATGGCCACGGTGGGCAGCAGCTCATAGTCGGCGACAGAGTGCGGAAAACCCGTGCCCTCATCGACGATTAGAGCAAAGGGAGTGTTCTCAGCCCCGCTGCCAGCGGTGGTCGCAATGGCGGCAAAGACTGCCTTTTTTCCGCTGGGCGGAAATTTGAAAATCCGCTTGCGAATATCCAGAAAGGCAGACTCCATGTTCTGGAGCTCCGCCTCAGGATGTTCATAGAAATACCACATCAGTTTGGCCGCGTCCAGAGCGCCGCCGCCGCCCAATCCGATGATCCCATCCGGCTGAAACGCCTCCATGGCAGCCAGTCCCTTCCGGGCGGACTGTAGAGTGGGGACGGCGTCAAGGTCATAGAAGCTGGCATAGGAAACTCCCATCTGTTCCAGCTGGTCCAGAATGGGGCGGGCATTGCCGTTCTGATGGAGGAAGCGGTCCGTAATCAGAAAAATTCGCCGGCAGTCATATGTCTCCTGCCACTCCTTCAGGGCGGCGGCAGTGCAGCCCTTCTGAAAGGAAACCTGGGCGGGTAGGCGCAGCCACAGCATTGGGTCCCGCTGCTCCGCCACAGTCTTGATATTGAGCAGGTGCTCCGGGCCCACGTTGGCCGAGAGGGAACTGCCCCCCCAGGAGCCGCAGCTCAGTGTCAGCGAGGGCGCCAGCCCGAAATTGCAGAGGTCACCAATCCCCCCCTGAGACGCAGGGCTGTTCAGGATCAGACGGCAGGATTTCAGCCGGGTACACCACAGCTTGATGTGTTCCTCCTGGAGCGGATCAATCCATAGGGCAGCGGTATGACCCAGTCCCCCAACTGCAATCAGCTTGCCCGCCTGCTCCAGCGCCTCATGAAAGGTGGACGCTCTGTACAGGGCCAGCAGCGGGGACAGTTTTTCATGGGCAAAGGGCTCGGATGGCTCAACGGAGGCCACTTCCCCCACCAACAGTTTGGTTTGATCCGACACCTCAAACCCAGCCAGCCTGGCAATCGCAGTGGCCCTCTGGCCAATGATGGCGGGAGAAACAGTGCCGTCTTCCCTTAACAGGATGGACTGCACTTTTGCAAGCTCGTCAGCCGTCAAAATATGGGCATTTTGCTTGGCAAGCTCCTCCTTTACCCTTCGATAATTCTCTGTACCCACTACAATCATAGCCTGTTCAGAAGTGCAGAGCATACCGGAGTCAAAGGTTTTGGATTGGATGGTGGAATATACCGCATTCTCGATGTCTGCCGTTTCATCAACAATAACAGGGCAATTCCCAGAACCGCCGCCAATGGCGGGTTTCCCGGAAGCATATGCCGCCCTGACCATGTCAGGGCCGCCGGTGGCCAGAATGAAATCCACAGAAGCCATCAGGGTTCTGGACAATTCCACCGACGGCTCACCAACACAGGCGATGATGCCTGCGGGGGCACCTGCGCCATAGGCCGCTTCAGCCAAAAGGCGAACCGCCTCACAAGTACACTTTTTTGCCCCGGGATGCGGGCTGATGAGAATGGCATTTCTGCTTTTTAGACAGATCAGTATCTTGAAAATTGCCGTGGAGGTGGGGTTGGTAATCGGAACGATGGCGCCAATGACACCCACGGGCTCCGCAATCTTCTGAATGCCCAGAGAGCGGTCCTCTGCTATAACGCCGCAGGTTTTCATGTGCCGGTATTTATTGTACACAAATTCCGCTGCGTAGTGGTTTTTCATGACTTTATCTTCTAGAATCCCCATGCCGGTTTCCGCAACAGCTTGCCTTGCCAAGGCTAATCTCTGTCGGCTCCCCTCCATTGCCACGGCCTGGAAGATAACATCAACCTGTGCCTGGGAATAGGTCGCAAAAATCTCCTGTGCTTTACGCATTTCGGAAATCTTTTCTTGCAAACTTTCGATAGTTCCCGGCTCTGCCATTCGTTTTCCCCCCGTCAACAATCCTCTTTGTCTTGCTTTAAACGCAGTTTCACAATGTCGTTAGTTTAACACAGAATCGTTTGCGTTATTCCCAAGCCCCCGCCGCCTCTTGAATTGGCCGCTGTAACTGACAGCCATGGAAAACGAAAAACTGCCGCGCAGCGATTTTGCTACGCGGCAGCCCCTTATCACATTCTCAGATGTAAAAGACGCAATATTCCCAATTATCAGAAATACATGGCCTGTTTGTAATCAACTTCGATTACAGAGCAGCCACTTTCTTGCATTCTGCGGACAGCTTCTGAATCATATTGTAATCAGTGTTGTCCTGAAGGCCGCAATCCATTGCGAGTCCGACCAGCGCCGCCTGATCAGCAGCAGAAGCGATCAGTTCGTCAACGGTCTTAGCTTCGTCCAGCGGGGCTCCCCCCTGCACCGCGCAGGCATAACCAATCCCTGCGAGGGTAGCAGCGTTCAGCAGATTCTCACATGCGACCGGCTCCTTAGAGGGATCGGCAAGAACCTTTGCCAGATCTTCAAAAACAGTCTTTGCTGCTTCTCTTGCATAGCCCGTTGCATAGTCGTTGACCTCAGGTGCAGCCAGAGCGCCAATGGCGTTCTTCAGCGTGACGGCAGCACCCTTCTTGAAGTCAGCGGCAGACAGACCATCCGTGTAGTCAGCATCAATGACGGCCATTTCGGGAAGCAGATTAAAGCTGCTCAGGCAGATCTTTTTCCCAGTCTTTTCGTCAACGATTTCAGCATAGGGATTGCAATCACAACCAGATTCGACGGCAGTTGTGACCAAGACCAACTTGGCCTTCTTGCCCATCTGAGGATATTCCCCGCCAGCTGCCAACGCAGCAATATCAAGATCGGGGTTCTCATACAGCAACCACATGATCTTAGCTGCGCTCAGTGCTTTGCTGTCGCCCACACCGACAATGAGGTCAGGCTCAAACTCGTCCATCTTCTGCAGACCAGTTTTTACATTCTCAATTGTCGGCTCTTCAATCAGATCGAAGAACTCAGCGGTATGGAGTCCAGACTTTTTAAGGCACTGGTCGACGGGATCTATTACACCCTTACGATAGAGATCGGGATTGGTAATCAGAAATGCCTTCTGAAGTCCATATACCTCGTGCATCTCCCGCAGGGCTACAGGAGTACAACCTCTTTTAAAGTAAATCTTCTTGGGAACTCTCAGTTTTTTCATTCCTGCCTCCTTGCCCAGAAAGTAACTGTGCGAGCCGATACCGCAAGGTCTCGGCTCGCACCTCAATTACGATATAATATCGGCTTCTCAATATTTAAGAGTAAACATTCAACGGATCAAATGAAGCCCTTACTTAATCATACGAAACCGTATTACATCGGCTTCTCAGTATTTAAGAGTTAGCATTCAATTCAGAATCAAATGACGCTCTCAATTAATTACATGAAGCCGCCCTTCATAGCCGGATCCAGCGGAATGACAGGAGTATCAGCATGTCTGTCGAGCGGGACGTCGACGGTGATCTTCTGGCCAGCATACAGCTTTTCGAAGGTCTTGTCGCCATAGTAAGCGCGCAGATAGCATTCCTTCAGATCTTCGAAGGTGGGATAGACGGGGTTGCAGCCGGTGCAAGCATCGTGGAATGCCCATTCAGCCATGTTGTCGACGACATCCAGGAATGCCTTTTCGTCAACGCCCCAATCCTGAATGGTCTCAGGAATGTCAACAGCCTTCTTCAGATCTTCGCCAGCCTTGATCCAGTTTGCGAAGGTCTCTTCGTCGTCCTTGCCCTTCAGGCCGCAGTATTCAGCCAGCTCGCAGTAACGCTCGAAGGCCTGCGGATACTTGTACTGGGAGAAGGTGCCCATCTTGGTGGGAGTGCGGTTAGCATTGTACTTGCAGACGGTGGTGAACATCAGAGCGTTTGCAGTACCGTGCGGGATATGGAACCAGCCGCCGACCTTATGGGACAGGGAGTGGTTGATGCCCAGCATAGCGTTAGCGAATGCAATACCAGCGATTGCAGAAGCGTCAGCCATCTTCTCACGTGCTTCGGGATCCTTAGCGCCGTTGTGATATGCTCTGGGCAGGTAATCGAAGACCAGCTTGGTAGCAGTCTTTGCGAAACCATTGGTGTAGTCAGTTGCGAACAGGGAGACATATGCTTCGACAGCATGGGTCAGCACGTCGTAACCGGAAGCCTGGGTAGCCTTGGGAGGCAGGTTCATCATGTTATCAGCATCGATGACGGCCATTTCGGGCATCATTTCGTAGCCGATGATGGGCCACTTCATGCCGGTGTTAGCGTCAGAGATGATGGTGAAGGGAGTACATTCGGAACCAGTACCAGCAGTGGTGGGGATGCAGACCAGCTTGGCCTTTTCGCCCATCTTAGGCATGAAGCGAACTCTCTTACGGATATCGATGAAGACGGTAGCCATGTCGAGGAACTTCTCTTCGGGATGCTCATACATGATCCACATGATCTTAGCGGTATCGATTGCGGAACCGCCGCCGACAGCGATGATGACGTCGGGCTCGAACTCGTGCATCTTGGGCAGGCCCTTCATAGCGTCCTGGATCTGCGGGTCGACACGGATGTCGAAGAACTCAGCGGTCATAACACCGTTGGATTCCAGCTGTTCCTTCATCTTGTCGATAGCGCCGAGCTTGAACAGGACAGCGTCGGTGATGAAGAAGGCTCTCTTGAAGCCGTAGACTTCATACAGTTCCTTCAGAGCGACGGGAGTGCAACCCTGCTTGAAGTAAACCTTCTTGGGCAGCTGCAGCCACAGCATGTTTTCTTTTCTGATGGCCACGGTCTTGATGTTCAGCAGCTGACCATAGTTGGTCTGGCCTGCGAAGGAGGACTTACCCCAGGAGCCCGGGCCCAGAGTCAGGGAAGGAGCGATGTCGAAGTTGTACAGGTCGCCGATACCACCGAAGCAGGTCGGGGTGTTGATCAGGATACGAGCTGCCTTCATCTTCAGAGCAAAGCGGTCGATCTTGTCTTCCTGGACGGGATCAACATACATTGCTGCGGAGTGGCCAGCGCCGCCTTCATAGACCAGCTTAGCGCAGATTTCCAGAGCTTCGTCGAAGTCCTTAGCCTTGTACATACCGAGCAGCGGGCACAGCTTTTCGTTTGCCCATGCGTTGTCATGGCTGGTGTCATCGGTCTCGAAGATCATGACCTTGGTGTTGGAGGGAACGGTGATGCCAGCCATCTCTGCCAGCTGCAGCACGCTGCGGCCGAAAGCGTTGGCGTTAACACCGTGAGTCTTAGCATTGAAGAAGACCTTAGCAACCTTGTCAGCCTCGTCCTTGTTCAGGAAGTAGCAACGGCTGTTAGCAAATTCCTGCTTGACCTTGTCATAGATGCTCTCCAGAACAGTGACGTGCTGTTCGGTAGCGCAGATCATGCCGTTATCGAAGGTCTTGGAGTGGATGATGGATGCCACTGCGGTTCTGATGTCGCAGCTGTCGTCGATGATGACGTTGCAGTTGCCGGGGCCCACGCCGATAGCCGGGGTACCAGAGGAGTAAGCGGAACGGACCATGCCTTCGCCGCCGGTAGCCAGGATCAGGTCGACTTCCTTCATCAGCAGTGCGGACAGTTCCAGGGAGGGCTCTTCAACCCAAGTGATGACATCCTTGGGCAGGCCAGCCAGCTCTGCAGCTTCCTTCATGATCTGAGCTGCTCTGATGGTGCAGTTCTTTGCCTTGGGATGCGGGCTGATGATGATGCCGTTTCTGGTCTTCAGAGAAATCAGGATCTTGAAGATACAGGTGGAGGTGGGGTTGGTGGTCGGGATGATGCCGCCGATGATGCCAACGGGAGCTGCGATGCGCTTGGTGCCGAAGGACTTGTTCTCTTCGATCACGCCGCAGGTCTTGACGTTACGCATATGGTTCCAGATGTGCTCAGCTGCATAGTTGTTCTTGGTGATCTTATCAACAACGATACCAGCCTTGGTCTCTTCGTGAGCCATCTTTGCCAGCGGGATCCGCATTTTGTCAGCTGCCATTGCTGCTGCTTCGCAGATCTTGTCAACCTGTTCCTGAGTGAACTCAGCATAAGCTGCTTGTGCGGCTCTGATTTCGGGAAGCTTTGCTTCCAGTGCTGCTGCGGAATCAATCTTGCCAACAGTCTTTTTTTCTGCCATAATGTCCCCTTTCACTAATATGCTGTTAGTTGCATCTTTTAACCGGCTGCTAAGGCTAGCCAACCGATTAATTGACCTTAAGTAACAATCAATCTGACTGCCGCAGTGTCAAAAAAGTTTTCTTTTTGAACTGCCGCACGATTGATTTTCGGGATATAATCCCATTCGGAAACGAATAAACAACCAGCAAAACGGTCTCTTACCCCCGCTTATAAAAGCTCTCGTCAATTCGCACATCCTTCGCCATTTATATTACCGGATTTTAGGCCGTTTTGTCAACCTCCTTTTTTCTTTTCGTCATTTTGCACAATTTAATCTGTTAACTTGATTTTTATATGCAGACATACTTTGTTTTCATTCTTTAAAATTTCATTGAAATCAAAGTATTTTTCTGCTTTTTAAATTATTATTTAACTTGTGTTAAAAAATAGCAAAACCACCTCTCGCTTTCCATTTTGTCCGGCCTTTTTATCATTTTTTGCTGGATTGAATTTTTATTCTTTTTTCTGTACGCGCAGTTCCAGCGGCCATCTTATACGTATTCACCAAATTTCCAGGCTATGCCACCTTTCCCTTCTGTCTCTTTTTACCTGTTCCCGCCAAAAAAGCCGGAAAACAACGCTTTCCGGCTTTTTTCTTCTGCGGCGCATCCAAATTATCCATTTCTGCGGCGCATTTGTGTATTATTTATGCTTTTTGCTGTGCAGATTCTTCATACGCAGGTCGTTGGACAAGATCCGTTTGCGCAGACGCAGATGCTCCGGCGTCACTTCCAGCAGTTCGTCATCTCCCAGAAATTCCAGGCACTGCTCCAGGCTCATCTGCTTGGGCGGGATCAGGCGCAGGGCATCGTCGCTGCCCGAGGCCCGGGTGTTGGTCAACTGCTTCTTTTTGCACACGTTTACCGTCATATCTTCATTTTTGGGATTGATACCCACGATCATCCCCTCATATACGTCCACGCCGGGCTCAATCAGCAGGGTGCCCCGCTGCTGCGCGTTGAACAGGCCGTAGCTGATAGCCACACCGGTCTCATAAGAAATCAGGGAGCCGGTATTCCGCCGCTCCACTTCCCCCTTATAGGGTGCGTAGGAGTCAAAGACGGAGGCCATGATTCCCTCGCCTTTGGTCGCGGTGAGGAATTCGTTCCGATAGCCGAACAGGCCGCGGGACGGAATCAGGTACTCGATTTTCATACGGCTACCCACCGGATTCATATCCTGAAGCTCACCTTTACGAATATTGAGCTGGTCGATGACGCTGCCTACGAAGTCCTGGGGCACGTCCACCACCAGCCGCTCCACTGGCTCACACTTGACGCCGTCAATCACCCGCATGAGCACACGGGGCGGGGAGACCTGAAGCTCATAGCCTTCCCGCCGCATCGTTTCGATCAAAACACTCAAATGCAATACACCACGGCCGTAAACGATGAATGAATCCGCGCTTAATCCCGGTTCTACCCGCAGGGCCAGGTTCTTTTCCAGCTCTCTGTCCAGCCGTTCCTTGATGTGGCGTGAAGTGACGTATTTACCGTCTTTACCGAAGAAGGGCGAGTTATTGATCGTAAACAACATACTCATCGTCGGCTCGTCGATGGCGATTGGCGGCAATGCTTCCGGATTTTCGAAATCGCAGACAGTATCTCCGATCTCAAATCCTTCGATACCTACGATAGCACATATTTCTCCGGCCTCTACTTCCTCTACCTTTTGTTTTTCCAGTCCCTCGAACAACATCAAATCTTTGATCCGGCTTTTGATCTGTGTCACCCCGTCTCGTTTGCAAAGGGTGACCGGCATACCGGATTTCAGTTTTCCCCGGGTCAGTTTACCGATAGCGATCCGCCCGATATAAGAGGAATATTCCAATGAAGTGATCATCATCTGAGGAGTTCCTTCGGTTGCTTCGGGTTCGGGGATATCTTCGATGATTGCGTCCAAAAGGGCGGTAATATCTTCTGTTTTGTTTTTCCAGTCCGTCGACATCCAGCCTTGTTTGGCACTTCCGTAAATCGTTTTAAAATCCAGTTGTTCTTCACTGGCTCCCAGGGAGAACATCAGATCGAAGACCTCTTCCTGCACTTCGTCCGGTCGGCAGTTCGGCTTATCCACCTTATTTACCACCACGATAGCTTTCTTGCCTAATCCCAACGCTTTCTGCAATACAAAGCGGGTTTGGGGCATCGTGCCCTCGAAAGCATCCACCAGTAACAATACGCCGTCGGCCATGTTCAATACACGTTCCACCTCTCCGCCGAAATCCGAGTGGCCCGGAGTGTCTATAATGTTTATCTTATAGTCTTTATAATGAACAGAAACGTTTTTTGCCAGGATAGTAATTCCCCGTTCACGTTCTTGATCATTATTATCCAGAATTAAATCTCCACTTTGTTTTTCGTTTTCTCTGAATTGTTTGCCCTGCAAAATCATTTTATCCACGAGGGTTGTTTTTCCGTGGTCGACGTGTGCAATAATGGCAATGTTTCTTAATTTCCGCATTTGTGTATCTATAATTTTAGGGGGACAAAAATACAATAAATTATTGACAATGAAAATAGTGGAGGTGAAAATGCGGATAAATCGTTGAAAACGTGGGAGAAGTTGTATACGGACCGGGCCTGATATGGTTATGTCAGGGGCGGTAGAAAAGAAAAACACCGGCTCGGCGGCCGGTGTTTGATAGGCATTTATTTTACCGTATTGGCACTTCCCAGTACATCTGTCAGTTTGTGTTTATACAGTTCTCTCAGTGAGTCACGGGCCGGGCCCAGGTATTTCCGCGGGTCGAATTCGGCCGGTTTGGTAGCGAAAATTTCACGCACAGCAGCAGTCATCGCTAAACGGCCGTCGGAGTCGATGTTGATTTTACAAACAGCCGATTTAGCCGCTTCCCGTAACTGATCTTCCGGGATACCGATTGCGTCTTTCAGGGCACCGCCGTATTTGTTGATGATAGCCACTTTGTCCTGAGGTACGGATGAAGATCCATGCAGTACGATAGGGAAACCCGGGATACGTTTTTCAATTTCCTTCAGAATATCGAAACGTAATGGAGGAGGAACCAATACGCCGTCGGCATTCCGTGTACATTGTTCCGGTTTGAACTTATTCGCTCCGTGGGAAGTTCCGATAGAGATAGCCAGTGAGTCTACCCCTGTCTTTTTAACGAAATCTTCTACTTCTTCAGGACGGGTATAAGTGTGGTGTTCGGCAGACACTTCGTCTTCTACGCCAGCCAGTACACCGAGTTCTCCTTCTACGGTTACATCGAACTGATGAGCATATTCCACCACTTTTTTGGTCAGCGCTACGTTTTCATCATACGGAAGATGTGAGCCGTCGATCATGACTGAAGAAAAGCCCATGTCGATACAACTTTTGCAAAGCTCGAAGCTGTCACCGTGATCCAAATGTAAGGTAATCGGAATATTTAAACCCAGCTCTTTAGCATATTCTACAGCCCCTTGAGCCATATAACGAAGCAGGGTCTGGTTGGCATATTTACGAGCACCACTGGAAACCTGAAGGATTACCGGTGATTTACATTCGACAGCTGCCTGGATAATGGCCTGCATCTGTTCCATGTTGTTAAAGTTAAAGGCTGCAATTGCATATTTCCCTGCCATTGCATTTTTAAACATTTCTCTGGTATTCACCAGTCCTAAATCTTTGTAGTTGACCATAACTTATATATTAAAAATTGTATTTTGCTTCAAATGTAGAAAATTATCCACAAAGTATCAATCGGGTATTGAAAAGTTTTAACAAATAATCGTCGTACACGATAGCGGAAAATTATGGGAACGGATTCCTGATTATGAAAATTACGATTATCGGAGCCGGAAATATCGGCGGGGCTATCGCTCGGGGATTGGTAAGAGGAGGCGTGTTCAATGCTTCGGATATTACTTGTACGGATTTGATGCAGGCGAATCTCGACCGTTTATTATCGGCAGATGCTTGTTTTAACGTATCACAGGATAATCCGACGGCTATTCAGGGAGCCGATTTAGTAGTTATCGCGGTAAAAACCTGGCGCGTGGAGGCTGTGATCGACGAAATTCGGGGTACACTCGATTATGAAAGGCAATCGGTCGTTTCCGTCGCTGCCGGGATTCCTTTCGAGCGGTTATTGCGTTATTTTACGAAAGATGCAGAGGTTCGGCCTGCCTTATTCCGGGTGATTCCGAATATCGCTATCGAGGTTTCCAGTAGTATGACCTTTGTCGCTTCCTGTAATGCCACTCCTGAACAAGAGAAAGTGGTGGTCGATATTTTCAATCAATTGGGAATGGCCATGTTGATCAAAGAGGAGTTGATGATGGCCGGAACAGCTTTGGCATCCAGTGGAATCGCTTTTGCCTTGAGGTACATCCGGGCGGCTAGTGAAGGCGGGGTTGAACTGGGTTTTTATCCCGATCAGGCCAAAGAGATCGTACTGAAAACGGTAAAAGGTGCCGTAGATTTACTGCTTACTCATGGCTCCAATCCCGAAACAGAAATCGATAAAGTTACCACCCCTGGAGGGATAACCATTCGTGGCCTCAATAAAATGGAAGAAGAGGGCTTTACCTCAGCCGTGATCAAAGGCCTCAAAGCCAGTAAATAAAAATTAAAGCTAAAGGTTATAGCGGGAAAAGATCAGCGTATCCGGAGGGCTCTGATTAGTGCTTTGCTGATCAGCGTATCTGCGATACTGATCAGTGGACCTTCGGTTCTGATAAACATTCCCTATCAGAACCGAAGGTTCGCCG
>OMGY01002299.1_pt1 | contig 14628 bp, 8 predicted proteins | sample 1674461 | NCBI WGS metagenome assembly OMGY01 (sample SAMN05578579, study PRJEB25193) | human gut metagenome | biome: Human Microbiome; feature: human-associated habitat; material: feces | host: Homo sapiens | place: USA:Birmingham
TGGACACCGATCCGGGCGCAGTTCGTGCAAAAGCTTACGATATCGTCCTGAACGGTACCGAGATCGGCGGAGGAAGTGTTCGTATCCACCAGAACGATGTGCAGGAGAAGATGTTTGAGATGCTTGGCTTCACAAAAGCACAGGCACATGAGCGTTTCGGATTCCTTCTGGATGCATTCAAATACGGAGTTCCGCCTCACGCCGGACTGGCTTACGGACTGGATCGTCTCGTTATGCTGATGGCAAAAGAGGACAGCATCCGCGACGTCATCGCATTCCCGAAGGTAAAAGATGCTTCCTGTCTGATGACCGAGGCTCCGTCACCGGTTGACGCAGCACAGCTGGAAGAGCTTGGTCTTGAGGTTGAGCCGCAGGCAGAAGAAGAGACAACAGAAGAGTAAAGAAAATTTTGTAATTTACAGGACAGACAATTTTGCAGAAGTGCAGCGTTGTCTGTCCTTTTTTAGGTTTCACTCGATCGGTGTAAAGAAAAACTTAAGAAATTCTTCCCCGTCTTCCCCGTTGTTTTGCTGGAAAAAAGTGCTACAATATGGTTTGTAAGAAAGATACGGAAACATCCACAGCAAGTGGAACACATAGAGAAAAAGACAAGGAGGAATCACTATGTTAGTTACATTAGTCATGCTGGCAACCTGTTTTGGTCTGCTCTGCGGAATTGGAATTCTATTTGGGATCGTCGGACTTCTGCTGAAATTTGGAGGAAAAGTCCTCGGCGCATGCGCCACTATTCTTCTCCCGATCGGCGTGATCTGGCTTGGATTTAAAATCGTGTTCGCCGTCGTTCCGCTTCTGTTCAAACTGGTCTGTGCAGCGCTGATCTGTTATCTCGTATACCGCATTCTGCGGGAGATGAAACTTGTAGCATAAAAAATAAAATCTAACAGATTCGAAAGAAAACCTGCTTTCCGTCATAAACACGGAGGCAGGTTTTTAATGACAAAAACAAAAATCTATTTTCAGAAAAAGCCAGTATTTGCTAAAAAAAGAGTAAGGAAAAAGTAAGAAAACAAAAAACAAAATGTGATACGATAGAACTAACTTGGGAAAGCAGAAAATTAATTTGTAAAATAGAAAAGTGGGAGGAAGCATATGAAGAAAAAAATAATCGCGATTGTGTGCGCAGTCGCAGTGCTGGCGGCAGCCGGAGGGGGAGTGACATGGCATTTCCTTGGAAACAGTACAAAAGAGGACGATAACGTCGTCTATGTCAATACTGTAAAAGCCCTGACCAATCTGGGAACCGGAAATGGAATGGAAAACCGCTATGCCGGTGTTGTGGAGTCGGAAAATACCTGGAAGGTAGAGAAAAACAGCGAGAAAAAGGTAAAGGAAGTTTATGTGGAAGTCGGTCAGGAGGTTCAGGTCGGAACACCGCTGTTCTCCTACGATACCGAGAAATTCCAGAGTGACCTCGAGCAGGCGCAGCTGGATCTGGAACGCATAAACAATGAACTTTCAAGTATGAATACCAATATCAACCAGCTTTACAAAGACAAAAAGCAGGCATCAAAAGACCAGCAGGCAAGCATCACACTGGAAATTCAGGAAGCGGAGCTGGATTTAAAGAAAAAAGAATATGAAGGAAAATCAAAACAGGCGGAGATTGATAAATTAAACGATAACATCACCAATGCGACCGTGATCAGCGAAATCGCCGGTGTTGTAAAATCAATCAACAACGATGACAGCAGCGCCGGCGCTTACTCCGGTGACAGCTCCGACAATTCCTTCCTGACCGTTCTTGCAACGGGAGATTTCCGTGTAAAAGGCCAGATCAATGAACAGAATATGAGCGACGGTTCGATTACCGAAGGAAGCCAGGTGATCGTGCATTCTCGTGTAGATGAGAATCAGACCTGGACTGGAACCGTGACAAAGATTGATCGGGAAAATGCCCGGACAGGAAGCAATAACGTTTACAGCAGTTCAGGAGACGGTATGACGCAGTCAAGCAACTATCCGTTTTATGTACAGCTCGATGGAACAAATGGCCTGATGCTCGGTCAGCATGTTTACGTAGAGCCGGATATCGGTCAGCAGGAAGTCAAAACTGGAATCTGGCTGTCCGATTACTTTATCAACGATATCGACAGCAATCCTTATGTCTGGGCTGATGATGGAAATGGAAAACTGGAAAAACGAAGTGTAACCCTTGGAACACACGATGAAAATATGATGGAATATCAGATCACTGATGGTCTCAAAGAGGAGGATGCCATCACCTTCCCGGAGGATGGTCTGGAAGAGGGCATGAAGACCGTCGTCAGCACCGATGGTTCGCTGGGACAGAGCAATCCGGCCGGTGGCGAGGATGACGGAATGCTTGACAACGACGATGGAATGGTCGACGACGGTATGACGCAGGATGAAAACGGCATGGTCGACAATACCATGGACGGCGCAGAGTACAGCGGTGAGGAAGATACAACGAACGTGATCGGCGGCGCCGACAATGGTGAGGCAGAACCGGCAGAAACACAGGAAGCCGGATCAGCAGATGACGGGGAGGTGCAGCCGTGATTCTGGAATTAGAGAATATCTGTAAAGAATATATGCAGGGCAAAATCCCGGTTCCGGTTCTGAAAAACATCAACTTCTCCATGGAAGAAGGCGAGTACGTTGCGATCATGGGTCCTTCCGGTTCCGGAAAAACAACACTGATGAATATTGTCGGCTGTCTCGACCAGGCGACGAGCGGACGGCTGATCCTCGACGGACAGGATATCAGCAAATGCAGTGACAATCAGATGTCGGACATCCGCCTGCAGAAAATCGGCTTTGTCTTCCAGAACTTCCAACTCCTTGCAAGACAGAGCGCAATGGAAAATGTATGCCTGCCGTTGACGTACGCGGGCGTGCCGAAAAAAGAGAGAAGAGAGCGGGCAGCGATTGCCCTCGAGCGGGTGGGGCTCGGCGACCGTATGAGTTTCAAACCGACCCAGCTCTCCGGCGGACAGAAACAGCGTGTGGCGATTGCAAGAGCGATTGTCAACCATCCGAAAATTCTGCTGGCTGATGAGCCGACCGGAGCGCTCGACTCCCATTCCGGCGAGCAGGTCATGGAGCTGTTCCAGAGCCTGAACGACGAGGGCGTCAGCATCTTGATGATTACACATGACGCGGAGATCGCATCGATGGCACAGCGCACCGTGGAGATCCGCGACGGAATGATGAAATCGAAGGAGGTGGCCGAAACATGAAAAAAGGAAAAGCAGCAAAGAAAGCCGCGATTGCAGTTGTGACCGCAGTTGCCGTGGGCGGTGTCAGTGTCGGCGGTTATTACGGCATCCGCCAGGCGCAGAAGACGACCGTAAAAGTGTATCCGGTCAGTGACTTTACGAGTGGTTACTGGGGAGACAGCATGAACATGGAAGGCCAGATCACCTCGACGGCTTCCCAGAACATCTATCTTTCCGACAGCCAGACCATTTCCCAGGTTCTCGTCAAAGAGGGCGATGTGGTAAATGCCGGAGACACGCTGATGACATACGATACCAGCATGATCGAGCTGGATCTGGAAACGCAGCAGTTACAGCTTGCACAGACAAAGCTGAAAATCCAGCAGAGTGAAAAAGAACTGGAAAAGCTGAAAAAGACAAAACCGGTATCGGATACGCCGCTGAATCCGGTGGAGCCGGATTTCCCGGATTTTCCAGATGAACCCATCGATCCGGATTTCCCGGACGAACCGATTCCGACCCCAGAACCGGAGCCGACGTACGAGGATGCTGTTCTGTACAGCAGTACGAATAAGCTTGTATTTGGTTCCAAACCATACAAAGGAGAAGGAACGCAGGAAGCCCCATACACCTATCTCTGCGCACCGGGAACAGTCCTGACAGGCGGATTCCTGAATCAGATGGCAGGATACGCGGATGAAAAGGGAACGAAAAAAGAAGAGGACAGCGAAGGATACTGGTTCCGCCTGGAGATTCATGAGGAAAACAAAGCCGCAGAGGCGCTGGAAACCGTGTGGGAGCAGGATGGAACGAAGATTGCGAAAGCATACGAGACTTCGTATGAAGCAGTCCTGAGTCTGAAAGAATCCGAATCGGCGGATGCACCGGAAATAAAAATCACCACGCCGCTTGCCAACACAGAGGTGGCAGAGGGCGGCGAGCTGAAGCTGAAAATCGGAATCAATGAGAAGAAAGATACCGAAGAGAAGCCGGATGATACGAAGCCTTCCGAGGGTGATGATTCCGGTGAGACCGGTGATGACAGCAAAGCGGACGGAACAGAAGAGAAGGCGGATGAGAAAGCCGACGATAAAACGGATGATAGAACCGAGAGTCCGTCCGAGGACGATGTGACACAGCCGGGTGAAGCCGGAAATGGAAGCGGTGAGGCAGACGATTCCACGGAAAACACCGAAACGGATGTCACTTACACATACGTCTGGAAACACAACGGAAAGACAATCGACGGAGATTTTAAGGATACTTACACAAAAGAAAACATCACAAAAGAGGATGCCGGAATCTATACAGTAGAAGTGACAGCGAAAAATGACAAGGGTACTTCCATGGCAGTCAGCACTGCAAATGTGGCGGTAAAAGAAGGAACGATTACCCCGACACCAAGTGTAACTCCGACCCCGAGCGTTACGCCGGGACCGAGTGTAACTCCGGAGCCGACCGTCAGTCCGGAACCAAGTACAACACCGATTCCGACCACAGAGCCGGTTCCAACAGAAATTCCGGAGCCGAGCGAGACCCCAGTTCCGACGGAAACGCCGACGCCGACCGAAGCCCCGGCAGAACCGGAAGCGGAACCGCAGAGCGAAGATGCGCCGGAAGCAGTGCAGACGACAGCAAAAACCGTATTCTACGGTGAAAAAGCATCGGTACAGTTCCTCTTTACATCATCCACAGGAAGCAGCGCAAATAACAATACTTCTTCCGGTGATGATACCCAGATGACCTACACAAAAGATGAGTTGAAAAAAGCCATCAGCGAAAAAGAAAGCCAGATCCGTAATCTGAAGCTGGATCAGAAGGAAGAGGAACTCAAAGTCAAAAATACGCAGAAATCCCTGGATTCCCAGACCGTAAAAGCGACGATCAGCGGTGTGGTAAAGAAGGTTGGAAATGCAGAAAACCCGTCCAACGACGGAAGCGCCTTTATCCAGGTCAGTGGAAACGAAGGTCTGTACGTACGCGGCTACTTAAGCGAGACGTATCTCGATCAGGTAAAAGTCGGCGATGAACTTAACGTGACTTCCTGGTCTTCGGGTGCTTTTGCCGCGGCAACCGTAACCGAGATTTCTCCGTACCCGACAACAAGCTACATGTCGTACAGCGAGACACCAGCCTCCTTCTATCCGTTCACAGCCGTTATCCCGGAAGGCGGAGAAGGTTTTGAAAACGGTGACTGGATCGAGATTGCAACCACTGTCGGAAACGATGTAGAAAACGGCAACGGCCTGTACGTCAGCAAAGAATTCATCCGCGAGGAAAACGGACAGAAATTCGTTTATATCCGGGATGAAAATGATAAATTAAAGAAACAGAATGTGGTAACCGGAAAACTTCTGTGGGGCAGTTATTACGAAGTGAAGAGCGGTCTTTCCGAAGAGGATTACATTGCATTTCCGTACGGCAAAACCGTGGTGGAAGGCGCAGACACGAAGGAATCCAGTTCATCGGATTATTACAACAGTTAAGGAGGCGCATTATGTTAGAAAATGTAAGACTTTCCTTTCAGGGAATCTGGTCACACAAAATGCGTTCCTTCCTGACGATGCTGGGCATTATCATCGGAATTGCGTCGATCATCTCAATTGTCTCCACGATCAAGGGAACGAATGAGCAGATCAAACAGAACCTGATCGGAGCCGGAAACAACAACGTGACCGTCAGCTTAAAGCAGGGCGACGGCGATTACTGGATGGACAACGGACTGCCAAGCGGCGTGTCGAAACTGTCCGATGATCAGAAAAAGCGGATCCGCGAGCAGGATCAGGTGGAAAATGCATCGTTTTACACCGAAAGAACGTATGTGAGCGGCATCGCAAAAGGAAACACAACACTGGACAGTGCGAAGGCGCTTGGCGTGGATGAAAATTATCTGTCGACGTGCGGATATCAGATTTATCAGGGACGCGGCTTTGTGGAGAGCGATTTCTCGAAGACCCACAAAGTTGTCCTCCTCGACGATACCGCAGTGCTGACACTCTTCCCGGATGAGTCGCCGGTCGGCAAAACGATCGAGATCATGGGAGAGCCGTTCACGGTGATCGGCGTGATCAAAAAAGCCGATTCGTTCCAGCCGGTCATCAATTCCAGAGATGACTACTATACGTACAATCAGGAATCTTATCCGCTGGTGCTGATGCCGGATGTCTGCTGGCCGATCGTATTCCAGTATGATGAACCGGAAAATGCCGTTGTGATGGCAAAAACAACCGAGGATATGAGCACGGTGGGAAAGACAACAGCGGATATCATGAACGAATCCGTGACCAATACAACTGATTCTCTTTCCTATCAGGCAGAGGATCTGCTGGAGAAAGCAAAGAGTCTGCAGGAGTTAGGCCAGAGCACGAACCAGCAGCTGATCTGGATCGCGAGCATTTCGCTTCTGGTCGGCGGTATCGGTGTTATGAATATTATGCTGGTATCTGTAACGGAACGTACAAGCGAGATCGGCCTGAAAAAGGCGATCGGAGCAAGAAAACGCAGAATTCTGTTCCAGTTCCTGACCGAGGCGGCGGTGCTCACCAGCATCGGCGGACTGCTCGGCGTGCTGGGCGGCATTATCATGGCACAGGTGATTTCGAGGGTATCGCAGACGCCTGTGGCGATCAGTATTCCGGCAATCATTTTCTCCGTGGTCTTCTCCATGGTGATCGGTATCGTATTCGGACTGCTGCCGTCGGTAAAAGCAGCGAACCTGAATCCGATCGATGCGCTGCGAAGAGAATAGAACAAAAAAGAGTTGAAAAATCCGTGCGGGTACAGCGTAGGTGCTGGATCAGTGCGGATTTTTTGTGCGGCGTGTGCGGATGAAACTTAAGATCTTTACTTTTTGCGGAAAGTCGGTTATACTGGAAAATAAGCGCAATTTGCGGCGCAGCAAAGAGGCATTCGAGTTTCAGATTCGGTATGTTTATGAAAATATAAGAAAGATTCAAAGACATTTCACATTCGTTTATGGTATAATCAAACAAGAGTATGACCAACGAAAAGGAGTATACGCGAATGAATATTTTGTTTTTTATCACACCGAAAAGTGAAACGGCTTATCTGTATGACGACTGCTCACTTCGGCAGGCCATCGAGAAGATCGAATATCATAAATACACGGCGGTTCCGGTACTGAACAAAAAGGGCTGCTACGTGGGAACACTGACGGAAGGAGATCTGCTCCGCATCATAAAAGAACGGTATCTGCTGAATTACCATGAAGCAGAGGATATCCCGCTCTGGCAGGTTCCGAAACGGTGGAATTATGAGTCCGTCAACATCAACAGCAACATCGAGGACCTGATCGAGATGTCCATGCGGCAGAATTTCGTTCCAGTTGTGGATGACGAGGGAATCTTCATCGGCATCATCCGAAGAAGAGACATCATCCAGTACTGTTATCAGAAAAGCGGTATCAAAGAAGAGGAAGAAGCCCGGCGCAGCGCGCGGAAACAAAACGCAGAACAGATGATTCTGCAGTAAAGAAGAAAATGAGGGAAACATTATGAAAAAACTGATCGATCTTATCCAGGAAGAGCTGGTAAAAGCCTTTACCGCTGCGGAGATGGACCCGTCCTATGCAAGGGTTTCCGTTTCCAACCGCCCGGATCTGTGCGAATACCAGTGCAACGGCGCAATGGCAGCTGCAAAAGCATACCACAAAGCACCGATCCAGCTGGCTGAAGCAGTTGTAGAAAAAGTGACCGATCACAGCGTGATCGGTGAAATTGAAGCCGTAAAACCGGGATTCATCAACCTGAAAATCAACCCGGAATTTCTGGCAGATTATCTTTCCAAAATGCAGAACGATGAAGATCTTTCTGTAGAGAAAGCAAAAAATCCGAAAACCATCATCGTAGATTACGGCGGAGCAAACGTGGCAAAACCGCTTCACGTCGGCCATCTCCGTTCCGCGATCATCGGCGAGAGCATCAAGCGTATGGGACGCTTCATGGGCCACAACATGATCGGTGACGTTCATCTTGGAGACTGGGGTCTGCAGATGGGACTGATCATCACCGAGCTGCAGGAGCGCCATCCGGAGCTTGTTTATTTTGATGAGTCCTTTACGGGAGAGTACCCGGAGGAAGCACCGTTTACGATCAGCGAGCTCGAGGAGATTTATCCTTGCGCAAGCGGCAAATCGAAAGAGGACGAGGACTATAAGAAACGTGCACTCGAGGCAACGAGAGAGCTGCAGCAGGGCAGAAGAGGATATCGTGCGATCTGGAAACACATTATGAACGTTTCTGTTGCCGATCTGAAAAAGAACTATGGAAACCTCGACGTTCATTTCGATCTGTGGATGGGTGAGTCCGATGCACAGGAGTACATTCCGGACATGGTAGATTACCTGAAAGACAATGGTTATGCACATTATGACCAGGGCGCACTCGTTGTTGATGTCAAAGAAGAGACAGACACAAAAGAGATCCCGCCGTGCATGATCTTAAAATCCGATGGAGCAGCTCTGTATGATACGACAGACCTGGCAACCATCATCCAGCGTATGAAACTGTACAAGCCGGACGAGATCTGCTATCTGGCAGACAAACGTCAGGAGCTTCACTTCGTACAGTGTTTCCGCTGTGCAAGAAAAGCAAAACTGGTGAATGATGATACCGTTCTTTCCTTTATCGGCTTTGGTACCATGAACGGAAAAGACGGAAAACCGTTCAAGACCCGTGAGGGCGGCGTTATGCGTCTGGAGCGTCTGATCGGCGAGATCAACGATGAGATGTATCAGAAGATCGTGGAGAACCGCAGCGTAAAAGATACGGATGCAAGAGGAACGGCACAGATTGTCGGACTGTCTGCTATTAAATACGGTGACCTGTCCAACCAGGCATCGAAAGATTACGTATTCGATGTTGAGAGATTTACTTCCTTCGAGGGAAACACCGGTCCGTACATCCTGTACACGATTGTTCGTACAAAATCCATCCTCGGAAAATATAAAGAAGAGGGAAATGAACTGAAGAAAGGCGCACTTCTGGCACCGAAGAGCGACAGCGAGAAAGCTCTGATGCTTTCCGTATCCCGTTTCAACGGCGTTGTGGAGAACGCATTCGAGGAGAAAGCACCGCATAAGATCTGTGCTTATATCTACGAGCTTGCAAACGAGTTCAACCATTTCTACCACGAGACCAAGATCTTAAGTGAGCAGGATGAGGTAAGAAAAGCATCTTACCTGGCACTGCTGGATCTTGTCCGCGAGGTACTTGAGACCTGCATCGACCTGCTGGGATTCTCGGCACCGGAACGGATGTAAAACGCCAGGGGATCAAACTTAAAAGTCCGACGCAAGCTTGCTTGCAGGAGGATTTTTGAGCTTGAGACCCGAAAAAATATGAGTAAGTAGCCATTTTTCGAAGAAAAATGAGCGGATTACGAATATTTTTGAAGATTGCGGGAGCACGAAGTGCGGAGCAATCTGGCGTTGCGCGGAGTCAAGAGGGAAAAATAAATAAAAAACAGGCGATTTTTTTGGCAGCCGTCGGCTTCTGTAGTTCTTGCAGAAACGGCGGCTGTTGTGTTATACTTACATCACGATTTTTCATCCGCTTGGACATTCGTCCTGAAAAATCGATTCTATATTACTCTATCGAAGAGCCATTCGGCTCAATTTATATCCATGTACAAAAACAGAATATCGGACTGACAAACACTTTGACGTAAAAAGAGGAGGCGGGATCATTGGAAAAGTAGAACTTCCGGGAGGGAAGTATCGCCTGCTGTCAGTGCTCGGAAGAGGGGCAACGTCTGTCGTTTATCTTGCAGAGAAAACTGGATCCGGAAAGCGGTATGCAGTCAAGGTAAGTATATGTGACAGGGAAAAACTGCGCCGGGAAGCGTTTCTTTTACAGAAGTTTTCATATCCCGGGATTCCCTGTGCGGTGGAACTTCTGGAAAGTGGGACAAAAAGCTTTCTGGTGATGGAAGCTGTAAACGGAAAATCTATCGGACAGCGTATGCGTAAGGGAGAACGGTTTTCCAGCCGGGAAATTCTGAAAACGGGAATTGCCCTGAGCGGGATTCTCTGTTATCTCCATGCACAGAACCCGCCGGTTTTCTACCGGGATCTGAAGCCGGACAACGTGATGATAACAGAGCGTGGTGAAATATACCTTGTGGATTTCGGTGCAGCCGGAACAGAAGAAACGGGTGTGGAAGTCCGTTATGGAACCCGCGGTTATGCAGCGCCGGAGCAGTATGACGGGAAGTGTGACGCCCGTTCCGATCTTTATGCACTCGGCGCACTGCTTGCGGCAATGGCGAAGCATGCGAAAAAGCGGCAGAAAAGAGGACTCTGGCGGGTGATGGAAAAGTGTATGCAGAAAAAGCCGGAGGAGCGGTATGTGTCTGCAGGAGAAGTCAAAAAGGCACTGCGGCGGCTGGAAAGAAAGCAAAAAGGCAGGAAGACTCTGCGGATCTTTGCAGTTTTTGCTTTTCTGACAGGAGGAGCGGCTGCAGTTGCCAGCAGGATGCCATGGGGGCAGTTTCCGGCGGCAGACGAATGGGAGGAGCAGGGAGATCTCTGGTTCTGCGGAAATCCGGTGGAAGAAGGCAGTCTGCCGAACTACCAGAAAGCGCGGGAAGCGTTCTTAAAGGCAGATCATCTCAGTCAGGCGGGGCGTGTGGAGCAGGAACTTGTGGAATACTGTCTGGCGGATGATGCGGCAAGGGAAAAAATGCAGATGGAGCCATTGCTGGCTGAATTTTATGATGACACGCAGCAGGAGCCGGAAAAAGAAAAACGCTGCCGCAGATATCTTGCTGTTGCAGGAATGTATTTCAGTTTTTCCGAAGAACTGGCGCGTGAAAATGACACAGACGCCATGCGGAAAGGAATCGAAGTGCTGGAAAAGGCCGCAGGCGAGAATATGGAGGGGCAGTGGGAGGCGGTTATCTGGCAGAGACTGGCGGATGCGTGCTATCTTGGCGGAAAATCCGGGGATGGGGAAAGAGAACAGGACTGGTGCCAGGAGAGCTTTCTCTATTACGAACGGCTTCTGTGCAGCAGACAGGATGGAAACCGGCGGAAAAATCTGCTCAGGGCCGCAGAGCTGGCACTTCAGTTCGACATGCAGGAAAAAGCAGAACAGTACCTCAACGAGGCAGCAGAAATTCTGGGAATGGAGGAGGATATTTTTTATCAGCAGATCAGAAAAAGATGGGAGGAAGCAAGATGAGAAAAAAGACCATATGCGCAATGATGACAGGATTCCTGGCCGTCCAGGGAATCGAAGTCCACGCGGAGACACAGCAGACGACAGGCGAGGCCGCAAGCGCGGTGGAAAGCGTGGAATTAGAAGCTGAAATCATCGAGAACAGTGATGTGACAGATGCAGACGGGAAAGCCGGACCGGAGGAACTGCTGCCGGACGAAAAGTCAGAAGAAGAACCGCCTATAGAAGAGAAACCAGAGCAGGAACCAGAGCCGCCGGAAGAGAAAACAGATCCGGCAGAGACCGGAAAGAAAGAGACAGAAGGAGAAGAAAAAATGCTTCCCCCGACGGTAATTCCGGATCCGGAGAAAGAACCAGCGGAAAGGTGGGAAGAAGAGGAGGAAGAAATTTCGGAAGATTCAGAATCGGGGAAGCCAGAAGAATTGCCGGAGGCAGGAGATATGGGTTCCGGGGAATCGGAATCAGAGGAAGGATGTGAAGAAACAGATACAAAAGAATCAGAGACAGAAGAGTCAGATTCGGAGAGAACGGATTTTGGAGAAATGGACACAGAAAAACCAGATTATAAAGATATAGGTTCAGAAAAATCCGGAACGGAAAATTTGATGCCAGAAGATCCGGAACCGGAAAAGCCTGATATGGAAGAAACGAAGCAGGAATCTCCGTCAACCGAAAAAGAGTCAGAAAATCAAACCTCGGAAACAAAAGCACCAGAAAAAGAGGAGCCTACCGTAATGCCAGATGCCGGAAAGTCAAACACAGAAAAGCAGGAACAAACGGAGCCCGGGCAATCGTCTCCGGAGAAAGAAGAACTCAAAACAGACGAACAGCTGCCCGTTGCTGCAGCCACGCCCGAGGAGGTGACCCAAGATCCAGATGATATTCCACTACAAACAGAAGAAAGCAGTCCTCCGCCTGCCGAAACTCCATCTGAGAGTGCCGGGGAGGAGCCATCTCAAATACCGCCGCAGATCATCGCCGATTTCATATTATCACAGATAGCAGACGAAGATTTCGAAGCGCCGAACCCCCTGATTATCCGCCCGGCCGACACCAGCGTCGAAATAGATCCCGGTTATACCCCGGAAATTCTGCTCGAGGGAGCCGCCGACACGGCTGAAATTCTTTCCTGCATGGTAAATGGCTCCGAAGCCGAATATGAATGGAAAGAAAACAAAATCTGTCTGAAAGCCGAGAGCCTTTCCGAAGGCTACAACCGCATCACTGTAAAAGTGCGTGGCGCAGACGGCATTGTTCGAACCATGAAACCGTGGGAAGTCAACGTGAAACCAAAAACTTCCACACTTGTCAGTCAAAGAACCAGCCAGAAACCAAAAGGAACCCGCCTCTGGCAGTCCCTGAGGCGCCTCTGGAACCTGATTCGTGCCATTGCCGAAATTCAGAATCAGACCACCCGCTATCTGCGTGCACTCTGCAGAAAATAGCCTGATCCGGTTTTGTTTGTATTTCTAATTTCGATATGCTAGAATAAAAGACATGTCATACGATAAAAAAGTAAAAGAGGAAATAAGAGTATGTCAGATATGATATTATTTGATCTGGACGGAACCCTGACCGATTCCGGTCCTGGAATTACAAGATGCGTACAGTATGCGCTGGCATCCTTTGGCATCGAAGAGCCGGATCTGGAAAAACTGAACTGTTACGTGGGGCCGCCGCTTCTGGAATCTTTTATGAATTTTGCAGGCCTTGGCTGCGAAGAAGCACAGCAGGCCATCACAAAATACCGGGAGCGGTACGAGGCAGAGGGCATTTTTGAAAATGAAGTATACGGGGGAATCCCGGAGGTTCTGGCGTATCTGAAAGAGCAGGGAAAAATTCTGGCGGTAGCATCGTCCAAACCGGAAAAATACGTTGAGCAGATCCTGGAGCATTTCGAAATCAGAAAGTATTTTACCGTAGTAACCGGTTCAGAAATGAACGAAACCAGAACCGACAAAGGAGAAGTCATCGCAGAGACGCTGCGCCGACTCGGAGCAGAAGACAGCCGTTCCGACGTGGTGATGGTTGGTGACAGAAGCTATGACGTAATCGGGGCAAGAGAAAACGGACTGCTCTGTGTCGGCGTATCGTATGGGTACGGCGGAAGAGAAGAACTCGAGGCAGCAGGTGCCGCAAAGGTATGTGATACACCGGAAGAACTGAAACTGCTGGCGGAGGATCCGAAAGAAGAGAAGAAAAGACGCGACCGCATCAAAAAAATGAAGCCGGAGCGTATCCCGTGGCTGACAAGAGGAGAAAGTGGAACAGGAATCTTTGCGCCGAAAGAGAAAAAAGCAGAGAATATAAAAGAAAAAAGGACAGCGAAAACAGAGCCAAAAACGGAGGAAATCGTAATTCCTATCCAGCGGAAGCTATGGCGTCTTTTAAAACCGCTTCTGACGTACGAACTGTTTCTGATCGGAGCAACCGTACTTCTGGCGCTGATCCTGATGACGTTTACGACCGGCGGTTATCTGGAAGAGCGTATGCACGCGACATCCGTTTTTGCATCAGCAATCGGCAGTCTGGCGGCGATCCCGGTTCTCTGGAAACAGTACAAAAAAGATGAAGGCATGTTCCCGAAACCGGAAAAACGGTGGAGTGCGGCAGAGGCAGCCGCCTGTATTCTGCTGGTTATGACCTTCGGCCATCTCCTGAACACTGTCATGAACGTGACCGGCTTTACCAGAATCTTTTCCGGCTATCAGAACATGGCATCAAAGATTTATGAAGGACAGAACCCGCTGCTTCTGATCCTGTCCGTCGGTGTGCTGAGCGCGGCCGCAGAGGAAATTGTTTTCCGCGGCATGATTTACCGCAGGGCAAAAGATTTCTGGGGAACCGGCTGGGGCATCGCAGCATCATGTCTGCTGTTCGGTGCATATCACGGCAATGTGACGCAGTTTGTCTATGCAGCCGTGGTAAGTGTGCTTCTGATCCTTATTTATGAGCGGTGCGGAACACTCCTTGCCCCGGTTCTTGCGCACATGGCAGAAAATATCTGGGGACTTTACCGGAGCCAGTTTATATCCTGGATGACAGAAAAAGCGCCGGCAGGAGCATGGATGTTCATCTTTTTCGAAGCCGTAATCTGCGCCGGAACGTTCTGGTATCTGTTTTTAACACCAGTAGACAAGAAGTCCCCCGCTTCTAAAGTGGTGGGATGAATTGTTAAAAGAAACATAACGGCAGTGGCGGGCGGAGAGAAATCGGTATCCTCCACTGAC
>OMGY01002301.1_pt1 | contig 14622 bp, 10 predicted proteins | sample 1674461 | NCBI WGS metagenome assembly OMGY01 (sample SAMN05578579, study PRJEB25193) | human gut metagenome | biome: Human Microbiome; feature: human-associated habitat; material: feces | host: Homo sapiens | place: USA:Birmingham
GGATGCGGCGGCGCGTGTGGCGGATGAGATCATTCAGATGTCGGGAGCGCTGTCCGAGAAGTTCGACAGTGCGAGAGAGAAAGCGGATGTGCTGACGGAGAGCATGGTCAGCAGCAACAACTCCGTCAAGGAGATTGCATCGAGCGTCAAGCTGACGGCGGAAGCGATTGAGCAGCAGACGATGCAGACGAACGGCATCCAGACGAATATTGAAAACGCCGAAAAAGAGACGAAAGAGATGCAGACGGCGTCAGATGCGACACAGGACGCGCTCCGTGAGGGCGCTGACCTGATCGCCGAGCTGAAGGAGCAGGCAACCCAGACGGCGGAGATCAACCGCGCCACAAGAACCACGACGGAAGAACTGGACAACCGCATAAAGGAAGTGGAGGTCATTATCGGAACGATTTTAAGCATTTCCGATCAGACCAATCTGCTTGCACTCAATGCGTCCATTGAGGCAGCCAGAGCAGGGGAGGCTGGAAAAGGCTTTGCGGTTGTGGCAGACGAGATCCGCAAGCTTTCAGAGGAGACGAAGGAGTCGACGGGAAAGATCACGGAGATTATCGAAAAATTGACGGTAAATGTGGAGGAAGCCTCTGTAAATATGCAGAAGTCAGCGGAGTCTGCAGATAAGCAGAACGAGATGATCGAGACAACGAGAGAGAAGTTTACTGTTATCGAGGATAAGATGAATTTGTTCCAGAATTCTATGCAGAATTTGTCTGGTGAGGTGGAGAGTATCCTTTCAGCAAATACGCAGATCAATGACAGTATTACCAATTTATCTGCAACGAGTGAAGAGGTTGCGGCATCCTCAGAAAACAGCATGTCTATGAGTGAGGATAGTATGCAGAATATGGAGAATCTGAATGATCTGCTTGGCGAAATTTACAAGATTTCGGAGAGAATGCGTGAGGTTGTAGCACAGGAACAGGCGTGATACGGTATACAAAAGTATACATGCAGAATGAATAGAAGAGTCATTTTAGCGTTTTTAATAATAGAAAGCGTGCTACGGTGCGCTTTCTATTATTTTTTGGTGGCGGTTCGGGACAAAATATGGTACAATGCATTAGAAAAATGATAAGGGGGTATCCAGAGATTATGAGTGAAGATTTTATTACAATGACAATAGGAAAACAAAAGAATATTGCACTGATTGCGCATGACAATAAAAAAGCAGATCTGATTGACTGGTGTGAGCAGAACAAGGAGATTTTAAAGCAGCATTTTCTATGTGGCACAGGTACGACAGCACGTATGATTACGGATCAGACAGGACTCCCGGTAAGAGGCTATAACAGTGGCCCTCTCGGCGGAGACCAGCAGATTGGCGCAAAGATTGTGGAGGGAAGAGTGGATTTTGTGATTTTCTTCTCTGACCCGCTGACAGCACAGCCGCATGACCCGGATGTGAAAGCGCTTTTGCGTATCGCGCAGGTGTATGACATCCCGATCGCCAACAACCGGGCGTCGGCAGATTTTATGATTCATTCCACTTATATGAATACTGAGTATGAGCATGAGATCATCAATTTTAAGAAGAACATCAAAGAGCGCTCTGAGACATTATAGGAGGAAAAGGTCAGGATGAGCAAAGTAGCGATTGTAACAGACAGTAACAGTGGAATTACACAGAGTGAAGCAAAAGAATATGGCGTAACGGTTATGCCAATGCCATTTTTTATTAATGACCAGACCTATTATGAAGATATTGATCTGACACAGGAAGATTTTTATCAGAAACTTTCAGAAGATGCCAATATTTCAACCTCCATGCCTCTTGTCGGAAATGTGACGGACACATGGGATGCTTTGCTGCAGGAGTATGACGAGATCGTGCATATTCCAATGTCCTCCGGGCTCAGTGGTTCCTGTGAGACTGCTATCATGCTCTCTCAGGATTATGACGGCAGAGTGCAGGTTGTCAATAATCAGAGAATTTCAGTCACACAGAGACAGTCTGTACTGGATGCAAAAGCATTGGCAGAGAAAGGATACAGTGCAGAGGCAATCAAAGAGATCCTTGAGCGTGAGAAGATGGAGTCTTCGATTTATATTATGGTGGACACGCTGTACTATCTGAAAAAAGGCGGCAGGATCACTCCGGCTGCAGCTGCGCTTGGAACCTTATTAAAATTAAAACCGGTACTTCAGATTCAGGGTGAGAAGCTGGATTCTTTTGCAAAGGCAAGAACGGTAAAACAGGCAAAGAAAATGATGGTCGATGCCATGCGCAATGACTTTGACCATCGTTTCAATGATCCGGAAGGAAAGAATATATATCTGGAGATGGCTTATACACATAATCTGGAAGATGCGGAAGCGTTCAAAAAAGAGGTCGAGGCAGAATTCCCGGGTATGGAGATTGTGCTGAATCCGTTATCCTTAAGTGTATCCTGTCACATTGGACCGGGAGCGTTATCAGTTGCATGTTCCAAAAAGATTCCGGAATTATTAGAGTAGAGACTTAAGAATTCACAAAACCATACGATATATATAATAGTACATTGGATGTAAGAGAAAAATGACCAGGACGGCATATGATTTGAGAGAGAAAAGAATCATATGTCGTCCTTTTGGCATTGATAAAAGAAAATCAGATTTAAAGTGCATATCGGAAATACATCATATTGTAAAAACAGCAGAGTTTGACATGGGTGTGGAGGAGAGTTATGAGTATGGCAAATGTAACAAAGACAACCAGAATACAGGCAATTGCAGAGTTGCAGAAACGAAAAACAGAAATCCAGAATCGGTTACAGAACGGACAATCGCAGGATTCTACAACAATTGGCGGCAATTCTTTTACGGAGGATGAATGGAAAAAAATCATTCAGAAAATGGATGAATATCTGACCGAGGTAAAGCAGGAGCAGAAAGAGCGGTTTGAAAAACGCGATAAGGAAAAGGAAATCCAGCAGTTTTATGAGAAAATGAAAATGGCAGAGCAGTATAAAAAGCCACAGGCGGAGAAATTAACCATACAGAAGCATTTAGATGGTGAGGACATTGCTCCATACTCTTATCTGGCGGAGGATGGAGTGATCACTTATAATGGCGTGTCATTTTTCTGTGATTATGAGAATAATGCGATCACACTTGGCGACATGAGTGATGAAAAGAATGTCATTACAGTGCAGTTAGAGAATGGAGGCTGCCTGAAAGTGAACAGGGACAATATCGAAGATCTGTCAAAAGCGATTGCAATGTTTTCACCGGAGGATATACGGAGAATCTTAGTTGCATTGCAGCAGGACGCAAAAGTCCGCCAGATGCAGCAGGAGATCGAGCAGGACAAGATCAAGCAGCTTCTGGCGGAACGTTAAGCTTATTCGTTATTTAAAAGACAATGCAGCAATCTGTCGTTATCTTCCGGATTCATGATACAGAAACGAATGTACTTATTATCTAAGAATGGGAAGGTGGAACAGTCACGGATCATCATTTTTTCGCGGATCGCACGGTCAAACAGTTCCTGTGAGGTAAGATCATCGCGGAGGATGCGGACTAACATAAAATTCCCACTTGGTTTGTACACCTTGTAGTCAGGACTTTCACAAAATGCCTGATACATACGGGCACGTTCCTTTGTGATCAGATCCTTTGTCTCTTTGATATAGGCAGTATCGGAAAACATTGTTTCCCCGGCAACAACCGCAAGCGAATTGATCGTCCATGGATTCTTTCGTGTGTTGATTGCCTTGATGAGATCCCGATTCCCGGTGATGGCATAGCCAAGGCGGAGTCCCGGTGCTGCGAAAAACTTCGAGGTTCCGCGCAGAATGACAATGTTATTGTAATAGTTTGTCAGCGGTACGGAATCGATCTCTTCCATGTTTTCTGCAAATTCCACATACGTTTCATCGACCATGACATAAATATCGTATTCTTTGCAGGCATCTAAAATATGGCGCATATCGGCACTTGTGATGCAGGATGATGTCGGGTTGTTTGGATTGCAGATAACTAAAAGGTCGATATTTTCGTTCAGATGTGAGATGAAATCATTTACATCCAGTTTAAAATCGTCTTTTTCCCGGAGTGGATAATAAAGGGTTGTTCCACCACCAAGAGAAATCTCACGTTCGTACTCGGAATAAGTAGGGCCGATGATCATTGCCTTCTTCGGATGCTCAATCTGGATGAAAAGGGAGATCAGCTCGGTAGAACCGTTTCCCACGATCACATTTTCATGATCAGTGCCACAGTATGCGGCAATGCATTTGCGGAGCGAGGTGTATTCCCTGTCCGGATAAGTGGTAATGGCATCGATCTTGTCTGCTAAGGTTGTCCGCAGCAAAGGGGATACGCCAAGCGGATTGACATTTGCCGAAAAACTTACAATTTCCTCTTTTTTGATTCCATAGATTTCTTCTATTTTCTCTAAATCACTTCCATGGAAGTGGTCTTTGTGTTTTATCATTGCGAACTCCTCCAAATTGGTTTATAATCTATTATAATGATTGTCATTGAAAAAGCAAGCAATTAAGAGAGAAAAAGCAGGTGTCGATTTGCGAAGACGGATACAACAACTGGCAAGGGGAAAATTCGAACACTTAAAGCCGTCTCTTTCAATTTCTGTGGATAAGATTGACATCACAGCAATGGAAGGTAATGATATTTCGGGGGATTTCGTGATCACAAGCACAAATCATGTGCCGATGCGTGGAATCGTATATTCTTCCAATCCGAGGATGGAATGTCTGACACCGCAGTTTGAAGGGGAAGAAATAAGGATTCGTTACCAATTTCATAGTTATGGTCTGATCGAAGGTGATATTCAAAAAGGAGAGTTCTGTATCGTAGTAGAACAGGGTGAATATAACCTTTCTTTTGTTGTGTCTGTTTCAAAACTGTATGCAGAATCCTCGGTTGGCAAAGTGAAAAATTTATCCGATTTTGCCAGATTATCAGAAAACGACTTTGACGAGGCATTTCATCTGTTTTATTCGGGCAAGTTTAAAAACATATTTCATCCGGATGAAAAAAGGGAGATGCTTTTATATGAGGGTTTGTCGAAAGGAACACCATCCGGACAGAAAGTGGAGGAGTTTTTGATCGGAATCCACAAAAAGAAGCGGACTGTGGTTTCATTGGAAGAAAGCAGTGCCATATTTTACCAGGTGCATGAAAACAGACTTGAAACTTTTCAGGTGAACAGAAACCAGCATGGATATCTTGAAATCAGAGTCCATTCGGATGCAGAATTTCTGGTTTTAAAGAAACCACGGGTCACCGATGAGATGTTTGTGGGAAGTATCTGTGATGTGGAATATTATATTGTGGCAGAAAAAATGCATGCGGGAAGGAATTTTGGAAAGATCCGTCTGGAGATACCGGGACAGGAACCATTGATCTATACGGTGTGTGCCACGACTAAGCAGGAAAATAAAACGAAGGATGAACCTGTTTTTTTTGATATCCAGAAATCACGCATAAAATTAATGCAGCTTTATCTGGAATACCGCCTGAAACGGATTGTGACCGGAGTATGGGCAAACCAGTCCGGGGTTATTTTGGATCATCTTTCCGTTTTGTGTGAGAATGAAAAGATTTATGGACTGATGAAGGCACAGACGCTGATCATCAACCGCCAGAGACAGGAGGCATCCTGGATATTAGATGATTTTAAACGGACGTGTGAGGATCATGAAAGTCCGGAATGGGGGTATTATCTTTATCTGTGCACATTGATGGAGCGGGAGCCGTCCTATGTGGATCGTCTGACGGCGGAAGTGGAACAGATTTTTAAACTGCATCCGGATAATTCGATGTTGTTCTGGGTGCTGTTATTTTTAAAAGAAGAGTATTATCAGAAGCCGGCAGAAAGGTTAGAAGCAATTCGTGACTGGATGCGTTATGATAACAGTCCGTATTTTTATCTGGAGGCATATTATCTGATCTGGCAGGATCCATATTTACTGGCGAGACTTGGATCATTTGAGGTTCGCATATTATACTGGACTGCAAGATGGGGCATTATGACACGGGATATAGCAATACAGGTGGCCGGGCTTATTTCAGAAAAAAAAGAATATCATCCGTTTTTATACCATATTTTAGAGGCGTGTTATGAGGTGAAACCGGATGATGAAATGCTGACGGCGGTGTTAGGATATCTGATCCGCAGCCAGTGCTTTGGTGCAAAGTATCATCACTGGTATGAACTTGGAATTGAACGTGAGATCCGCATCACGAGCCTGTATGAAGCGTATCTTTTATCACTGGATGGAAGAAAATTAGAACGTGTACCAAAGATGCTTCAGCTGTATTTTCAGTATGACAGTGGATTGTCCTGGCAGCAGAAAGCGGTTTTATTTGTCAATATTATTGCGGCAAAAAAGGTGCAGCCTGAGGTATATCAGAAATATCTGCCGATCATGGAACGGTTTGCGATGGAGCAGATGGAGGCTGGTCATATCGATGATAATCTGGCCGTGATATATGATGAAATGTTTGAACAGGGGATTATAAATAGTGATATTGCGCATTGGGCAGCTGAAATTCTTTTTACGCACAAGATGATCTGTACGGATCCACAGGCAGCAAAGATAGAAGTTTATGAATATGCATGCAGCCCAGCATGCAATCATGTGAATAACAGGGAATCCGTGATTCGGAACGGGGCTGCATACTTTACTGTATATACAAAGGATTACTGCCTGATCATGGAGGACATTTATGGTAATCGTTTCTGTGAGGAAATCGGTTGTTGTGAAGAGCCGCTGATGGATATTGGCCATTGTGTGAAAAAGTGTACAGAACTTGCACAGGGAGAATTATCCTATATTCTATATTCCATGCAGCAAAAAGTTGCGGATGGAGTGGATGATTCAGATTTTCCGGGTGTGTGGACTGTTTTAAAAGCACCGCAGGTGAGTGACCGCTATAAAAGGGAAATTGCAGAACAGATCATATCATTTTACCGGAAAAGAAAGTATGAGGCGGGCTGTCTGACCGGTCTTGATCATAAATTGTTATCTGCAGCTGCGCGCCGTATGCTGATGCAGTACCTGACGGAAGAACATTTGTATGAAACTGCGTATCGCATGGCAGAAGAGTGTGGGTATGAGCACATGGATACGGCTGCATGCGTTTCTCTGTGCAGTTATGCGATTCATACAGCAGGGTTTGAGGAAGATGATTTCCTTCTTGGGTTTGCAGAGCATGTATTTTACAGAGGCACTTATAATGATGTGATCCTTATCTATCTTTGTAAATATTATAATGGTGCAACAAAGACGATGGCGGAGATTTGGAAAGCTGCGGGAGCATTTGATATTGACACGTTTGATCTTGAGGAACGTATTTTAAGCCAGATGCTGTATTCGACTGATTATATTGCGGATATTGAAGAGATCTACGAGAGTTATGTAAAAGGCGGGGGACGGGAACTGATCTGTATGGCATATTTATCGTATTTTGCAGATGCATGGCTGGTGAGGAATATGGTGGTACCGGAGTATGTATTTGAACAGATCTTTGCCCGTTATCAGGAAGGAAATCCTCTCAACGATGCGTGTAAACTGGGGCTGCTGAAATATTTCTCAGAGAAAGAGCATTTATCAGATGCGATGTATCAGGTGGCAGATGAATTGTTGGAAGAGTACACGTCTAAGAACCGCTGCTTTGCATTTTTCCTGGAGTTTGAGAAAGAATTACGTTTAAAGTATCATTTGTATGACAAAGCGTTTGTGGAATATCATACAGATCCGGGACAAAAAATTATGATTCATTTTAGCCTGGATGGAGAACATTACGAGCAGTCACTGTTAAATGAGGTCTATGATGGTGTTTTTGTCAAGGAATTTGTCTTATTTTTTGGCGAGTCTGTACTTTATTATATGACAGAGCAGGAAAAGGCGGAGGAGAAGATAACGGAAAGTGCCTGCTTAAATTGCCGAAATGTACCGGACGAAGAATCTCATGGAAGGTATGAAATGTTGAATGACATGCTGATGCATCACGCGATGGGAGAACGTGAGATGCAAAAGAGAGAAATGAAACAATACTATGGAATGCAGATGGTAACGAATGAGGTATTCCGTATTTTATAAGTAAGAGGGAGAAAAGTGGAAAAAACGTCGTATTATCTTGGCATTGATCTTGATAATGACAATGCCGTGATCAGTTATTTCCAATTGAATATGAAGGAACCGGAGACTGTCAGCACAGTGGCAGGCAGTGAAGTATACCAGATTCCTCTGATACTTGCCAAAAAACATGGGATCGGTCAGTGGTTTATCGGTGAGGAGGCAAAACGTCTGGCACTTTTGCAGGGAGAGGAAGCAGTATCCGGTCTGCTGCAGGCAGCTCTTGCGGGAAAAGAGTTTTTCATAGAGGGGGAAACTTATAAGGCGCAGGAACTGTTAGCACTCTACATAAAAAAGCTGGTATATCTTGCGGGAAAACTGGGGAATCCTGTGATACCTGACTTTTTGGTTATCACGCTTGAACAGCTGTCACGGGAGGTGACGGAGCTCTTTCTTCAGGTAGCAGAAAGAATTGGAATACCGGAGGGAAGGCTGACACTCATTGACAGGAGAGAGAGTTTTTATTATTTCGCATTCAGCCAGCAAAAAGAATTATGGCTGCATGATGTGTGTCTGTTTGACAACCGGGGAGATGAGGTCTGGTGCAGGAGATTGGAACGGGATCAAAGAACCATGCCGCAGCTTGTCACGATCAGTGAGGAACAGCGGAATATAGACCGGGCAAATAAAGATGCCAGCTTTTTAAAAATCGTATCAGAAGTGACAGGAGGGCATATTGTTTCGGCAGTTTACCTGACCGGAGACGGTTTTGATGGTGAATGGATGAAGGAGTCCCTTTCTTTTTTGTGCAAAGGCCGCAGGGTTTTTATGGGGAAAAATCTTTATTCCAAGGGTGCCTGTTATGCAGCGGCAAGAAAGTGTATGACGGAAGAAAACAGCTGGCAGTTTGTCTATATGGGCGATAATGAGATGAAAGTGAATGTAAGCCTGAAAGTGCAGAGCCAGGGAAAAACAGAGTTTTTTACGCTGATCAGTGCAGGAGATAACTGGTACGAGACTGTTGGAGAATGCGAAGTATTGCTGGATGGATCAAACGAGATCGATTTCTGGCTGCAGCTGCCAAACAGCAAGGAAGCGAAGATTGAGAAACTCACGCTTGCAGACCTTCCCGAACGTCCGCCACGCACAACGCGTCTTCGCATCAAAGCACAGCCGGTTTCCGACATGGAAGTAAAGATCAGGATCAAAGACCTTGGCTTTGGGGAGATATTTAAGAGTTCTGACAAAACATGGGAATATATGATGTCACTGGAAAATGTACAGTAGACAAAGGAGAGGCAGGAGAAACGAATGGGCGAATTGATCTTATGCAGCCAGCAGTTAGCGGCGATGCCCTATTATATTGAAAATGTATCGTTAAATGTTTATTCGCTGGATGAACTGTGCTATTATATCAAAAATAATACCTGTCTATTGGATGCAGACTTTATGGATGACGAGTTGTGTGACTGGGTGGAAAATGAACAGCATTTGCCGGATATTGCACAGAATCTAAGGAATATCAAGGCTGGCGGAGGTGTTTTGTCTGAATTTACCGGCTGTCTGATGTCAGCGTGTGGTTATTGTACGAAAGAGGAACAAAAGCAGATCCGGAATACACTTCAGGAAATGGAACATAAGTCGGCATTTGAATGTGGGAAAATCAAAGCTGACCGTTTTCTGGAGAACCGGAAATACGTCAGCAGTATTGCAGAATACAGAAAACTTCTGCAATCGTGTGAAACTGAAATGCCACAGATGGTTGGCGCAGTGTGGCACAATCTTGGTACCGCATATGCGAGGCTGTTTTTGTTTGAACAGGCAGCTGACTGCTATGCAAGGGCATATGAAAAAAGCAGTGATAAAGAGTCCTTGAAAGAGTGTCTGATGGCATGCCGCTGTAATCATGATGAGCGGGCATTTGAACGCAGGAGAGAATATTTTAAAATAGAACCGGAGGAAGCAAAAAAGATTGCAGATGAATTGAGCAGCTGCAGTAGAAGTGATGCGATATGTCAGTTTGAGACAATGCTTGATGAGTGGGATCCGGGGGATGAAAATGTGTGGGAGACGCAGCTTGAGGAATGGAAAAAACAGTACAGGAAGGATTGTATGGTATAAATGAAATTTTTTGACAGATGGAAAAAACGCAGTTTTGAAGAAAAAATGGATGATCTGAGTCAGACTGTGCTGACGGAAAATAACATAAAAGATCCGAAACAGGTGGAGCAGTATGTTGTGGAACGATTAGAGCAGATGATCGATATCACAAGGGAAATCGAGGAGGAAAAATCGGAGTACCGAACAGTCACGTCTTATCTGAATGATGTCCAGAAATTAGAAGATCTTCCGGAACCTGAAAAGAAAAAAATTGCGGATGTGGCACAGAATGTCGTGCAGTTAAACAGTGCGAGAAATATTTTCCTTAATTCAGAAAAAAAACTGACAGATGCACAGTTTACGCAGCTTCAGCAGGAAGAAAAAACCATGCCGGATGCAATCAAACGCCTTAGCTCGAATGAAATCTATCAGGATACTATTAAAAAGGATATGAAATATCTTGAACGGGAAAAATCCAGATGGCTTTTACACCGTGAATATCTGATGCACCAGCAGAAAAGTTTAAAGAATTTATTATACATCATTCTTGCAATTGTGGCAGCAGTGGCAGTGACACTTATCACGTTACAGCTTGGATTTAAGGTTGATACATATTATGCATGGATGGTACTTATTTTTGTCACTGCAGTGGCGGTGTGTGCCGATTATTTAAAGATGCTGCACAATGACTCTGAGATCAAGTTAGCGGAACGAAGTGCAAATAAGGCAATTCTTTTACTTAATAAGGTAAAGTTTAAATATGTCAATATCACGAATGCCATTGATTATGCCTGTGAGAAGTATCATGTAAGAAGAGCTTCAGAATTAAATCAGCTGTGGCAGTATTATATGGATGCAGTGCGTGAACGTGAAAAATATCAACGCACAAATGAGGATCTTGAATACTTTAATGGCAGACTGGTGCGGGCATTGAACCAGTATCAGTTATATGATGCACAGGTCTGGATCACGCAGGCAGCAGCCCTGATTGATCCCAAGGAAATGGTTGAGGTGAAGCACGGCCTGATCCTGCGCAGACAGAAATTAAGGGATCGGATGGAATATAATGTCGAAGAAATGAAAAATCAGAGGGAGGAAGCATTAAAACTTTCTTCAAAGGCTGGAAGCATGAAACCACAAATCGATGAGATCATCAATGCAATTGACCGGTTGATGGAAACGATGTAAGTTTCTGTCCGGTGTGTCAGGTCTGCCTGTGTAATGTTTGATTTGAATAAGTTGTGGTATGATGAGAAATATATGGATACTGCGTACAAATGCCGGAGGGGCATATTGTACGCAGTATTTTATTCATGCTAATAGAATGCAAAATGTTGTTTGTGACAACAAGCCGGCTTGCAGAACATGCAGTCTATTTGCCACATCCCAGATCAAATTCCGGGTTGCACATATAAAAGTTTTTGCTGTCAAGTTCTTCCTGAACCAGGCGGAGGCCTTCACCGAAACGCTGGAAATGCACGATTTCGCGCTGGCGCAGAAAACGGATCGGTTCACAGACTTCCGGATCTTTGACAAGACGTAAAATATTATCGTAGGTGGTGCGGGCTTTCTGCTCTGCTGCCAGATCTTCAACCAAATCTGTAATCGCATCGCCTTTGGACTGGAACTCGCACGCATTAAACGGGATTCCTCCTGCCGCCTGCGGCCAGATTCCGGTCGTATGGTCTACGTAATACGCTTCAAACGGTGTCCCCTTAATCTGGTCAACGCTTAAGTTCCTCGTCAGCTGATGTACCATAACGCTGACCATCTCCAGGTGTGAGAGTTCCTCTGTCGCGATATCCGTCAAAAGCCCGGAAACTTCACGGTACGGCATGCTGTAGCGCTGGGACAGGTAACGCATGGAGGCGCTGGACTCCCCGTCGGGGCCTCCGTATTGACTGATAATCATTGCCGCAAGTGCCGGATTGGGATTCTTAATATGAATCGGAAACTGTAATCTTTTTTCATAATTCCACATCGTTTAACCCTCCATTTCCCACGGCATTGGTGTTGCAACCCAGTTCCAGTAGTTTTCATTTGTTACATGATAAAAACTTAAAGGACCTACATTTTCATTGTAAAGCCGCACTGCTTCTGCGTACTGATGCTTCATATCGGCATAAAATGCCAGTGCTTCACCGTCATCGGGATGGGTATCCAGATACAGCGCCGTTTCCACCATAACAAATCCCAGCTCATACACATCTGCGATATAACGGCTTTTGTTACACTGCTGATTCTGTACAGACTGCAGTCTTCTTTCTGACATTCTGTTTTCCGGCACCAGACGCATATTCTCCTGGCATCCCTGCATTGGCAGACGATGCTCCATTCTGTTTGTACACGGACAGTTTTCTCCTGCCCTTCTGCCGGCAGGATTTTTACTGCCTGCCTGCTCCGGCCGGATTCCCTGACAGCCGCAGGAATCCCCTCTACCTGGCATATATGGATTTCTCATATCCTTCACGTTTGCCATGCTCCTCTCTTTATACGCGGCATACTGTTTCACAGAGTCCGCAATGCCGCTGTTTGCCTGCACTCTGCATTTTAACCGGCTTTCTGCCCGTTAACGGCTTCTGTCGCATCTGCAGCCGACAAACGGCTTATTTAATATTGGAAACAATGTTCCGTATTTTAATGCTCTGCATGGTTCATACACCTCGCCCCAGTGCTGCCATGGCACATTATTCATACAATCCATACTTACTCCATATAATTTATTTAATACTATTATATGATTTCACACAAAAAGAGTTCTTCCCCTCTTTTGCCCCGCCACACTAAAAAACTGCCATAACAGACTGACGGTTTATACGCTTTCATGCAACATTGCCTGGTGTGTTTTCTCCTTTCCGGTCCTATGGATTCGCCCATTTCAGAGCTATACCTACTGCGGCTTCTGCTGACTTCTCACAGTTCTTTGTTACTACGGCAAATGAGACTGTCCGTCATACTTAGAAACGTGCGCCGCCAGGCGCACCCATCAAAAAAAGCCCCGGCATTATCCGGAGCTTTTTTATCCATTTTTTATTACCACGACATCACTTCATATCCGTCATTGGTTACAAGTACCATAATTTCCCACTGTGCTGACGGCTTTTCATCATCCGTATAGATTGTCCAGCCATTCTGTTCATCAATGTAAATCTCACTTGTTCCCATATTAATCATCGGTTCAATTGTAAATACCATGCCCGGTGCCATCACCATTCCAGTGCCTTTTTTTATCACATAGCTGACATATGGGGCTTCGTGGAATTCCAGTCCGATACCGTGACCACCGACCTGACGGACAACAGAATATCCGTTTTCCTTTGCATGGTCCTGAATCGCCTGTGCCACATCACCTAAATGTCCCCATGGTTTTACCTGCTGTAAGCCCAGCTCCACACACTCTTTTGCCACACGCACGAGCTTCTGGTTTTCTTCGGAAACATTTCCAATACAGAACATCCGGGATGAATCTGAAAAATATCCATTATAAATGGTTGAGCAGTCCACATTGACAATATCGCCGTCAATTAACTGTACATTATTGGAAGGAATTCCATGGCACACCTGTTCATTAATGGAAGTACATACGCTCTTTGGAAACCCTTCATAATTTAACGGTGCCGGAATACCCCCCATTGCCGTTGTCTTCTGATAAACCATCTGATCGATTTCTTCTGTCGTCATACCTGCACAAATGTGTTCTGCCACATAATCAAGTACTGCAATATTAATCTTGCTGCTTTCACGCATTCCCTGTAACTGTGCTTCATTTTTAATAATTTCCCGCGGTGGAACCTTATGAAATTTTCTTCTGTACATTTCAATTTTTTTATCAAAATCCATGTGGCATTCACCGTATAACTTTCCACTCTTGCACCAGCATGGCTGGTCCTTTGTCAGCTTTTTCAATTGTTTTCCTCTTTTCTTTTTATTTTTCTTTTCTGCTTTTCTAAAATCCGTTACTGCTGTAATGCCTCCACAATTGCCGGGAAAAACTGCTTCTTTCTGGATACGACACCCTGCAGCTTTACACAAGCATCCTTTACTTCTACGCCAAACGCCTGATAAATCACAGCATTGGCATTGTTACCCGCACAAAGTACCTCAGAGGATTCCGATACAATATCAGTGAGCAGAAAATAAACAATTCCCGCACTGTTATCCTGTACAACGCCCTGTATAAATTCTGCCAGACGCGGTTTTACTTTTTCTAACTCCTCCGCACTCATAGAATTAATCTGTCCGACACCAATTGCAACATTGTTAACGGAAAACTTTTTATAATCCTGATAAAAAATTTCTTTTGCAGATTTACCGGATAAATTGCTTCCGGCACGGAACATTTCCCGCCCATATGTTTCAATATCCAGCTCTGCCTTTTTTGCCAGCTGCATGCACGCTGCCACGTCATCCGACGTACACGTCGGTGATTTAAAAATCAATGTATCGGAAATGATTGCCGAACACAGCAGCGCCGCTGTATTTT
>OMGY01002302.1_pt1 | contig 14612 bp, 12 predicted proteins | sample 1674461 | NCBI WGS metagenome assembly OMGY01 (sample SAMN05578579, study PRJEB25193) | human gut metagenome | biome: Human Microbiome; feature: human-associated habitat; material: feces | host: Homo sapiens | place: USA:Birmingham
GCAGTTTTTTTAAGAAAATGCATTTTAGTATTTAATTTGCCACCCTAATATACTTGTCAAGACAATCTTAGCTAAATTTTTATTATATTTTTAGGCGATGTATCTTTAGGCTCAATTTTATATTGATGAAGTTTGTTTAAAACATCTTCTCCAAACAATTCAATAAATGCATCTACTGGTGACGATGCACCTAGTGAAGCTAAAAGTCGACTATTAAGATGAGAAGACAATTCGTAACATTGCTCTTGAGTAACATCTGAAATATCGGCTTTTTTGTTTATAAATAATCTTAATTGACTATTAATATTCTCTATATTTGGTTTTTGATTACTTGCTCCAGAATCACAAAAAAATAGTGATGTTCTTTTTTCACCATTTTTATCTATTTCAAAACTATTGATATCTGAAAATTTACAATCTCTATCTGTTATAATTGCTTCAAATACTTTTTTGAAATTGCATATACCTAATTCGTTTTCAATTTTGTCAAAGACATTAACAACTTTTTCATTGTTAGGTTTTTCAATTATATACAATGCAATGAATTGTATTTGAGGAATCGTTAAAGATAAAATCATTTTAGATGAACAATGAGGTACACCTAAAAAATCCATTTCCCAAAATAAAACAATTCTATTTTTGGCTTGATAAATAATCCAATCTTTATATAAATGACCAGTTCTATCCAATCCTTTATTTTCTTTATATTCATATTGTGAAGGTAATTTTTTCTTTCTTTTCTTTAAAGTAATTACTTTTGGTAAATTATGAACAGAAATAGTTAAATATTCGTTGTGAATATATCTATATAATGTTGATGTAGATACCGCTGCATCTCCTTCTAATAAATTAGCTATATGATAAATTGATTGACCATTTTCAACCCCTTTTTTCACAGTATCATTAATTTCTTGAAACGCTTCAGGAGATTTATCTATTCCAGATCTTGATTCACGTAGAATTTTTCTATAATTATTATCAGCAACAGCTGAATAATACATATATTTGTCTAATGGGCAAATATCTTTTTTCTTACAACCATTACATACAAATGGAAATCTTTCTTTCCTATTGCATTTAAATATTATTTTAGAAGGGCACCAATTCATTGTTTTGCATCTAACACATTTATTTTTACACCCAACTTTTTTGCAATTACCCTTTTTATGACAATTCTTTTTGTTGGCACAATCTACACAAAATGATGTGTCATCTATATTTCCTTTTTTTAGAACTCTTCTTTTTTTTATTTCTCTAGATACATTTGTTGGATCCAAATTAACCAATTCACCAATTTCTTTTGCAGTACAATTATTTTCTAAACAGTTTACGATAACTTCTCTTTTTGATCTATCTAAATGTTTCCCTAATGGTTTTCCCATATTCATTATCCTCCAATTTAATATGGGTGGCACTTTTATTATACTAAATGCAGTTTACAATGAAAATTGCAGTTTTTTAAACTTATTGCAGTTTAAAGCATAATAAACTGCGTTTACTTTAAAAACTTGCGAATAAAAAAATATTTTCAATAATTTTACTTATATTTATATAAGTAATTTATCAAAAATATTATTTTAATCCTAAATTTATAGTGTTAAATCCCAAACATGGGGAATTTTGAAATAAAAGAAATATAATTTGGCAAATTACTTTCACAAGCAAAAACTAGGTGAGTTTACTTTCGGGTAGATTCACCTTTTCATTTAATCTATATTAATAGATTATTTAATAAAAAAATGATATAATATGGTTAATAAATAAATTATGTAACTTTCGTGGTGATTATATGGATAAAGAATTTAAAAAATTACTTTTAGATAAATTAGGAGAGGTATTAATTAACCATAATTTTTATGTTGCTGATTTAGGTAGTAATTATTGTGTATATCATAGAAGAAATGATGATTATATTGAGATAATTCAATGGTCAGAAGATAAATATAAAAAATATATTACTGTTTCTACATCTATAGCTTTTCTAGATACTATAGAAGAAAAATCAAATATTAATTACAAATGGTTTAAAGAATTTAATAATGGTGTTTTAGATAAAATAAATGTTGATGATTGTATTACAAAATATTTTTTAAAAGGTAATTTTGGTGAGCGTTTTTATTTTGCTGATGTATATTTAGCTTTAGGAAGAGGTATTGTTGGTATTGGGCAAAAAGAAAAGAAACCTTTAGGAATTAGATTAAAGAAATATTCATCATCAACATATCAAGATATATGTGATTTAATTAAAAGAACATACAACACCAAGAACAACAAGAGAAAAAACAGCAACAACGACAACAAAAGCAAGCAACAACAATAAGATGTCAATGTCCTTGCTGCGGTTACTATACTTTAAATTCAAGAAATATGAACGATATTTGTCCGGTGTGTTATTGGAAAAATGGACCTATTGAAGATCCAAATGAATTTGATGAATGTAATGGTATTTCATTAAATGAAGCAAGAAAAAACTATATTAGGTTTGGGTATAGTAAAAAAAGAGATAAATTTTGGGTTAGAAAACCTAGAAAGAATGAAATGTTTTGTAATCGTTATATTCATGAATATATTAATTTACTAGGTTTATATACAAATATTGATATTTTGAAAAAAAATATTACTAAAGAAGTAAAAAAAGGAATCAAAGGTAAATTTAATAATTTGTATGATTGTGTTACTTATTTAAATTATAGCAAAGAGTATGCAATTAGATTTAATGATGACATGAAAGCTGAAGAGTTTGATAATGTATTTGAAACACTAATAAAAGATTTAGGAGAACCTGATTTATTTAATGAATGGGAAGGATACATTTGGAAAAGAAGAGGATATGTTATAACATTAGGCTTAGTATCTTTAAATTATAATTACGAGGTTCCTATGATTTGTATTAAACGTAGAACTAGTATTTTTAATAGTAATCTTGATTATAAAAAATATATTGAAATAGCAAATTCTATAAGAGAACCATTAATTAATAGAGGGGTTAATCCTCAAATAATGACTTATTATAAAATTGAATATTTTAAAGAATTTGGATTTAGCGTTTATATAAGAACTTTAAGCAAGCTTATTTCTATTAGTTATAAAAAACCAAAGTTATCTATCAATATAACACCAGTTGTACATGAACTTAATAACGAAATATTAAAAAATCAAAATAGATTTAATAAAGAAATAAAAGTTGAAAATGATTTAGAATTAAAATCTAAGTTAGAAGAATTACTAGAAGAAACGAAAGAATATCATGGATTGTAAAAATAAATAGCAAAGGATGTGATTGTATATGATTAAAAGTAAATATAAGTTATTTCCAAAACATTTTATAAATGGGATAATTAAAACTATTCAAACATCCGAAAATTTAGATGCCGCAAAAGAAAATTTAAAAATCAAATTTGATTTAGATGATTTAGAAGTTAAATGTATTTTAAGTTTTAAATTGCCTTATTTAATTGAACTTGTTCGTTCAAACAATCTAAAACATTTTATTAGAAGGTTAAAAGACATTCATAGATTAGATGGATGTTTAGGATTAAATGATATTGTTAACATATTGGAGAAAAACAATATTGCTTATAGAAAATATGAAATAACTGATTATGATTTTTATAAGAAAAAAGGATCAAAACTTGATTGTGCAACCTGTGATTTAGTTATTCTTGAAATTACTAATCCTAATCATAATCAACATTTAGAAATCGAGATTGATAAAGTGTTGGATAGTGTTGTTGATTTATGGTTTGGTACTTATTGGTTTGAATATTATGAATGTCATAATGAACAAGAATTTATAGATTCATATTTAAATACAATAAAAGAAGTTATGCAAAATAAGATGACTTTTATGTGTTATCATTCAAAGTCAAACAATAGATGGTATGCCAACGCATGCTATTATAAGGATGTAAACCCCGAGTTTGACGATACTGAAGATTTAGAAAAAAGATTAGAATCACTTAGAAATAAGAAAGTTCCTTTTAATACAATTATCTATTGTTTTAACTGGAGTGAAATAGAAATATATAAAAGTAAATAGATATAATTCTTTAAGAAAAGAATTATTTAAAAAATTATGAGAGGTTAAACTATGATTCAATTTTACGGATATAATGATGCTAGAGCTATTGCAGCTTATAATAAACGTAATTTAACAAAAATGTTTTTAATATTTGCTTTAATTTGCATTGCTATATCTATTGTTGCAATCGCAATTCATTTGTATGAATTACTATATGTTTGGGGAATATTTGCATTTTTGTTGTTGATCGTTTTATTTGCGAGTTCTTTTAGTAAATATGATGATAAAATATTGAAAGAGAAAGGTATAAAAACTAAACATTTATTTGTAATTGAAGAATTTACATTGTTTAAAGATGGCAAAGAAATAAAAGAAATAGAAAATATTAATTTCTATTCATACAAAAAGTATGTTTTTTTAGAATTAAAAAAATCTTATTATTACATTCCAAAAGATGAATTATCAATTGGTATTGATGAACTTATTAAAAGATTAAGAGAAGTAAAATTTTGGACAAGTATTGAAAGAATAATTCAAGAAATTAAAGAATACGTTGATGAAGATTATCTTGAAGGTGATTTTACATTTACAAATGATACTATTGTTTGGAAATTAGGAATTCATAGATTCACATTTTACATAGATTTTTATGAAACAATGGTTAATCATGATAAATTAAGATTTAATAAGCGTTATGCTAATTATACTCATTATCACATTGATAATATTGACATTAAAAAAACAATAAAAGAATTTAACGAGAAATGGAGTAGATAAATTATGTTTGTAGCAGTTAAATATTTTGGATTTTATCCACTTGGTTCTGATGTTGAATTAAACGGTGTTAAGATAATGCAAGAATATTGGAATGAGTATAATAAATTTATTATTTCAATTGGAAAAAAGAATGTTGTGAGTCTTTTATGCAACAAGTATTTTATGTTATTTCTAAAGATAAAATTGTGTTCTTTGTTGCTGTTGAATATGGATTAGGACATTATCATATTTTTTCAATTTCTGATAAAAAATCGAAAATTCTAGAAAAGAAAGTGATTAGTCAAAAAGAATATAACCATTTTGCTGTTGAAATTAATAAGGTGGCTAATGGTGTAAAGGCGTATGGAAGAATTATTATAGGATCTAGAGATCAAAATTATAAAATTGCGGATAGTTGTTTCAAATTAATAGATACAAAAGATAATATAGATTATACCCTGTATATATTTACAAATAGTGGAGAAGATAGATTCTATTTAGAGGTTTATAATCCAGAGTTAGTAGAAACTTCTCGAAATTATGTGTTAATTGGAAAAGCAACAAAAGTTATTTTGAGATGGGAAACTAAAGAAGAAGGATTACAAATTGTCGAAAGAAGAATGCTTAAAAATTATGTTGAGAATAAATATATTTGTAACAACCAAGAAAGAATAACTTTTTATCGATAAATATTAAAAAATTTTTATAAATTAAAATTTTAATATTTAAAATTTGGAGGTTGACATGGGAACATATATTACATTAGGAATTAAAAAATTTGATGTTGCGTGGGGAAAAAATAATTATTTTGAGCCTTTTAATGATCTTTTTCAAGATAATGATTATAAGTATGTGGATTATTATTATGCCGAGAATGTTATCGAAAGAAAACTTGCGTATTCTTCTACAATACAAAAAATAAAAAAAAGACTAGATGTTTTAGGGTATGACATAGGTTCATGTAAAAAAATATACGATAATCTGTTTAAAGAGTATTACGAATATAGAGATGATGAAATTGTCTTATTAACGTTTGAAGAGTTTTATAATGTATTCACAAAAATTGATATTGGAAAGATTAATCAAAATTTATATAATGATGATTATGATTTAGGTGAGTATGCAAAAATTGTAGTTTTCGGACAATTAGAAATTAAAAAAATATTACCATTTAATGAAATAGGAATTGATTATGGATGGTATGAAAATATACCTCCAAGATTAATTTTAAGGATATTATGCGATAATCCTAGTGTGCAAGAAGAAGAGGTTACTTGGTATATTGCAGATGTTATAGAGTCCGAATGGGTGACTGAAGAAGAACTAAATATGAAGAAATATATGATAATTATTTAAAAAATGGATTAAAATTTAAGAAATATTGTGAAATAAATAATTTAAATTATCATAATACTCAAACAGGGATTTATCATTTTAGGAAGAAAAAAGAATTAGATAATAATGCTTCTGAAAGAAAAGTAAAAATGTTTGTTATTGGAAGAAATAATTGGTTATTTGCTAATACAATTAAAGGTGCAGAAGTATCTTGTAATTTATATTCATTATAAAGAACTGCAGTAGAAAACAATTTAAAACCTTTTGAATATTTAACTTATTTATTAGATACATTAGGACCTTTAAATGAAAAAGAGAGATTATCTCTTTCTGATAATATTTTTCCTTAGTCAAATAATATTCATGATTATATTAAATTGAAAGATTCTAATATTTAACACTTATTTTTTGACTCTTACAATTATAATCTTTTATGAATTGCCAATTAAGTGCCAAGATAACTTATCAATATTGACTTAATAAAAATGTAAATCTTATATTTATATAGATTAGGAGATATATAATTATGAGAAACAAAAATGATAGTGTATCTAGTAGAACAATTTCAATAATTATTGCTTGTGTAGTGGTTTTACCACCATTTTTATTTTGGCTTTTAGGCCCAATGGGATTAAATTTATTAGCGAAAATTGGATCTAATAGTGAGCCAAAAGATAATATTAGTAATGTTATTAAATGGTTTAATGAATATGGTGTTATATTAAATGATACAGTATCAAGAAATGATATTGAACCAATTTTTGGAGCGTTTCAAAAAGCTGTTTTGATTGGTCCATTAGTTTATATGGCAAGTATTGTTTTATCCATATTTAATATAAGAGTAAGTTATAGTCATAAATTACAATGGTTATTTGGAATTATATTTATTGTATTAGATGGAATATTTTATTATTTATATATTAAAGAATTAAATGCTCATTTAGAAAATACATTATCAAATACAAGTTTAGATGATATAACTAAAGCTGTTTATACGGCTATGTTTTATATTTCACCTATTTTATATTATTTTTATTATTTGTTTATATTTACTATGTTAAGGAAAATACCATATATTGGGGGAGTTAAGTTATGGAAGAGAATTGGAAGTTTAGCTTTGTTAATAGGAGGTTATTTCTTAGGTAATATAATTATTCCAAATATTTTTGCATTAGGCGCAAAAATTATTTCAGCTATTATTGTTATTTTTGGTATTTTGTTTGTTGTTTCTGCAATATTACCTCAAAAAATGGGTTGGATTACTGATGATAATGGCCATACATATATGTATACAGATGATTATGGACATGTGAAAATTGATGATTTAGATGGCCATACTTATGAAGGTTATATTGATGATGATAATTAAAATATAAATAATTAATGGTGAATGACATAATTCGCCATTTTTTTCATTTTAGAAGATTTATATTTATGATATGAAAAAAGTTGGTGAATATTCTTTAATTTATTCTAAAAGTAGTCATTATTTAGAATTATGCATTTTTATTATTGTTTCTATTTTAGTTACACTTATTTCAGATTCTTATTTATTTAATCCATTTTTATTAGTTATTATTTATTTAAGTTATATTAGAGGGATAAATAATTATATTTTTGTTGTAGTAACTACGATTATTACTGGATTAATAATAAATGTTCCTTATGGTATAGAAATAGTCATAGTTAATTTAAGCTTCTTTTTGTTTTGTTTATTTTTTTGCTTTATAAAAAAAGAAGGCTTTTTTAAAAAATATGGACCATTTATTTTATCTAATGTAACATTTATTATTTTATATTTAATTAAAAATTTTAATTTTGAAAATATAATCAATTTAATAATTAGTTTTTTGTCTTCATGTATTTTATTATATGGTTATTTAAATTTAGAAAAATGTTTAGTTGAACCTTCTAAAGAATTTGAAGGAAAAGCTAAAGTAATTGTTTTATCTACTATTTCAATATTATTTTTTGGAATTAATGTTATTTATTTAGTAATTGTTAGATTAGTGCATGTTTTAATATGCAAAATTTCTTCTTCTATTGAAGGAAGCTTAGCAATAATTTTAAGTTGTTTATTTATTTATTTTTTACAAAATGGATCTAAATTATTAATTATTTCTTTATTAATACCTAGTTTGATTTCTATTTTTTTAAATAAGAAATTTGTTTTACCTATTTATATATTTTCTTATGTCATAATTTATTTATATATGAGCGATAAGTTTTATCTTGAACCTAGTTTTTATCAAGGCTTAATTTCGATTTTATTAAGCTTAATTATTCCTAATAAATGGATAAATAAAATTAGTGAATTATTTAATCGAGAAGAAACATTTGAAATGAAAGAAAATAATGATCGTCTTGAAGAAGTAAATGAAAATATTAACAATATTATTAATTATTTAGATATTGTTTTAACTACTAATATTGAAACAAATTATTCTCCAATAGATAAGACTATATCTATTATTGAAAATAAAGTTTGTAAAGATTGTGAAAAAAGAAAAGAATGTTTATTAATTAATGTTATTAAAGAAAGTTTAAGTGGAGAATTTACTAAAGAAAATAAAAATATAATTTTTAATGATTGTTTATATCCATACAAAATAATTAGACAAATTAGAGTGAATAAAATAACTTTAAATAATGAAAAGAAATATCATGATGAAATTAAAAATAAAAATGATATTTATAAACAAGAAATAGAAAATATATATAAACCTTTAAGAAATTTGTTTTCACAATCAGAAATTATTACTAAAAAGAAAACAATATTAATTGATGAATTAGAAGCATATCATTATAAATTAGATGAAATAAGTATTGGAGAAGATAATTTAACTTTTCAAATAGCTTTACAAGATAAAAATGAAATAACAAAAGTAATGACAATTATCTCTAATTGCATGAAAAAAACTTATTATTTAGAAGATATGTTTTATATATTATCTTTAGGAATGTATCAAGTTTGTTTATCTAGTAAAGCATTATTTGGTTTAGATAAAAGTATTATTAGTTATGGTATGAATGGAGATTATAATGGTGATAGTTATTTAAATTATATAGAAAATAATCATTATTATTTATTATTATCAGATGGAATAGGACATAATAAAAATTCTCAAAATGTTTCATTTTTTATGGTTAATGCTTTAAATAGTTATCGTAAAATTGAAAAAGATATTTCTAAACAAATTACAAATGTTAATACATTATTAAAGACTAAAATAGATGAAGAAATGTATGCAACTCTTGATTATGTGGATATTGATTTAATTAAAGGAGAAATGGAAATTTTTAAATGTGGATCTTTTGATACATATTTATTTAGAAATAATAATTTATTTAAATTTAAAAGTAATACTCCTCCTTTAGGTATTTTATATGAAATAAAAACTGAATCATTAACTAAAGAATTATATGAAAATGATATTCTAATTTTTATGAGTGATGGTTATATGCAAGAACCAGAAAATATTATTTTAGAAATATTAAAAGAAAATTATTTATTTAGTAGTGAAAAAATATGTTCTTTATTAAATGAAAAATTAGCTAAATTAAGAGAAGTTGAAGATGATAAGACTTTAATAGTAATTAAATTAAATAAAATAAAAGAATTTCAAAAAGAAAATCAGGTTAATAATTTACAAAAAAGCTCTTAGTATTTAAAATATAATTATGAATTTAGAAAATTGTAATAAAGATAAATTATATTTAATCGCGTTATCAGGTGGACCAGATTCTATGGCGTTACTAAATATGCTTTATCAAGAAAAATATTCTTTAATTGTTTGTTTTGTTAATTATCATCATCGTAATAATGTTGATGAAGAACAAGAAATGGTTATTAATTATGTAAAAAAATTAAATTATAAATTAGAAATTAAAGATTGTTTTTATCAAGAAAAAGATGGTAATTTTGAAAATTGGGCTAGAATAGAAAGATACATGTTTTTTAAAGAAATGCTTAATAAATATCATGCTGAAGGTTGTTTTGTTGGTCATCATCAAGACGATTTAATCGAAACATATTTATTACAAAAACAAAGGGGTTATGTTTCTTATTATGGCTTAAAACATATAAATGTCATTAAAGGTGTTAAAATTATTAGACCATTATTACCATATAAAAAAATTGATTTATTAAATTATTGTAAAAATAATAATATTCCTTTTTCTATTGATTATACTAATGATGATATTAATTTAAAAAGAAATTATTTAAGAAAAAATATTATTAATAATTTAAATGATAATGATAGAAAAGATATATTAATTAAAATTGATTTAGAAAATCAAAAAATAGAACAAATTAATCAAAAAATAGATACGTTTATTAATGATAATGAAATAAATTTAGATAAAATTAATGAATTAAATGAAGAAGAATTTAGTCGTCTTATTTTTAAATTTGTTAATAAATATATTGATTTAGAATTATCAATAAATCGTATAAAAGAAATAAAAAATCAATTAAAGAAAAATGGAAATGTCATTATTGATTTAAATAATGAATATAAATTAATCAAAGAATATAATAAATTAAGTATTATTAAAAATTTAAAATATTTTTATTCTATCAAAGTATATAAACCATCAATAATTGAAAATGAATTTATTTATTTCGATTTATTGACTAATCCTAATAAATTTTATATAAAAAAAGATAGTTATCCATTAACAATTAAAATTGTGGATAAAAATCAAAAAATAAAGATAGGTAATATTCATAAAAACATTAATAGATTACTAATTGATGAGAAAATTCCATATTTAAAAAGACTATATTGGCCAATGATAGTCAATAATAAAAATGAGATAATCTTTATCCCTAGAAAGGATTTTGATGAAGATAATCTATTTATTGTAAAAACTAAAAAAAACATGATATAATTACTTAATCGCAAAAGCGATTATAAATTTATTTATAAAAGTCAAAGGAGGAGACAAATGGATAAGAAAAAAACTGGCAATATATTTTCGTTTATTCTACCATATTTATTAATTTTTGGCATTATTATAGTTTTACTTGTTACTTTTGGAGGATTTTCAAGACCTCAAGCAAGTGGTATTACTAGTGAAAATGCTTTAAAATTATCTGATTATGATTTAGATAGTCGAAATGAAGAATTAATTAATAAAAAATTAGAAGAATCTGCATTGTATACTTATACAATTAAAGATTTAACAATATCTAAAAAACCTAGTTCAGGCTTAATTAGTGTTTCAGGTCATGCTGTTGAAGGTGAAAAGAATACTACTTTCTCATTTACAATTGATTATGCTTCATATAATTCTGCTCTTGAATATGTTATAAGCCATAGAGTAGATACTTCAGGAAATACATATTTTACTAATGTTAAAAGAGTTGATCCTTATGAAGGAAATTTTTGGAGTGATTATTTTCCATCTCTTTTAATTTCTGGAATTGGAATTGTATTAATTTTATTCTTATTCTCAAGAATGTCAAATTCTATTAATAAATCAAATAATTCTGCTCTTGATTTTAATCGTTCACGTGCTAGAAGAGAAGATGCTTCTAATGTAAGATTTGATGATGTAGCAGGTTGTGATGAATGCAAAGCTGAAATGGTTGAATTAGTTGATTATCTTAGACAACCAGAAAAATATTCTAAATTTGGTGCGAAATTACCAAAAGGTGTTCTTTTAGTAGGCCCACCAGGAACAGGTAAAACTTTACTTGCAAAAGCTGTAGCAGGCGAAGCTAAAGTTCCATTTTATTCAATATCTGGTTCAGACTTTGTTGAAATGTTTGTTGGTGTTGGTGCTGGTAGAGTTAGAGATATGTTTAAAAAAGCTAAACAAACTGCACCTTGCTTAATTTTCATTGATGAAATTGATGCTGTTGGTCGTCAAAGAGGAACAGGTATGGGTGGAGGCAATGATGAAAGAGAACAAACCCTTAACCAATTACTTGTTGAAATGGATGGATTTAGTGATAATGCTGGTATTATCGTTATTGCTGCTACTAACCGTGATGATGTTCTTGATCCAGCTCTTCTTAGAGCAGGAAGATTTGATAGAAAGATTACTGTTGATCTTCCAGATAAAGAAGGTAGAGAAGCTATTTTAAAAGTTCATGCTAAAAATAAGAAGATTGCAAAAGATGTTGATTTCTCTAATATTGCAAAAAGAACTGTTGGATTCTCTGGTGCTGATTTAGCTAATATCTTAAATGAAGCTGCAATTTTAGCTGTTAGAGAAAATGAAGCAGAAGTTACAGTTGCTGATATTGATGAAGCTATTGATAGAAGAATTGCTGGCCCTGCTAAATCAAATAAATCATTATCAAGTCATGAAAAGAGTGTTGTGGCTCACCATGAAGCTGGACATGCAATTATTGGTATGAAATTACCTTATTCTGATAAAGTTCAAAAAGTTACAATCATCCCAAGAGGAAGAACAGGTGGACATGTTTTAATGACACCAGAAGAAGATCGTTTCTTAATGTCTAAAGCTGAACTTGAAGCTAGAATTGTTGGTTATTTAGGTGGTAGAGCTTCTGAAGAAATATTCTTCGATGATGTATCTACTGGTGCTTCAAATGATATTGAAGTTGCAACAAGAATTGCTAGAGCTATGGTTACTCAATATGGTATGTCAAGACTTGGACCTATTCAATATGAACAAGATCAAGGTTCTGTTTTCTTAGGAAGAGATTATACATCTGCTCAAAAAAATTTCTCTTTACAAGTAGCAAATGAAATTGATGCTGAAGTAAGAAGAATTGTTGAAGAAGCTCATAAAAAAGCAATTGATATTATTAATCAATACAAAGATAGAGTTATTGTTATTGCTAATGTCTTAATGGAAAAAGAAACTATTACTGCAGAAGAAATTGCTTATTTAATGGATCATGATGAATTACCTAAAGTAGAAAAAAAGGTAGTTGAAGAAGATAAGACTGAAGAAAAGTTAGCTGAAGAAACAAAAGTTGAAGAAAAATCAACTGAAGAAGAAAAACCAGTTGACGAAAATCAAGAAAATAACAAATAATAAATGGAGAGATAAATATCTCTCCTTTTTATTTATGAAACCATTAATTTGTTTAGCACCTTTAGCAGGATACACTAATGTTGCATATAGAAATTTTATGAAAAAATTTGGTTGCGATATAGTAGTATCGGAAATGATATCTGATTTTGCTCTTTATTATCATAATGAAGAGACTTTTAAAATGCTAGAAACTACTACTCAAGAAAAACCTGTGGCTATTCAACTATTTGGTGGAAGTGAAGAATCTTTAATTAATGGATTAAATATTTTACAAGAAGTAGCTAATTATGATTATCTTGATCTTAATTTAGGTTGTCCAGTTAATAAAGTTACTAAAAATAATGCTGGGTCTAGTTGGTTAAAAAAAGATAGACAAGAAGAATTATTTAAAACTGTTTCTCATATAGTAAAAGTTTCTAAAAAACCTGTTACTTGTAAAATAAGATTAGGTTGGAACGAAGAAGAAATAACTGTAGTGGAAACTTGTAAAATATTACAAGAAGCAGGTGTAAAAATGATTACTATTCATGGTCGAACTAGAAGTCAACTTTATTCTGGAAATGCTAATTATGAATTAATTAAAAAAGCTAAAGAAAGTGTGGATATACCTATTATTGCTAATGGAGATATTGATAATATTTATAAAGCTAAAGAAGTTTTAGAATACACTAAATGTGATGGTATTGCTTTAGGTAGAGCAGTTTTAGGAAATCCATATTTAATTACTCAAATTAAAGAATATTTATCAACAGGAACAATTTTACCTTCTCCAAATATTAATCAACAAATGGATTATTTATTAGAGCATTATAATGCTTTAGAAGCTTTAAAAGGCGAAAGAGTGGCTATTATGGAATTTAGGGGAATTGGATCTTGGTATTTAAAAGGTTTTAAAGGAGCAAAAGAATTTAAAGTCATGTTCTCTTTAATGAAAAATAAAGAAGATTTATTAAATATAATTACTCAAATTAAAGATAATAAATTAGAAAGAATATAATCTCTTTTTAGTATAAAAATTTTATATTTGGCAATAATTAAATTGTTAAATCATAAAGTATATAGAAAGGGATTATTTATAATGGAAAAATATTCTTTAGAAACTCAAAAAATTATTTCTAATTGTGAAGGATTAGCTTTTTTATTTGGACATAGTTTAGTAGGAAGTGAACATCTTTTATTATCTAAAGAATTAAAAGCATATAAAATTAATTATGATAATGTATATAAAAAAGTAAAAAATATGTATCCATCACATAATGATGAACCATTATATATGGAATATACTTTAGAATTAAAAAATGTTATAGAAAATGCTTTAATTGTTTCTCGTCAATATAGAGAAGAAAATATAAGTTTAAATTCTTTATGTATTGCCTTAACTTTATATGAAGATTCTATGGCTTATGATTTATTAAAAAAATTGAAAGTAGATGTTTATGAAGTGAATCAAAATATTCAAAATAAAATGATTAAAAAAAGT
>OMGY01002309.1_pt1 | contig 14594 bp, 13 predicted proteins | sample 1674461 | NCBI WGS metagenome assembly OMGY01 (sample SAMN05578579, study PRJEB25193) | human gut metagenome | biome: Human Microbiome; feature: human-associated habitat; material: feces | host: Homo sapiens | place: USA:Birmingham
ACTCCCGTTAGCCAGAACGAAAAATTCGCGGCGCATCTTGGCGCATTCTCATTTGAAAATAGTATAAGCCTATTATAATTAGGAAGAAATTTTTCACGGCAGCGAATCATCCCATTCATCATTCATTCCAACCAAGGAGGATTCCGCATGAAGAACAAAAACGTCTGGCAGGCGGTCAAATTCACGCTATTCAGCGCATCCGCCGGGCTCATTCAGCTCATCAGCTTCGCCCTGCTGCATGATGTGTTCAAGATTCCCGATTACAACGCCTGTTACCTTCCCTCGCTGATTCTGTCCGTCCTGTGGAACTTCACGTTCAACCGCCGCTACACCTTCCGTTCGGACGGCAATGTCAAGCGCGCGATGCTGCTGGTCGCGCTGTACTACGTCGTGTTCATCACGCTTTCCAGATGGTGGAGCACGGAACTGGTCGCGCTCGGCGTACACGACTGGCTGATTGAAGTCATCAACATGCTCGTCAACTTCGTGACCGAGTTTTTGTTCCAGAAGTTTGTGGTCTATCGCGGGACGATTGACACGAACGAGCTGGCGAAGAAGGAGCAAGCGTAATGCCGTTTGACTACAAGAAGGAGTACCGTGCGTTCTACCAGCCGCCGAAAGTGCCGGAAATCATCGACGTGCCGGAAATGCAGTTCGTGTGCGTGTCCGGTACGGGCGACCCGAACGAAGAGGGCGGCGCGTATCAGCAGGCGCTCGGTGTGCTGTACGCGATCAGCTATACGTTGAAGATGAGTCCGCGTGCTGGACACCTGATGGACGGCTTTTTCGATTACGTCGTGCCGCCGCTGGAAGGCTTCTGGCAGCAGGACGGCGTATCAGGCATGGACTACGAGCGCAAGGCGGATTTGCACTGGCTATCCGTGATTCGCGTACCGGATTTCGTGACGGCGGAGGATTTCCGCTGGGCGGTGGAAACGGCGTCAGAAAAGAAGAAGCTGGACTGTTCCCGCGCTGAACTGCGCGCGATTCGCGAAGGACTTTGTGTGCAGATGATGCACATCGGCGCATATGACGACGAACCCGCGTCGGTGGCGCAGATGGATGCGTTTCTGCGTGAGAACGGGTATGAAAATGACTTCACGGCGGAGCGGCTGCATCACGAGATTTACCTTTCCGACCCGCGGAAAACAGCGGCGGAGAAAAGGAAAACCGTGATTCGGCATCCGGTGAGAAAGGTATAAGCAACCTTGGGTGCTGCTTGTCAGTGGATGAGCGGCATCCTTTTTTTTCTTTTGTTGCTTGGTTCCATTTGTTGCAAAGGGAATCGCGCCTGCGGGCGCGACAAGGGGGCTTTGCGGTCGCCCCCTTGACCCCTTCGCAGCGCACTCCCATGTTTCTTGATTTTTATTGTTACAGAAGGAACTTGCGCCTGCAGGCGCGTTTGGGACAGCGCTGCTTTTGGCGTTTTTTGCGAATTTTCCCCTTGTTAGACCTTGACGAATGTGGTATAATAGCGTGTGGCGGGAATGAGCCGCCAGACCCTGAGGAATAGGAGAAAAACAGCTATGGTTAAGGTCAACATTATTTCGGGTTTTCTGGGCGCGGGCAAAACGACGCTCATCAAGAAGCTGCTGACGGGCAGCGTTGCGAAGGAAAAAATCATCCTGCTGGAAAATGAATATGGCGAAGTCGGCGTGGACGGCAGCTTTATGAAGGATTCGGGCATCATCGTCGATGAACTCAATTCCGGCTGCATCTGCTGCACGCTGGTGGGCGACTTCCAGAAGGCGGTTGATGACCTGATTGCGAAGTATCATCCTGACCGCCTGCTGATTGAGCCGTCCGGCGTGGGCAAGCTGAGCGAAATCCTCGCCGCCGTCGAGCGCGCGAAGGAACGCCACAGTGACCTCGTTGTGACCGGCTGCGCGACCGTTGTGGACGCGGGCAAGTGCCGCATGTATATGAAGAACTTCGGCGAGTTCTTCCTCGACCAGATTAAGACGAGCGCGACGGTGATTTTCAGCCGCACGCAGCTGCTGTCCGCGGAGCGCATCGAGAAGAGCCGCGCGCTGGTGGAAGAGCAGCATCCGGGCGTCCGCATCGTGACGACGCCGTGGGATGACCTGTCCGCTGATACGCTGCTGGAAGTCATTGAATCCGGCAAGCCGATGGAAATCCACCTCGATGACGATGATGACGACGACGAGGACGAACACGAGCATCATCACCACCACGACCATGATGACCATGACCACGAGGACGGCGTGTGCCCGTGCTGCGGCGGTCACCATGACGACGATGATGATGACGACCACGACCATGAGCATCATCACCATCATGATCACGATGACCATGACGAGGATGAGCACGAACATCATCATCACGACCACGAGGACGGCGAAACCTGCTCCTGCGGACATCACCACCATCATCACCACGGGCATGACGCGGACGAAGTGTTCGTGTCTGTCGGCGTAGAGACTGCAAACCGTTACGAGCAGGACGAGGTCAAGGCGATGCTGGACAAGCTGTCCGACGAAGAAGAGTACGGCACGGTGCTGCGCGCCAAGGGCGTGCTGCAGAACGCGGCGGGCGACTGGTTCCAGTTTGACTATGTGCCGGGCGAGAGCCAGTTCCGTCCGGGTACGCCGGATTACACCGGCCGCCTGTGCGTCATCGGTGCGCACATCGACGAAAAAGCACTGCGGGAGCTGTTCAAGGCATGAGCGAACAGGAATTTACACCAGTCTACCTGATTACCGGCTTCCTCGAAAGCGGCAAAACCCAGCTCATCAACTCCATGCTGACGGACGACAACTTCTCGCGCGGGCAGAAGACGCTGGTCATCTGCTGCGAAGAGGGCGTTGAGGAATACGAAACGGCGAAGAACACGACCGTTGTCGTCCTCGACGAAGCGGACGAGATGAACACGAAGAAGATGGAAGCGCTGGACAAGGAGTATCAGCCGGAGCGCGTCATCATCGAATACAACAGCATCTGGACGATTGAACGGCTGGGCAGCTGTATGCTGCCGCGCAAGTGGGAAGTCGTGCAGATTATCACGACGGTGGACGCGAACACCTTCGACAACTACTTCACCAACATGCGCCAGATGCTGACCGACCCGATGAAGGTCGCTGACCTGATTCTGGTCAACCGCTGCCAGCCCGGCGCAAACAAGAGCCCGTGGCGCCGCCAGCTCAAAGCGGTCAACCCGAAGACGAACATCATTTTCGAGAACACCGACGGCACGAGCGAAGACGGCGTGGCGGACGAAGACCTTCCCTACGACATGAAGTCCGCCGTCATCGAAATCAAGGACGAGGACATTCCGACCTTCTATCTGGATTCGCTTGATCATGCCGACCGCTACGACCGCAAGACCGTGCGGCTGGTGGGTCAGGCGTTTGCAGACCGCTCGCTGCCCAAGGGCTACTACATGTTCGGGCGGATGGCGATGACGTGCTGCGCGAACGACATTCAGCCCATCGGCTGGATTACGCAGGGCATCCAGAAGCCCAGCACGAAGACATATTTCCGCCTGACCGCGCAGTGCAAGGCGGTGGACGCGCAGGGCGAAAAGATGCTGATGCTGCAGGAAGCCCGTGCGGAGATTGTTCTCCCGCCGGAAGAAGAATATCTGAATTTCAACGCATAAGATGGTGGTTCCCCCCCGGCTGCTGCAAGGCAGTCGGGGGATTTTGTTTTTCAATGGGGCTCACGCCGTGTATGTGCTGAACTGATATTTTCGCAAAATTTTCGCTTGTACTTTTTATGGTATTATCTTGACAATAAGAACAGTTTATGCTATTATATCAGTAGAACAATTGATAGAAAGTGGAGGTGATACCGTTGGTGCACGTCCCGTCACGCTATGGAACTGTAACGACCGACGAATGAAGAAGGAGACTACTATACCATGAAACGGATTGTTGCTTTTACCCTGATGCTTGTTCTTGTCCTCGCGTGCCTTGCTCCGGCAATCGCCGCTAACAACCAACTGTCGGCTGCTTCTCACGGTGGCAAAGCGCAAAGTGGTTATGTAGAGAAAATCAAAACTGGCAATCCTTCCGTCACTGTTAATTCCATCAATAACTTAAACGATGGGCTGTGTTTTTACTTCCGTGTGAGATATAAAGACGGAACTGCTGCAACCCATCATTATGACTTCGAGGAAACCGGAGTTCGTACCGTTCGCTATAAAAATGATGATATTCGTAATGACGTTGGTGCATCGTTCTTTATCCGTATACAAACATATAAAGAACAGACCAGTACACTTACAGTAAACATTTCTTGGGCTCCATAAGATGTTATCCCTCCCTCAGGCATTTATCATGCCTGAGGGAGGCTCTGCTATACTATACGGGAGGTATTGATTGTGAAACGTTTTATCTGTGTCTGTTTGTTCTTTTTGTTGATTCTTACTGCAGCATTCGCTGACGATACACCTACACTTCGTATTTGGGGAGCATATTACGACGAATCCATCCAATCATACGCATCTGCTGGTCACAATATTGACTTCCGTTACAGTTCATTTGTTGATATTGCAGCTGCTATTGCATCAAAAAATCCAGACGTTGATGTTTTCATCTTTGAAACTTACTCTGGTCTTGATCAAATAAAGAAGTTAAACTACTATTTGCCCTTGCCAGAAGATTCAACATTTCAAGAACATCTTAATAATTTATATCCTGCCTTTCAGCTTCCTTTGCTGGATGATAACCATATCATTGGCTGGTATGCTGATGCACAGCCTTTAGGATGGCGAGTATTATCTCCCCATGTACTGGATGACGCAGGAGTCAGCGCGCCGCACACATTTGAGGAATTATTAGATGCCTGCAATGTACTGATTGACGACGGTATTTTAGGCAGGGACTATTTGCTAATCTCCGAATATCCGTACACGCCATCCGGCATGTTGTCATTCTTTATAGAACAGTTTATCATTGCTTCAGAGCGTGTTGATGGGCAGGTGAATTTCTTACGCCCAGAGTTTTCCCGAATGACGGCAAAAATCAAGGAAATTGTTCCGGAAAACATAAAAGAAAATCGTCTCGCCGACTATGAATTGTTTACAACGACGATGGTTTCTTTCACTCCCGCCACAGATATGGAGTTGATTCCTTCCGTCCTTGACGATGCACCTTCGAGCCTATACTATATTGCAGACATCGCCATCATCAACCCCTATTCCAACAACATTGATGGTGCTATCGACCTGATGCGCTATTTGGCAGCTTGGAAGTCCGATATTGCCTACCTCTGGGATTCGTCGCTCAGCAAGCCCATTATTCGCCCGGACTATGACGAAAAGGTTGCACAATATCAAGCCGAAATCGCCCGCTTGGAAGCAAAGGAGAACCGCACCACGCAGGATGAAGACGACCTTGACCGCGCTCGCCGGAGTTTAGCCTACATCACCGAACACCCCTATTCCGTCTCCCCGGAGGACATTGCCCACTATCAGGAGCTTGTCCAATACGCCTACATCCCCGGCGACTCCCCCGTCACCTTCGACGATGCCCTCAAGACGCTCATGCAGCGCTACCTGAACGGCGCGTTTGACGCGGAGGGGTTCGCCCGCGCGTGTCAGGAGCATGTCAACACGGTGTATCTCGAAATGGGGCTGACACCGATGTATGTGCCGAACTAATTCCACTTGTAAATTTTCCCGCGTTCGCTTGACAAATCAACCGCATCGTCCTATCATGGAGATAGGCGCAAAGCCAACGAAGGAGGTTTGATTTTTCATGACAAATCAGGAGAAATACGCCCAGCAGATGCAGGACGCGGGCGTTTGCGATGCGCGCGGGGCGGCCCTCTGCGCCACGGTGAAGGAGCTGCCGGACGGAAGCTTCGGCATGGTGCTGCTCGGCGTGAAGGGCAATGACCTGCTCATCTACGACACGAACATGAAGTCCGAGCCGCTCAAGCTGATGCACACCATTCCGCTCAAGGGCGTGACCGACTTCAGCACCACCAGCCTGATGGGCGAAATCCTCAAAGGCTACACGTTCCGCTTTACGTCAGATGGATTTACCTATTCGTTCAAGAACTGCCGCCGTCAAGCGTTCCTTGACGTGCTTCAGCAGGAAATCAACAAATAACATCAAGGGCTGCGCCGGAAAAGTCGGTGCAGCCCTTGCATTTTGCGTTCTTTTTCTGATATAATAGACATGTCAAGCATTATTATCACAGGAGGACGCTATGATTTCCATTCTGCCCGAAAGCAACTATGCCGCCGTCATGACCGAGACGGTTGAGCCGTATCTGGATTCGCGCCGCCAGGAGATGGACATGCCGCTCTCCACGGGCGGAACGCTGCACGCAGAGGTTTACGAGCAGCCGGATGCGACCTGCGCCGTCGTCATCCTGCACGGCTACACGGAATCCGCCGAGAAATTCCGCGAAATGACGTGGTATTTTCTGAACGAGAAGTTCAACGTCTACGCCATCGACCACCGCGGGCACGGCAAATCCGTCCGCAAAATTTCTGACACCTCCATCACGCACGTCGATGCGTTTTCGGATTATCTGCGCGATTTGGAGGAATTCATGTCGGGTGTCGTCCTGCCGAGGACGGAGCATCTGCCGCGCGTGCTGTATGCGCACTCGATGGGCGGCGCGATTGGCGGCATGACGCTGATGAATCACCCGGAGTATTTCGCGCGGGCGGTGCTGACTGCGCCGATGATTGCGCCATCGAGTGCGCCGCTGCCGCGCTGGGCGGGCAAACTCGCGGCGGACTTCATGTGCGCCATCGGCAAGCGGGAAGACCGCGCATTCATCGGCAAGCCGTTCAGCCCGGAGAACGAGCCGTTCGAGACATCCTGCGCCACCAGCCGCGTCCGCTTTGACTACTACGAGCGCAAGCGCATCGACAATGCGCACTTGCAGAATTGTTCGCCCACTTATGGCTGGGTACAGGAAGCAATTGGCGTGACGAAAGTGCTGCTTGACCCGGCAAAGGACAAGCAGATTACCACGCCGCTGCTGCTCTGCCAAGCGTCACTGGACAAGACAGTCTGTCTGCCGGAGCAGAAACAATTCGTCGCGCAAGTCCCCGGCGCGAAACTTTCCGTTTATCCCGCGAAGCACGAAATCTACATGTCCACGAACGATGTGATGGAGAAGTATGTGCCGGAAGTAATTGAATTCTTACGGGGGTAAAGGAGGCGCCAGAGGCTCTGCCTCTGGACTCCGGCAGGGCTCTGCCCTGCACCCGCGAAGGGTCTTCGACCCTCTCGACACCCTTCTCGCGATTGAGTTGAGCGCTTCTGCATACAGTGTCCGCGTGTTTATCCAGCGAACCTACGGTTCGCTAAATTTCCGGTAGAAACCAAGCAACATGGGAGTGACCGCGCCGAAGGAGTCAAGGGGGCGACCGGAAAGCCCCCCTTGTCGCCTCCGCAGCGGCGATTCCCCCCGCGGTAACATCACGCAATAAACAAAAAGGTCAATATTCAAAGCTCCCCTGTCCATATCAACCAGGGGAGTTTTTGCATCATCACACCTCGCGCCCAACGGCTTCTGCAATCTTCCGAATATCCGCCATCACGTCCACAAACGCGGCGGGCGTAATCGACTGCGCACCGTCGCACAACGCGTGCGCCGGGTCGTTGTGCACCTCAATCATCACGCCGTCCGCGCCAACCGCAATCGCCGCGCGCGCAATCGGCTGCACCATCCAGCTCTTACCGGTCGAATGGCTCGGATCAACAATCACCGGCAGATGGCTCAGCTTCTTCACCGCGCAGATGGCGGACAGGTCGAGTGTGTTGCGCGTGTACGTCTCGAACGTGCGGATGCCGCGCTCGCACAGAATCACCTGCTCATTGCCGCCCGCCATGATGTATTCCGCGCTCATCAGCCACTCCTCGATGGTGGCGGACAAACCGCGCTTAAGCAGAATCGGCTTGCGAATCTTACCCAATTGTTTCAGCAGGTCGAAATTCTGCATGTTGCGCGCGCCGACCTGAATGCAGTCCACCTTCTCCACGAAGGTGTCAATGTCGTAGGGGGACATCAGCTCGGTCACGATGGGCAGCCCGGTCTGCTCGCGGGCATGGCAGAGCATGTCCAGCCCTTCGTATGCCAGTCCTTGGAAGGAGTACGGGGACGTGCGCGGCTTGAACGCACCACCGCGCAGCACCGTCGCGCCCGCGTCCTTCACCGCCTGCGCCACGGCGGTAATCTGCTCGTTGCTCTCCACGGAGCAGGGGCCAGCCATAATCGCCAGTTTCTTGCCGCCGACAACCGTGTTCCCGATTTTGATTTCGCTCGGCGCGGGATGGAACGCGCGGTTTGCCTTCTTGAACGGCTCGGCAACCTTCATGATGCGCTCGACGCAGTGGAAGGATTCCAGCTGGTCGGGGTCAATGCGGCTTGTGTCGCCAGTCAGACCAAGGATGGTCATCTCCGTGCCTACAATCGGGCTGACGGATACGCCGCGCGCAACCACGGCATTGGTGACGGTGTCGATTTCCTGCTGGGTCGTGCCCTGCTTCAAGACGATAATCATGGTGTTCAACCTCCTGCGTCAATCATTATTGGCTCAAAATCATTATTGGCTCAAATGGACGAAAAAAAGCACGGAAGCCCGCAAAAGAGCTTCCGCGCCTGATGTTTTCCTCAATCGCTGCGGCTGCTGCTTCACGGTACGTCAATTTGCCCGGCGAAAAACGCCGGGAACGTAAACGGAAACAGCACAGACAGCATCATGGAGAAAATTCCTCCGTTCGGCGGCATCATTGCCGCGTATTCGGATTTATTATAGTCCGTTCATCCTGCGCTTGTCAAGGGCAGGATTGTACATTTGCTGTTTTTCGGGCGAAAAGTTTGCTAAGGCTAACCCGTATCGAATGGCATTCATCTATACTCGGGCACGCACAGCTATCCTTCAGAAAAATTTCGGGAAAATCGTGTAATCCTCTTGACAATCAACCGATTTGGGCATTATAATAGCCATAATGACAATTGTGCCATTTGGTTGAAGGAGGATGAAGGGCATGGAGTCTTACCTGTTCGCAGACGTAGAGGCTGCGGCGGATACTATGGTGGTGGAAGGATACCACAAGCCGGGCAGCTTGACCCGCTCCAGCGGTGCGTGGATTCACGCGGCAGGCACGGCGATGTTTGAGGCAGGGAGACGCCCCATTAAGCCGCATGACCAGTGGATTTGGTTCGCGGTGGAGGCAGGCGAAGCAACGCTGGTTTGGCAGGGGCATGAGCTGACGCTGAAACAGCAGGAAACGTGCTTCCTGCCCGCCGGCAACCGCGACGCTGCCCTGCAGATTGACGAGAGCGTCCGCTGCGTGTGGATTGCGCTGGAAGGCCCGCTTGCGCCGATGGTCGTACGCAAGATGGGCGCGCTGCTGCATATGCCGCTGAAGCAGGGGGCGCTGCCGAGCCAGATGTACTTGGCGAAGCAGATTGTGCAGGTCATCGTCCGCCACACGGACACCAGCGACGCGACATATCAGCTGCAGCACCTGATGTACGGGATGCTGGCAAGCCACTGGGGTCAGCCGGTCGCCATGGACGCGATGCTTTCGCACGAGATTGCGAAGGTCGTGGACACCCTGCGCGCCAATCAGTACAAGGACAACTTCTCTCTGGCGGAGATGGCGGCAATTTCCCGTATGCCGATGGAAACGTTCCGCAAGCGCTTCGTGAGCGAAGTGGGCATGCCGCCGCTGTCGTATGTACTGCACTGCAAGATGGAGCGCGCAAAGGAGCTGCTGCGCGAGGAAGGGCACACGGTTCGTCAGGCAGGCATCGAAGTCGGGATGCAGGATCCGTACCACTTCTCCAAGCAGTTCAAGAACATCGTCGGCATCAGCCCGTCGGCGTTCATGAAGCAGGCCGCCAAGCCGGATGCGACCATCCGCGGCAGCAGCAAAGTAGAAAAGAAGTAAACAGTGAGGCGACTGTCAGGGGATAAGCCTGGCAGCCGCCTTTTTTCTTCCACATAACCGCCACATTTACCGCACGGGATTCGGGCAGCCTTGGACTTTGTGTTGTTATGCACACTCGTCCGCCCCTCTACGGTCTACTATGTGATTTCTGTTCGTCGGTTCGGGCGTTTGCCCGCTGGCATCCGGCTTCCTTCAGACTCCGCCTCTCGATGGACTCCCTTGCCTTCGGCTAAGCCGGGCGCACCATAACGGCCGTTGCAGGATTCGTATTCTGCAACGGCCTTAAAAACGCTATGAAATGGGATTATTCCGCTGTCGGTATCAGGCGAATCAGCACGGTGGGAATCTCTGCATCGGTGAAATTCAGCGTAAACACTGCGTTTTCACCTTCCACGATGTAGGGCAGTTCAATTTCCGTATCGTCGGCATTCAGCAGCGCCAAGGTAACGCCGTTCAGCAGCTCGGCGGGCATCGTGATTTTTACCTCGCCCTTCGGCTGGGTGAGCTTGCCGGAAACTTCAAAGCAGACGCTCAGCAGCGTATTGCCGTTCGCAGTTTCACCCATGCGCAGCACCAGCTCGCCATAGGGCAGATGCTCGCCCTCCGCCTTCACTTCTTCAACCAGCGCCAGATGCGTGCCATCGCTCACATTGCCGCATACGGGGCAAAGCGTGCGCGTCGCTTCATCCTGCTTGAATTCGACGATGGCGCATTCGGTCTTGCTGACGCGCTTGCAATCCTTGCGCTTGCAGGCTGCGCTGTGCGTGCCGTCGCCGTTATTCGTCCATTCGCCATACCAGTGCAGCAGCGTCTTCGTCTGTTGATCCTTATAGCTGTCATGGCAGTTTTTGCAGGTGTGCAGCGTGTAGCCGACCTTTTCGCAGGTGGGCTTGACGACCTTTTCGGTATAATCGTGCCCGGGGGCAGGGATTTCCACCTTGGTGCTATAATCGCAGCCCTCACGCTGGCAGGCGTCATATTCATTCCAGCCAATTTCGGTGCAGGTGGGCGCCTTGGCGTCGTGATGCACCAGCTTGTGTTTCAGCGCAGGGATTTCCTGATAGGTGGTGTAATCGCAGCGGGAGCAGGTATCGTATTCATCCCAGCCAATTTCAGTGCAGGTGGGCGCCTTCGCGTCGTGGTGTACCAGCTTGTGTTTCAGCGCAGGGATTTCCACCTTGGTGGTGTAAGTGCAGCCCTCGCGCTGGCAGGCGTCATATTCATCCCAGCCAATTTCGGTGCAGGTGGGCGCCTTGGCGTCGTGGTGCACCAGGTCGTGGTTGTTCGGGTCAGGTTCATACCATGGGTGTACATAAGTATCCGTTCCCTTGCGGTAGCAGTAAGCGCAGTTTGTGTAGTACACGGGCGGAGAAACGCAGGTGGCTGCGGACTTAAGGCACGAGCTATCGTTGCCCTGAACGAAGAAATGTGCGCCCACCTTAGTTTTCGCTTCGTGGCAGACGGTGCAGCTAACCCAGTGGTTTTCGGCATCCGAATCCCAGCCCTGATTCGCAGGGAAGGTATGTGCGCTGTAGTACTGCCCGCCGCAGGTAGTGCATGTTCCCAGCGCAATGCAGGTTGCGCTGCTGTCGCCGGAGCAGCTTGCAGTGTCCACCGCATCGCAGCCGTCGCGCTAGCAGGTGCGGAAATGCTCACTGTTGTTGCCCCTGGATTGCCATGCGCCCCAGTCGTGACCGAGTTTGCCGTATTGAGCGCCGCACTGGGCGCAGGTTTTGCCCGTGGTGCAGGTCGGCGTTTCGGTGCCGCCAGAGTGATAGCTGATTGGATTGCCAAGAAATATGGTACGTTCACTTTCACCGCAGTTTGGACATTTGTGAATTACCCAATGCTGATCGTCGTTGTATCGCTCGAATCCTGTAATCTCATGATATGCCCGCGTGTTACAGAAAGAACATATGTTGCGGATGGTTTCCGCCTTCGCTTCCGGCGCCATTCTCGGCAGCAGGCACAGCAGCAGCGCCGCAGCCAGCAATATGGCAAAACTCTTCTTCTTCATCTTCGTCGCCTCCTTAAAGTTAGGGTAACACCGCACAAATGAGGTGGTCGGCTGGCAAATGGATTTTTCGTCAGGTTTACTGGCGGTAAATCGAGAAATTTGCATGCCACCGATGGCGGAAAAGACATCGCCCGACGCGCCGCCGAGTTGTGCGGTGCTGCCTTTATGATGGATTTACTGTGCCAGTTCCACCAGCGTGTCAAACGCGGGCTTCGGCTGGGCATCCTTGTCGAACAGGAGCGGGTACTCGTCCGCGCGCCAGCTCAGGTCGTCCACCGTGCCCCATACCTGCACCGCTTCGATGCGGTCGGCGTAACGCAGGAAAATCTTCATCAGGTCGCCGTAATACTTCGCCTGCTTCTGCAGATTTTCCTCGCTTGTATCGTCAATGCCCACGTCAAGTTCGGACACGCGCAGGAGCAAATCACGCTTGGCAATCTGCTGGAACGCCCAATCCACGCGGTCAATCGTCGGACTGCCGACGGAGTAGTGTGCCTGGAAGCCGTAGCCGTCAATCGTGCCATCCGCAATCAGGCTGTCCAGCAGGACGCAGATGCCGTGCAGCTTGGGGTCAAGGGGGGTGTTGTAATCATTGTAGTACAACTTCACGCCGTCCGCGGCGTACTTGCGGGCGTACTCAAACGCGCGGTTCACGAAATCCTGACCAACCGTCTTTGTCCAGTTGGATTCGCGCAGCTGGTCGCTGCCGTCCGCCACGGCTTCGTTCACAACGTCCCACGAGACAATCAGCCCCGGATAATTCTCGTTCGTCCACGTCAGCACCTGCTGGATGTAGCTTTCCATGCGGGCGAGCATGGTTTCGCGGCTGCACAGCGGCTTGTGGGTCGCGTAGCCCTCATGGAAGAAGGCTTCGGGCGTCTGGGAGTGCCACACCAGCACATGCCCATGCACCTTCACGCCATTGTCGCGGCACCAATCGAGGAACGGAATGCAGTTGTCGAACTTCACAGCGACGGCCGTGTCGTCCGTGCGGCTGAGCTTGCGGCATTCCGCCATGTCCAGCAGCGAATCCGGCTTCATCTCGTTTCCCGCGGTCATGATGGTGAACTGGCTGCCGTAGAACGCCATGCGTTTGCTGTCCGCCACTTCACTGGCAACAACCGCCGTGCCGAAATCGAACTTATCCGCATAGAGCGTCTTGAGGACAGGCAGCGAAGTGGTGTCGAAGGAGTCAATCTTCTCGTCGCAGGTGAAATTGCGGATAGTGAAGGACGTTTCCTTGCCCGCACCCTCAACGTACAGCACATACTTGTCATACCGACCGGGAATGTACGAGCCGGACAGCATTGCCCATTCGCCCTTCTTCGCCGTGCCGGTGACAATGTTCTCATAGGATTCCTCGCCGTCGCGGGTATGGGCGACGGACAGGATGAAGCTGCACGAATCGAGTTCGTCCTGCTTCACCTGCACGGACAGGTTGTAGGCGCGCCCCGGCACAAGGTCGAAGTCGCGGCCGGGAGAGTTCCACGTCGCGGTACGCCCGGTGATGTACAGCCCGTCAGCGGTCGTCTCGATGGTGGCGCCGCCCGCAGAACGCGCATACCAGCCGTCCGTGCCGCTGGTAAAGTCCGACGTGTAGTGAATCTGCGGCGCGTCGGAGTAATCCATCTTTTCGGGCGCGGTGATGGTCAGCGTAACGTCATCAATGCAGTAGTTTTTGCCCAGATAGTTATCCGACGCCGTGAGGAAGCGGATATTGATGCCCGCGTCCGCCTCGAAATCGCAGGAGATTTCCGTCCACTCCTTGCCCTTGACGTTCACCTGCGCGTAGTAGGCGTAATCGCCGCCCGCCTTGCCAATCGCCATAACGCCGTCTTCCGAGCTTTCGACGTAGACGCAGGCGGACAGGTGGACTTTCGCGCCGGCCTCAATGCCAAGCGACGCAGCGGAGAGGTCAACGGCGTCCCAGTTATTGCTGCCGCGTCCAGAAACTCGCAGGCTCTGCTTACCGCTGTGCGCCTGCGATTCCGTCACGCCGACGGTGCAGGAGCCAGACTGGCTGAACGCGGCGGCGTTGCCATCCTCAAAGTCGATGGTGACGGCGGTCTGCGCGGCTTCTTCCGCTGCGGCGAAGCAGGGCAGAAACAAGCAGAGTGCCATCAGCAGAAAAAGCGCTTGTGCGACCCAGTGTTTCATGTTTAATTTCCTCCCTTAGCGTCGTGGGGGTCTATGGAATGGATGATGCAATAATTTAATTATACACAAAAATTGTGTTTTGTCAAGAATGTCTGATTTCTTACCAGAACGAAAATGGTTTCGTTGGGTGGTTTTTTCTGATTCTATGCTGATAGGCATGTTTGAACTGGTCTTTTCCATGCTTCCAGAGGGCAATGAAAACGGACAAAGTCCGCGGTTGCCCGCTGGGCACCTTCGGTTTCGCCACTCCTGTCACTGGTTTTTATCGCCGCTTTGTGTCTTTTGTCCTTGAATTTTCCGGCTTTTTGTTACTTAACTGATGGGCAAGAAATATTGTCAAAATCTTTCCAAAAGCCCCCTTGAAACAAGGAAAAAACCGTGCTATCATCAAACCGTTTCTAATGAGGCTTTACGACTGAACGACCCGTCTGTACTATTTCCAAATGAGAATGCGCCAAGATGCGCCGCGAATTTTTTCTTCTGGCTAACGCGAATGAAACGCAGCGTAGCAGCGCTACGCTAAGTGGAATGAG
>OMGY01002322.1_pt1 | contig 14544 bp, 10 predicted proteins | sample 1674461 | NCBI WGS metagenome assembly OMGY01 (sample SAMN05578579, study PRJEB25193) | human gut metagenome | biome: Human Microbiome; feature: human-associated habitat; material: feces | host: Homo sapiens | place: USA:Birmingham
TAAACTCGCGCACGAACAGCAGCACCTGGCTTCCTTTTTCCCGGTGATGGATGTAGCGCTGCCCGGTGGCAGAGTTTTCGGCGGTGGTGCTCTGGCTCTGCCAGTGGAACAGGCTCTCGTTGATGGAATAATCCTTGTACATGGTGGTGGGGGAGTAATCCTTGTCCGCTTTGTTCAGGGTCACAAAGAACACGTCCAGCTGCTTTTCCGGCAGCCATTTCACGCCCTCGCGGACGGTAGCAGGCTTCAAAAAGTCCAGCGCCACCAGCAGTTGGTCGCGGGTATAGGTGCAGTGCAGGTCCAGCGGACAATCAAAGCCCACATCTACCGGCTCGTCAATAAAATCAATGCGGTCATATTGATACTGCAAAAGTGCCTGCAGCTCCCCCAGCAAAACGGGACTGTCCGAGAGAGCATACAGGTTATCGAGAACTTCTTCATCCTCCCAGCTTTCTGCAGTTTTGCCCCAGAGAGTCACATAGAACATTTGCAGCATCCGCTTCTCTACCGGTGGCAGGGCTGCAAAGTCGGTGTTATCCAATTTCGGTAGAAGCCCCAGCAAAAAACGGATCCACCTGCGGGAATCCACGACCGCAAAGCGGGCAAGGGCTTTGGTCATAGTTTCTTCCAAAGGTTCTGCAAAATCGGATGCCGCCCCTGCGCGGACGCACAGCCTGCTGAAGCAGATCTTTTTGCTGTAAATCGCACGCGGGTCAAGATGGTAGTAGTCGAGGAAGTTCCCCAGTGTCAGGGGCAGACCGGTATCCTCGGTAAAGGTAGCCGCCCGCGCCACAAGCCCGGAGGTGCGGTCATAGGAGGCGCTGATATTGTCCAGCACATACTTTGCGGCAATTTTCTCCAGCTGAATGTAGCAGCCCTTAGGCGCAGAGACAAAGCCCTCTTTGAGCTCCCGGCTGACGCTGCGGGTGGTGTTGGAAAGCAGTGCTGCGAATTTCTCCTCAAAATTGTACTTTTTGTTGGCCTGTCCGATGAAATCCAGAACGGTCAGGCAATCCTTGTTTTCTGCCAGACGTAAGCCGCGCCCCAACTGCTGCAAAAACACGGTCAGCGACTCGGTAGGACGCAGGAACAGCACCGTGTTCACCTCGGGGATATCCACGCCCTCGTTGTAAATGTCCACCACAAAGAGAAAACGGAGCTCCCCGGAAACCAGCCGCTGCTTGGCGGCGTTGCGCTCCTCGTCAGGAGAGTCGCCGGTCAGTGCCATAGATGGAATGCCGTGGGTATTAAAGTAGCGTGCCATGAATTGGGCATGAGCGATGGAAACGCAGAAGCCCAGACCCTTTACCTCGTCGATATCGGTGACATATTTCAGGATGGAGTTCACCACAAGGTCAGCGCGGCGCTCCGCCACCATGCCGCTGAGGGTGTACAGATTGGACAGCTCGTTTTTATCGTAGCCGCCGGTGCGCCATTTCAGGCCGCTCAGATCTGCGGTGTCGGTGACGCCGAAATATTGGAAGGGACAGAGCAGTTTCCGGTCAATCGCTTCCGGCAGACGGATCTCGGCGGCAATGCGTCCGCCGAAATAGTCCAGAACGCTTTTGCCGTCCATACGTTCCGGGGTAGCAGTCAGCCCCAGAAGAATCTTCGGCTGATAATATTCCAGCAGCTTCTGATAAGTGGGTGCAGCTGCATGGTGGAACTCGTCCACAACGATGTAATCGTAGAAATCCGCTGCCGTTTTGGCGGCAAGCTCCTGAGAATTGAAGGTCTGGATGGAAACAAACAGATGGTCGATGCTGTCGGCTTTGTGGTTGCCAACATACAGCTCGCCGAAATTGGCATCCTTCAGTACCGCCCGGAAGGTGTACAGGCTCTGCTTCAGGATTTCCTCCCGGTGTGCCACAAACAGCAGACGGCAGGGCTGCCCCGGATGCTGTTTGCAGAAGCGCTTGTAATCCAGTGCGGAGATCACAGTTTTGCCGGTGCCGGTAGCGGCGACTACCAAGTTGCGATTATACCCCCGAACGGTGCGCTCGGCATCCAGCCGGTCCAGGATTTCCTGTTGGTAGGAATAGGGCAGAATATCCAGGGTGTAGATTCCGCTGTGGTCGGTCTCGCTGTATTTTTCAGCCTTCAGGGCGCGGGCCAGCCGCTCCCGCTGCCCTTCATCATAGTACTCGAACTCATTGGAGTTCCAATAGCTTTCAAAGGTGGCTGCGATCTTTTCAATGGTCTCCGGCAGGTCCTTTCGGGTCACCTTGACATTCCATTCCAGACCGCTGGAAATTGCCGCATTGGACAGGTTGGAGGAGCCTACATACGCCGTAGTAAAACCGGTGTCCCGGTAAAACACATAGGTCTTTGCGTGGAGCCGGGTGCGCTTGGTGTCGTAGCTCACCTTGATCTTTGTATTGGGCAGCGCGCGCAGCTCCTCAATGGCTTTTACGTCCGTAGCGCCCATATAAGAGGTGGTGATGATGCGCAGCTCACCGCCGCTTTGCGCAAACTGCCGCAGCTCGTCCATGATGAGGCGCAAGCCGCTCCACTTGATAAAGGAGACCAGCATATCAATGCGGTCGGCGGAGACGATCTCCTTTTTCAGCTCCGTGTACATCTGCGGCTCATGGATAGCACCGGTAAACAGGGAGCTTTGTGCAATGGAGGTCTCCGGGCGGTCAAGGTCTTTTGCGCTTTTTCCTGTAGCAAGGCGCGGGTCATTCTGCTGCAAAAGCGCAAGAAGCTGCTCTGCCCGCTGGTCAACACTGAGCGCGGCAAAGTCAGCTTCCTCTGTAGTAGTCTGGATGGTATTTATGATCTGGTTTGCCAGCTGGATTTGCGCCTCGATGTCGCCGCCGTTGTCCTGCACGTTCTCAAGGCCCTTCTGCACCACGTCGGTCAGATACTGCGCCAGCACCTTGGCAGCCTCCGCCGTGTCGATGGGCGCAGTGGACTTGCGGGCTTCCGGGATCTCTGCAAGCTCGCTGTTCAGCGCGTTGTTGATGACCTGTTCATACAGTCCGGGGTGGAGCATAGGTGCACTTCCTTACCGTTTTCTTTTATTATAGCGCCCGTTAGAAGAATATTCAATGATCGATGATAAACCGCATCTGATTGAAAAAGAAGTTTTTGATCTCAGAAAATATATTGTATCTGCATTGCTTTTATTAAAAATAATAGAGATCGTGATAACCATTTATATGGTGCTAACAGAATTAAGCCTGTGGCGCAATACTGATTTTGACAAAAAACAACAAAATCCGCTGTCCAAGAGCGTTTCAACTAAAACACTGTTGGACAGCGGATTGCATTTTGTAGTAGGTGCTTTCGTCAGCCTTGATCGCTATTCAGGGCATCAGCGGCTCCAGTATGGACGTGGGGGAGTATTGATAGAACTTCAATCCTTCCTCAACGCCTTATATAGCTCGGCGGCCATCGACTCCTGCACCTTGTTATAAAAGTCAGGATCGTTGAACAACTTAGCGAAGGAATCATTGTTATCAAGGAAGCACTGGGTCACGATGTTCTTGAACTTGTCCGGGAACAGCGACTGCACAAACATCTCCGTGCTGTTGTCCTTGGCATACTTCTTGAACTTCTTCACGTCGGCATCGTTCATAAACATCTGATAGATGCCCTCGATGATCACTCGGTCGGAATCAGTGAAGTTGCCATTGAAGCGCTCGTTCACCTTGTCGATAATGCTTTGCAGGGTATCTGTTTTCTTGTTCGGTACCTTCGGTGCAAGCCCCTTGGTGGGCGTGAGGATAGTCGGTTTCTCGTCCAGAACAATAGCACCCCTAAAAGTTTCGTTCAGGGAAGCGTATTCCAGCTTGATCTTATCCTCAATGTCCACAAATTCGTTTTCATTGGGATTGGGCAGCAGCCGTGCAAGGTGAAGCGTGTACTGGTACTCGTTGAACAGGTCTTTGTCATGGAGGCGCACAAGCTGTGTAATGTAGGAATATGCGCCATTGAACTTGCGAATATAATCGCGGGAGGTGTAACGGTCTTCCTCTCCCAGATCCTGATACCGTGCAATCACCGGGCGGAACAGACTTGCCAGCTTGCCAAGCGCAACGGCATCCTGCTTTTTATCACCCTGCGCTGCCATAAACTTATTGAAGGCATCCACATCGTCATAGTTGTATAGCATATAATCCCGGATCTTGTTACGGAGATCATATACTTTGTTCAGGTCTGTGCTGCCCTCCAGAATGGTTGTTTCGTAATAGGGCAGGAATGCGTCTCGGATATCCTCCTCGGTGTTTTCAAAATCGAGAACGAAGGTGCTGTTTTTGCCCGGATGGGTACGATTCAGGCGGGAAAGCGTTTGCACGGCGGTCACATCCCGCAGCTTTTTGTCCACATACATGGTATGCAGCAGCGGTTCATCAAAGCCGGTCTGATACTTGTTGGCAACCACCAGAATATTATACTGGTTGCTGTGGAACGCCTGACGGAACTTTTTGTCTGTAGTGATATACCGCCCCTTTTCGTCAAGGTTCATAGTTGCCTCAGTAAATGGCTTATCGCTGGGGTAATCTTCCAGCGTAACCTCACCAGAGAAGGCAATCATGGCATCACAACCGGTGCATTCGTCCGGGTGCGCCTCGATATAACGCTTGACAGCGAGATAGTAGCGTACGGCGTTGGCACGGCTGTCTGCAACGATCATGGCTTTGCCCTTGCGATCAATCTGATAACGGCAGTTATCCAGGAAGTTTGCCATAATCATTTCGGTTTTCTGTGCAATGGTGTAGCCATGCTTCTTATAATACTTGAACAGCGCACGGGCGGTTTGACCCTCAATCAGCTCCGGGTTGTCCTCAGATACCCGAATCAGCTTGAACGCTTCCTTGATGGTGGTATAGTTGGCAAGAACATCCAGAATATAATGCTCCTCGATGGCCTGCCGCATGGAATAAACATGAAACGGTGCTTTGATGGGTTCGCCGTCCGCATTGGTACCGATTTCCGTTCCGAAGTTCTCAATGGTCTTGCCCTTCGGGGTGGCGGTAAAGGCAAAGAAGGATTGGTTTTCGTGCCGTCCCTGACCGATGATTTCGTTGATATAATCATCCGTCAGATCCACTTCATCTTCCGAGACACCTGCTTCCGCAGCGTATTCCTTGGTGGCAATGCCGACATCGATTAGACTGCGGCGGAGAGATTTTGCACTTTCGCCGTTCTGTCCCTGATGGGCTTCGTCGATGATGATCGCAAACTTCCGTCCACGGAACGTTTCCATATCCTTCTTGGCAAAAAGGAATTTCTGGATGGTGCAGATGATAATGCGCTTTTTGTCGTTGATGGCCTGTGCCAGTGTGTGGGAGTTCTTCTTGTCGTCGATGGCTTCTACCAGCCCGTGTTGATGCTCAAAGCTGTTGATGGTGTCCTGCAACTGGCTGTCCAGCACCACACGGTTTGTGACAACGATGATCGAATCGAAGATGCTGTTGTCCTGATCGTCATGGACTGCGGCCAGCCGATAGGCGATCCACGCAATCGAGTTGGATTTGCCGGAGCCTGCCGAATGCTGGATCAGATAGTTTTTGCCGGGACCGTTCTGCTTTACATCTGCCAGCACCTTGCGCACAACATCGTACTGGTGGTAGCGGGGGAAGATCATTTTTTCTTTGGTGACGATTTTGGGCACGCCATTCTTCACCACTTCTTCCTTTTCCTTGACGTAGGAGATAAAGCGGTGTATCAGGTCCAGCAGGCTATCACGTTGCAGCACTTCTTCCCACAGATAACTGGTGCCGTAGCCATCAGGATTGACCGGGTTGCCTGCACCGCCGCTGACACCTGCACCGTTTGAACCCTGATTGAAGGGCATGAACCGGGTATTACCATCTTCTAACCGGGTGGTCATCCACACCTCATAGAGGTCAACGGCGAAATAAACCAGAAAGCGGTGATTCAGGCGGAATGCAAACTCCTTGGAGCTGCGGTCGCTCTTGTACTGATTCATGGCGCAGGCGCAGTCCTGCCCCGTAAGCTGGTTTTTCAGCTCCAGTGCCACCACAGGGATGCCGTTTACCGAGAGCACCATATCAATGGTGTTTGTATTGGCGGTAGAATAACGGAACTGCCGGGTACAGCCAAGGATATTTGCTTCATACCGTTCCACAGCTTCGGGGTTCAGCCCGGATTCCGGCTTGAAATAGCACACCCGCAGCTTGCAGCCCATATCCTCGATGCCATTGCGGAGAACAAACAGAAGCCCTTGATTAGCGATGGTGGTTTCCAGACGGTGATACAGCTTTTCTTCTGCCTTTTCACCGTAATAGCGGGTATATTTTGCCCATTCTTTGGGCTGGGTCTTTGCAATAAACTCGCACAGCACATCCATATAGATGCACCTTGCCACATCGTGCTGACGGTTATGTACCCAGTTGCCGTCGGCATCCTGCCCATTGAACTGCGTGTACCCGCCCTGCGGTGAGATCAGAAAAGCTTCAATGTCCCGCTCGAACCGTTTCTCGCTTTTGTCCATGATGTCCCCCTTATTTTTTCAGAAGCTGTCTTGCCGCTTTGAGGGTGTCGCTAAGAGCTTTCAGGTTCTGTTTATTCACTACAAGAACTCCAATAGCTATTGCTGCGCTAGCTATGCCTTTCAGCACTTTTGCACCCTGCTCCATTCCTCTGTGGGCATCAATGTTCAGTTTTTGTTTCTGGAACTGTTTTTTCTCGTCCATTTTCAAGAACCTCCAACAATTTTTCTCCGCTTACTTCAAGGGCAACATAATCGTAGCTTTTCGCCTTGTCCAGACACTTTTCTTGCTCTGTAGCAAGATACCCGACCGGATCAGAATAGAACATATCTTTCAGCTCGCTGTACTCGTAGCTGATTGTTTCCACTTTGCTGAAGTCAATAGCTTCCAGTTCGGATTCACTGATACTGTATGTTTGCTCTGCCGTTTCCAGATTTCCACACAGGGCGTAAGAGGTGGCAAGCAGATTGGTTGCCTGTAGATACAGGTCATAATACTCTTGAATTTCTTCTACAGCTCTGCCTTTTTCTGCATTGTATTCATCGTGGAGGAGCACATGGGCAAAGCGAATCAAAGGATTCTTGGGCAATGGCTCAAATTCTATGGCACGGCGTTCAAGGGTCTTTCCAATCTGAGACTGTGCCACAAGAAGATTTTGCCTGCTAGAGTCGATTTGACGGTTCCGCGCATCTCCCTCCGGCATGGTCATTGCCAAAAGCAGACCCTTTCTGCCGGCTTCCAGCAGACCAATCCGGTCATCCAACTGACCATTTTCAATCTGCTTGACTGTACGGTATGTTTTCTCAACCATATCGCTCAACCGGTGCGTTTGCTGCTGTATCACCAGCTGATACTGCCAGTTAGCTAATTCCTGTATCGGGTTGCCCTGAATGACAGCCTGTTCTGCAATGGGAAGTGGCGTTACGACCTGATGCTTTCCGTCTTCGGTGATTCTCATCAGACTAGGCCACTTTTTCCCGGTTTTCATGTTTTCCATGATGAACATTTCGCCGGACTCATACGCAGATTGAAATTCCGCTGGGATCTGAACCACATATTGTGTCCCGGCATGGATCTTGCTCAGGATATCGCCCATGTTTACACATTGGACAGCCTGTTCCAGCAGTTCGTTGAAATCAATCCCTTTGCTGCCAGGCGTGATATGCAGGCATTTGCCCTTGGCAGGAGCAATTTCATCTGTCTGCCTGATCTCTGCGGACAGCCTGTTTTCTTTATCCGAGCTTTGTTCCTGCATGGGGCACCTCCATCAGATGTTGGCTGGGCTGCGAATCGCTTTTCTTTCGTCTATCATAACACTGCATGGACAGATAAATCAACATAATGCGCCGATAATTGTAGGAATCAGACCGATAGCTGCGCCAATCGCAGCACTGACAATGGCAATCGTCCATTCCCGGCGGCTCATCCGGTTGGATTCTTTTATCATCTCGTCCAACCAGTCCCCAAAACCGTCCAATTCGGCTTCTTTAAGATACAAGTTGGCTCCATCTGCATTTACATCGTAAAGATAGCCCCTCTCCACAAGCAGGCTCAACGCATCCTGACAGCGGAGCGCATCTTCGTCTGAAAGATCAAAACTATCTTCATCGCCAATAATGGCTTTTAGCTTTTCGTACTGCTTTTTAATATCTGTAAGGCTTGTTTCCAATCAGGAGACCTCCTTCTTTCCGGTGACGTATTCGTAAATGAGGGAGCGCTTGTACTGCTCCAACTTTTCGATTTTGGACTGTTTCGCAGAAATCAGCTTGTCAATCTTATCCACTTGCCTGTCAAGATAGTCAACCATCTGCTGTTGCTCACCAGCAGATGGGAGTGGCAACTTGAATGCAAGCACTTTGCTTGAGTTGGTACAAGCCAAATTTGTTGTTTTTATTGCCGTAATATCGAAGTATACTCGTCCGATTTTAGAAGTGGTGACGTAGGAAAGAAAATAAGGATTGAGCAGTTTGTTTGTACGCAGCGCAAAAATATGATTCTGGTGCAGACATGGCTCGACCTGTCCAAGCCATACGCATCCACGACCGAGTTTGTCACGGTCTCCACCCTCGGTCATTAAAACCTCTCCAGCAGAAAGCCTATACTGAGCATCTTCCTCCGCAGAAACTTCAATCGTCTTCAAATCATCTAGAACAACACCGCCATTTTGCACATTAGCAACGCGCAAATAGGGGCGTTCTATCAACTCGGCACCGTCAGGATATTTCTTTCCAAGTGTAATACCGGAACGGATTTTGGCACAATATTGCAACTTGGCAATTCCCCACGATACCGGAATTTCCCCAATCCACTCCACGCCACTATCCTTCATTGGCACATTGGGGTCGAGCCCCTTTGTGACAACCTCGGTGATCAAGCTCTGCTTGTAGGCTTTCAGTTTTTCAATCTGCGCCTGCACGTTGGAAATCAAGGCATCGACTTTAGATTCTTTTTGAGACAGGAAATCACTAATGCGCCTTTGTTCTGCGAGAGGAGGAACAGGCGTTTTTAAGGATTGAAACATATCTGTCGTAACTGTATAACGGATGTTTTTTGAATACATCTTGTAGTAACGATTTGAAAACACATACTTGAACCAGTAGTCAGCATATCTGCTATCAATTCTGTCAGACGTAGAAAAAACATCGTAGGCAGAAGTAATCATTCCATTGTAATTGGAAATTCCAGAAAAGACTGCTGAACAGTCCAAGTCAAACAGGCAGAAAACCATCTGTCCCTTTTTTACGGTCTGATAATTATCGTAAGATGCAGGAACTTTTCCACCACCTACATTTATATTACGTTCTTTGACCCCGCTTGTTGTCAGTGAAAGAAGCTGATAATTAGCACTTTCGCTTCCGACCTTTTTTCCATCAGGGTAGAATAAGTAGCGATTTGGAATCACATCCCAGTGCGAAGGCAAAGATTCAATAAACGGAATTTCTTTAGTCATTTCCAAACAGCTCCTTCATCAGCACAGTTTCCTTTGCCTCCAACGCCTTGATGTCCTCGAAGATGGATGCAGACGGTTCCGGGGCTTCAAACTTATAGAACAGCCGGGTAAACGGGATCTCGTAGCCGATCTTATCCTTTGCCGGTTCAATGTAGGCCAGCGGATTGTAGGGCAGAACATTTTTTGCCATGTAAGCGTCAATGTCATCGGACAAGGGGATGATCTCGCTGTCGGTGGCACCCTTGACCGGCAGCTTTTTGCCCTTCTTCAGCAGGAGCTTGCCGTTGGCATCGGTCTGGCCCTGCCAGCGGTAGCGCTTGGGGCTGTTGTAGCTCTTGCGGGAATCCTGAAAGTTGTACCCGGTGGAACTGCCCACCAGCACCTGCAGCTTGGTGGCCTTCTCGCTGGCGGGGGTGTTGGTCGGCCAGCTGCCGCTTTGCAAGGCAAAGCCCATCGGCTCCAAGGCCGTGGGGTCAATGCCGATCAGATTGTAAATATCGGACGTGTAGCGGCCATTGCGCCCGGCTGTAATTTCACCTTCCAGGTTGTAGGCCTGGGCGTAGGGCGTGGCCGCCGCCACATGGGGGATCTGCTTGATGTTGGTGATCGCGGCATCATCCAGATACAGCGGCTTGCCGTCGCTGCCCATCATCGTGCCATAGCCGTAGATCTGCACCTGGGTCAGATCGCCCCAGCTTTGCAGCATTTCCTCGTTGGTTTTGGTCTGGGCGATGCCCAGCGAGATCATCAGCACGACCATACAGGTGCCGATGACGACGCCCACCAACGTCAGGGCAGTGCGGCCCTTGCGGCGCAGCAGGTTCCGCGCCGACAGGCTGATCTCATCAGATATCTTCATCGCTGTCCTCTGCTTCCAGTGCGGTCAGCGCCTTGGCCTTCCTGCGCTTGCGAACCACAACCACGATAATCACCACAACGACTACCGCGCCGCATACGCCGATGAGCACCCACGCCCACACCGGCATGCCGGTCTGCTCGGGCTGGACGTCGCCATCCATCGTGGGGTCGTAGAAGTCATCCATGCTCATCTCCTCGGCGCTGACGGAAAAGTCCTTGGAGATGGTCTGCGGGTTGCCGGAGGCATCCTCATAGTTCAGCGTGATAACGCCGGACACGGTGCCCGCGGCGTCGGGGGCGATGTCAAAATCCACGCTGCCCTCGGTGCCGGCGTTCAGGTTGCCGAGGTACTGGTAGCTGCCCGCGCCCAGATTGGTGCCGGTCAGGCGGGCCTCCAGGTTGGAGACAGGGTTTTTGCCCTTGTTGACGTAAGAAAGGGTGACGCTGCCGGTGTCGCCGACATAGATCGTGTCGCTGGACAGCTCCAACTGGCCGACCTCAAAGCGGTTGGGCTGGCTGATAGGCACGGAGATGGTCGTTGTGCCGGTCACGGCCTTGCCGGTGATAACGCCGGTGCCGCTCATGTTGACGGTAATGTCGGCCACCGTGCCGGTAAAGCCCGCCGACGGCATGACCTGGAAGGTGATATCCCGCATCTGCTTGGGGGAGATATCGCCCACATACAGGGACAGGCTGCCGCTGCTCAGCGAGATATTCTCGGGCAGGGTCAGCGAGACGATAACGTCGCTCAGATCCTCGCTGCCGTCGGTGGCGTAGATGCCCAGGGACAGCGGGAACTCGGTGCCCGCCGTGACCTGGTCGCCATAGCTGGACGTGCGCACCAGCAAATTGGGCGAGGTGGTCTGGTCCTTGTCCACGCACTGGCCCAGCGTCACGCTGAACTGCTGCAGCGGCTTCGAGGTATCGAGATAGGAAAGGTTGATGGGCAGGGTATTTCCGCCGCCGTTGTAGATGACGTCGCGGAACAAAATGACGTAGCTGTAATAATGATACTGCGCGTTCGCGGTGATTTCCTCGGGGCTGGCCGAGCCGTTGCGGACATTTTGCAGGCGGGTGGCGTTGGGGTCGTCGTTGTTGTCAAACAGCTGGCCGATCTCGCCGATGCCGGTGTAGGTGAACACCGCCGAGTTGATGCGGGTGGAGATTTCCTCCGGCTTGACGCAGTAGCGGGCCGAAGCGTGGTCCACGACCTTTAACACGATGTTGATGCGGTCGCCGACCTCAATGGTCGAAATTTCATTGCCTGCCGTATCGGTGACGGTGTAGGCGGAGACATAGACACCGTCCGAGTTGGTCGCATCGATAGTTGCCGTCGGCGTGGGGGTGGGGTCAGGTGTAGCGTTCGTTGTATCGTCTGCCAGCACCGGCGCGCACAAGGCCGCCGCCAGCACAAAAGCGGTAAGCAGGGAGAATAGGCGTTTCATGTAAGTTTGAACCTCCGTTTTTTCTTAGGCGTCCCCCTTGGGGGAAGCTGCCGCCCGCAGGCGGCTGATGAGGGGCGGCCTTGCGGTCATTGCCCCCTTTTGGGTCGGCTGTGGGGCACGCGCCCCTCATCCGCCCTTCGGGCACCTTCCCCCCAGGGGGAAGGCTTATTTTTGTTCCTTCGCCGCTTCTCCTCCAATATCCAGATCCCCATTCAGATCGGCGAAAAGCGCGTCGCGGTTTTTCTTCTTTGTTTCCTCGTCCTGCACGACATTGGAACAGATTTTGCCGTCCAAAATCGTCACAATGCGGTCGGCACATTCGGCCAGTTCCGGCTCATGCGTGACCATAACAAACGTTACATGGCTGGTTTTGGACATTTCCAGCATCCGGTACAACACCTGCTTGCTCGTGCGGGAATCCAGGTTGCCGGTGGGTTCGTCGGCAAAAATGACCTTGGGGCTGCTGACGAACGCGCGGGCAATGCCGACACGCTGCTGCTGGCCGCCGCTCATTTCAGTGGGCAGATGGTTGGCGCGGCCCAAAAGCCCCATGGCTTTCAGCTCCTTGCGGGCCTTGGTCAGGCGGGTCTTCTTGCCCACGCCCTTGAACATCAGCGGCAGGGCCACATTCTCCGCCGCCGTCATCGTGGGCAGCAGGTTGTAGCTCTGGAAGATGAACCCCAAATGCTGCTGGCGGAACGCGGCCAGCTCGTTCTCGGTCATTTTGCTGATCTCGTGTTTGCCTATGTAGACCTTGCCGGATGTTGGCTTTTCCAGCCCGGCCAGCTGGTTCAGCAGCGTGGATTTGCCGCTGCCGGATTGGCCGACGATACAGCAGAACTCGCCTTTTTCTATTGATAAGTCGACGTTATTCAGCGCTACAACGCGCTCTTTGCCGACGGCATAGACCTTGCGTAGTTTCTCTGTATGGATGATAGGTGCCAAGCGCACACCTCCTTATAGCAGTATACAACAGATTGTACCATATTTCGACGAAAAGTGGAAGATGGGGAGTTGTAAAAAGTTTGCGAAGCATATGTAGGGGCCGGGCATATTGCGGCCGCCCTACTTCCCTTTTTCCTCTCTTTCCTATATAATAGACGGTAACAAGGGGGCAGATGTTACCATGGACTACACAATTCATCCCATCGCAACCATCCACACGGATTTTGCCGATAAATTCGGCATACCGCGGCAGAGCGGACTGGTGCCGGAACTGACGGCCCGCATCGTGTTCGAGCCGGAATACCGCGACCCCAACGCCCTTGTGGGCATCGAGGGCTACGACCGGCTTTGGCTCATCTGGCAGTTTTCCACCGTGGCGGCCGAGTACGCTGCGGGCAAAAGCTGGCGGCCCACCGTGCGCCCGCCGCGCCTGGGCGGCAACGAGCGCCGCGGCGTCTTTGCGACCCGCAGCCCCTACCGCCCGAACGCGCTGGGGCTTTCCTGCGTGGAGCTGGCGGGCGTTGAAAACGGCGAGCTGATCGTCCGCGGCGCGGACCTTTTGGACGGCACGCCGATTTTCGACATCAAACCCTACCTGCCCTATGTGGACGCCCACCCCGACGCCCGCGGCGGCTTTACCGACACGACGAAAGAGTATGCCCTGCAAGTGGAATGCCCCGACACCCTTTTGTGCAAAGTGCCGGAGGAAAAGCGCACCGCCCTGCTGGGCGTGCTGAAGAACGACCCCCGCCCCGCCTACCAGCACGACCCGGAGCGGGTGTACGCGTTGGATTTTGGGGGCAATAACGTAAAATTCACCGTGGCGGGGGATGTGCTGACCGTGACGGAAATTTCCTGAAAAATTCCGCAATATGGAACGATATCCCATAAATCGTACTGCAAAACACCCTAAAATCCGCCTGGTTCGTCACTATGGTCAAAATGCACACAACGACTCTAAAAATCTGTGCAACTTTCTGAACAAAACCCCTTTACGAAAAGGGGGGTTTTTTGGTACAATAAAGCTATGCAAAAGCGTTTGTCTGGAACTATGCCCGGAGCAAGATTGGGGCATGTGCCAAATGACGCAGGATTTGTGCGGCCCTGACAACCGCACAGCTCTATAATGCAAAACTCTAATAAAAACGGAGGAAAGAAAATGCCCAGAGCTAAACAGTCTATGGACGGCAATACCGCTGCGGCGCATGTAGCTTATGCATTCACCGATGTGGCTGCCATCTACCCCATCACCCCCTCCAGCCCCATGGCCGACACTGTTGACCAGTGGAGCGCTGCCGGTCTGAAGAACATCTTCGGCAACCAGGTCAAGGTTGTTGAAATGGAGTCCGAGGCCGGTGCTGCCGGTGCCGTGCACGGTTCTCTCGGTACTGGTGCTATCACCACCACCTTCACCGCCTCTCAGGGCCTGCTGCTGATGATCCCCAACATGTACAAGATCGCCGCTGAGCAGCTGCCCTGCGTCTTCGACGTTTCTGCCCGTACCGTTGCTACCCAGTCCCTGAACATCTTCGGTGACCACAGCGACGTTATGGCTGTTCGTCAGACCGGCTTTGCCATGCTGGCCGAGAGCAACCCCCAGGAGGTCATGGACCTGTCCCCTGTTGCTCACCTGTCCGCTATCGAGGGTCACGTTCCCTTCGTGAACTTCTTCGATGGTTTCCGTACCTCTCACGAGATCCAGAAGATCGAGAAGTGGGACTACGAGGACCTGAAGGAAATGTGCAACATGGAGGCTGTCGAGGCGTTCCGTGCCAAGGCCCTGAACCCCGAGCACCCCAAGATGCGCGGCTCTCACGAGAACGGCGACGTCTTCTTCCAGCATCGTGAGGCCTGCAACCCCGCTTACGAGGCTCTGCCTGCC
>OMGY01002329.1_pt1 | contig 14514 bp, 16 predicted proteins | sample 1674461 | NCBI WGS metagenome assembly OMGY01 (sample SAMN05578579, study PRJEB25193) | human gut metagenome | biome: Human Microbiome; feature: human-associated habitat; material: feces | host: Homo sapiens | place: USA:Birmingham
TCAGCTTGGCAGTACTAATAGGTCGAGGGCTTGACCATGAACTTTGGTTCAAGCAGATCTGCTTCTTTATTCAGTTTTGAGGGTGTGAATCCCTTTTATATACAGCTTACCCAATAGGGTAGGCTGTTTTTTTGTATGAATAATACATAAAAAATAAAACATTAAATTATTTGCGTAAAATGCACCATGAATGTGAAATATTATTTGTGGTGCATTTTTATTATTTTATATTATTGAAATCACATTAATTTTAATATTTAAGGCTGATTACTTACATAAATCATATTCAAGTACAAAATTTACCAGAAAAAGCCTTTTTTATACCAGATATAACAAATTTAAAATAAATTATGTTATAATTAACATCTAACTGAAAATATGAGGTTAGTGTATAAAAATTCATTATAAGAGAGGTAGAAGAATGAAAAGAGGAAAGAGGTTATTAGCCATACTACTGGTATTAATACTTTCTGTTAGTACGGCTGGTTGCAGTAAATTTGTACAACAAAATCAAAGTTCATCAGACACAACAAGCAGTAAAAAAATGACTCTTGAAGATGTAAAAAAAAGGGTTATAAACGAAGCAAGTGAATATTTAAAGAAAAATTATCCTGATGATAATTTCACATTTGTTTCGATTGGCTCAACTAACTGGGCTTATAATTACTACAGATTAAGTTTTAAATCTGAAAAATATGATAATCAACAATTTATGGTTTATGGTAGTTTGAATGATGAAAGTGAGGTAACACCATATACTTACTCTGATGATTATTATCAATACTATATGAAGGATGATGCGGAAGAGTATTTTTCTTTAAAATTAAAAAAATATTTAGAAAATGAATTTGTAATTAAGGTGAGATTTAAATGTGGAATTGGTTTTACAAAGGCGGTAAATAATAATCAAACATTTATTGAAAATATTGAAAATGATAATTTCAGATGTTTAGTATATATTTTTTCGAATCAAGAATTTGAGCAGGTTGATAACGAAATCAAGAAGTTTGCCAAAGAAACTGCCGATAACAATATCACTATAAAAATATATTATATATATACTAAACAATTATTAACTGTATCTAAATATACTACTAATGATATTTTTGACAAACTAAAGTCATATAGTCTTGATGGAAATATAACTCCTAAGTATTCCACATACGATGGTACTGTAAACAAATATTAAAAAGAATGGAGAATTTTTATGTCTGAAATTACAAATACACAATTACTTTTTTTAGATAATTTAATTTACTTAGATCTATCTGAATTTGAAGGTGAATCATTAAAATCTACTATTCAAGAAATTATTAAGGATATTGGTGACTATGTTTCTGATGAAAACAACCTACCTGCAAGTATGACAAAAAATCAATGGGTAGAATTATTGGAATCTTTTTTAAATAATAAAGAAAATGAAGCCTTTTTAAATGATTATACAATACAAAATTACGAAACTAATGATTCTGATGAAAATGGTCTGCGTGCCTGCTGTTTTGTAAAAGAAAGCAACGGAAATGTTGAGGATGTTGTTGCAGTATTTCGTGGAACTGCAGGTAGTAATGAATGGAAAGATGATTTAATGATGGCGAATGCTGTTTCATCAGAAATAATGGACGATGCGGCAATTTACATAAAAAATCTTCCCGAAGAATATGGCAATAATATTACAGTAACAGGTCATTCTAATCTGATTCTACTTTAAACGCTATTTTAGAGATTATTTCAGAGTGTGTGGTTGTTCCGATTTTTCTAAGTGAATCTAATAAACTTTGTAGTTTATATATAAATTAAAACTTACACAAAAATCATATATCAAGTACAAAGTTTACCAGAAAAAGCCTTTTTCATACCAGATATAACAAATTTAAAATAAAGTATGTTATAATCAACATCTAACTCGCAAATATAATAAAGTTAAGTTTATAAAATAAATTATAAGAGAGGTAGAGAAATGAAAAAAGAAAGATATTATTAACATTATTTCTTTCAGCAGCGATTGTAGCGAGTGCGGCGGCTTGTGGTACATCAACGCCAGTTACTTCTGTACCAAGTACAGAAAGCACATTAAGCACACAAAGTGCTGTATCACAGGCGTCAGCAGTAAGTGATAATCCTATATCGAGCGAAACAAAATATTCTGATGATAATGATACAAAAGTTAAGCAAATGTTAGAAAATGTAACATTTGATGGTAAAAAGTTATCTTTTCCATTTAAGGCGAGTGACTTAGGAAGTGGTTATTCTTTTAGTGATGATGTTTCTGTCTACGAAAATAAGTATGCAGTAACATATCTGTTATATAATGGAGAAAAAGTAACGACCGTAACTTTATTGCAGTACGATAGCAAAAAGAATATTGATGAATGGTATGCTTATTCAATAAATCTTTCTAATACAGATGATATCAAGTTCCATGATTTATTAAAGATTGATAAAATTGGTTTAGGTGATGATATTAATAGTGTAATAAGCAAATTTGGTAAACCGACAAAGACTGATGAATCAGAAGATATAAAAAGTTATATGTATGAAACTAATGAGAATGTTAATAAAATTACTATATTATCTAATAATAATTTTATAGAGTATATTGGTGTGACTTTTAATTTAAGGAATAGGTGAAAATATGCTAAAACTGTGCGTTATATTATGCACAGTTTTAGTGTTATTTATAAGGGGGTAGATTATGAAGACTCTAAGGCTTGCGATAAGTAGAATACTTACTTATTTTTCGGAAAATAAGACAATATTTGTCTTATATTTCATAGGTACTATATCGTGCGTTATTATGATGATTTATTACTATGGAAATACGCTTAACTATATGACTGGTAATTCTTCTTTTGATGATATAGAGTTTAGAAAATATCATGTGGCTTTCTCTTCACCAACAGAGGTAACAGAAGATACTATCGAAAAATTAAAGGAATTTGAACAGAAATATGGTATACAGGATATAGAATTAACAACAATTGTTGATTCAGATGGTAATAATATTGAGTTCTCAAGTAATGATGAGGCAACTAATGATTATTGGTTAAAAAAACTCGGAAATAACGACTCATCAGATACAGATAAAAAATATATTATACTTAGTACATATCTTAATAATAATGAGGATAATTCATTTTCTGATACAAAAGGACGCTTGTTTACCGACGAAGAGCTTTCTAAAAATGTTGCCTCAGTGTCATTGGGTAAAGCTAAGAGCATAAAAGTAGGTAATACTACATTTAATGTTGTCAAAGAAAAAACAGCACAAGAAGAGTTCGATGGTAAGATTGAGAAGTATTATATTCCGGCAGATGCTTACTTTAAAACCGGAATAAAAACATGGACGGTAGATATAGTTATTAAAGAGCGTTTCTCGCAAAATATGATGTATCGCTATGTAAATTATCTTCGTGATGTTTTTAATATAAAATTTGATCCGGCTGTTGATAATGAAGGCTCATATGATTATGTCAGAGGACCAATTATATATTATATTGAAGATGCCAACCAAGTATCATCGCAATTTTATTCTATAGTATATATATTTATGTTGTCTTTGATTTCATTTATGTTCTTGCTGAAATACCTTATGGATTCAAGCAGACGAGAAAATAGTATACTTATGATGGTTGGTGCAAAGAAAAGGCTTGTTATGCTTGTAAACTTTATTGAGAATGTTGCCCTTACGGTTATTTCTACGGTTATAGCAATTGCAATACATATATTGCTTTATAGCAGTGTGTTCTCGAAAGCTAATTTGTATGAAAATATAAAGTATTCAGCACAGGACTATGCAATTATTGCCTTACTTGCTATCGGACTTTCTATCATTGTGCAAATACCTTTTATATTTACATATTGGTTTAAGAATGTAAGAAATATAAAGGAGGGCAGTAAATGAAAAAGCTTAATCTATTTATAATGTCATTTTCTCAAAATATCATATCTTCAATTATAATGCTTATTATACTTTCATTTGCCCTAATTTCTATGCAAGATGTTATAGGTCAATATAGATATATAACATACTCAAGATATATTATAGAAAACCAATATCTGCAAAACAGTGATTACTTTATGATTAATCCAGAGATAATGATGGTTCCTGACCCAAATGAACAACTCAAGCAGTCCAATTCAATTAAAGAAAAAATATCTAAGTTTGATGGGGTTGAAGGTGTAGCAGTTGCTCAACATTCTACGGCATCATATAGGTCAACTACTATTAACACTGAAATATATAACGATTCTATGCAAAAGGCTTTTAGTAAAGAGCTGAGCGAAGGGGTATGGTTTGATAAGGCAGATAAGTCTGATATACCTAATGTGATTATTGGCGGTGCGGTTTTTAATGATATTCCTATCGGCAGCGATATTGAAATAGCAATGCTCGACAAAAACGGAAACAAAGTACAACAAAAGGTTCATGTTATAGGAAAAATAGGTTATCCGTGGTATGCTGTTAGCTACGCAACTATATCAAATGATGTATCTACAAAGGATTTTCTTATTCAGATAAATACCATTATATTTGATGACGATAAACAAACAAGTGAGATACTGAGCAAATATGATTCATTTAAATCGCTTTCATTCTCATATTTTGTTATTTATAATAAAGAGTGTACAGACGAACAAAAAGAAGCTGTAAGAGATTACTATAACTCTGTGGGTACATATGCAACCTATGATAAGATACTTGAGAATACAAACGATTATATTCGTGATAATCTTATGAAAAAGATAGTTACACCAATATTCTTGCTAATAATAGCAACATTAACGCTTATAAGTATAGCTACCCTGAATACTTATAAAAAGCTTAAGGACCATTCTATATATTATCTATGCGGTTGCAGCAGAAAGAAGAGCTTTGCCTATCTTTTTGCAGAAATAAGTATCGTGGCAATTTTGGCTACAATTATAAATATTATATATGTTTCGGTAATTATGAGTCAGCTTTCCGCAGGCACAATGAGCTATGCTGGCAGCATAATAGATTATAAGAATATTATATATTCGATGATTTATTGTATATTGACTATTGCTATTACCGTTATTCTTCCGTTTATTGTTTATAAGAAAAATACACCGCTTGAGGTTTACAGGAGGAATCATAATGATTGAAATATCTAAGCTTAATAAATATTATAAAGTTGGCAAGGGTAAAATGCATGCCCTAAAGGATATAGATTTGACTATAAAAGATGGAGAAAGTCTTGCTATTCAAGGAAAGTCTGGTGCTGGTAAATCTACGCTTATGCATATTATGGGGCTTCTTGATAGCTATGACAGCGGAAGTCTTAAAATTGATGGACAGGAAATTAAAGGCTTGAGCGATGGCAAGCTTGCAACTATCCGCAATCAAAAAATTGGTTTTGTTATGCAGGATTTCTCGCTTCTTGACCATAAAAGTGTTATTATGAATGTTATGCTGCCTCTATATTTCAATCATAAATATAGCTTTAAAAAGATGAACAAGCTTGCTCTTGAGGCTTTAGAGCGTGTGGGAATAAAGGAACAAGCTAATAAAAAAGCAAATCAGCTTTCAGGTGGTCAAAGGCAGAGAGTTGCAATAGCGAGAGCAATAATTTCAGAGCCTGAAATTATTCTTGCCGATGAACCCACCGGAGCATTAGATAGCGAAACTTCTGTTGAAATTATGAATCTCCTTAAAGAGCTTAATGAAAAAAACGGTATTACACTTATAGTCATAACACACGATGATTCAGTAGCAGACTATTGCAAACGAAAGATTATTATTAAAGATGGCTGTATAGTAGAATAGATTTTTAGAATGTGAGAATATTTTATATATGAAAAATCCGCAGTATATGTGCTGCGGATTTTTTGTGCAAGCTTTATATATAAAATAAAAAGCCTTGATGAAGTATCAAGGCTTTTGTTGGTTGCGGGAGTCATTTTAAATGGCTTAAACAGTGGCTTGCAGCGGCTTGACTGCGATTTTGAATGCGATTTGCCCTGTTTATGCAACCTTTACGGTTTTTGTTTCGGATTTTCCCAATCCGATATTGTTCAGTTTCATATACTTGTCAACAGCGTTCAGGTGAGCGGCTTCAAATTTTTCAAAAACATCACAATATACGTTCATCGTAACAGAGATGTCCTTGTGACCGAGTATTTTCTGCAAGACCTTCGGCGGCACGCCGCTTTCGATGCAGCGCGTGGCAAAGGTATGACGGAGCGAGTGGAAGGTCAGCTTTCCTTGCAGCGATTTGTCTTGAATATCGTATTGCTTCAAGGTGTTCCAAAAATAATAGTTGACCTGCTGTGTAGTGACCGGCTTGTTGTTGCTTGAAACAAACAATGTGCCGCCGGTTCTCTCACCGATACACTCCTTCAAAAAAGCTGCCAGATCGTTGTTAATCAAAACCTTGCGCATACCGGCTTCTGTTTTCGTTTCGTTGACGATAACCGAATTGTCGCCGCCGCGTGATGTGGTCTTGTTCACGATGATACAGTTGTTTTGAAAATCAATGTCCTCGATATTTAGCGCACAAATCTCTCCGCCGCGCATTCCGGTGAACATAGAAACCAGCATTATCTCGGAGTAATTGATGTCGTTGTTATTCAGCACATCAAGCAACCGTGCCTGCTCCTCTACCGTTAACGCTCTGACCTTGTCCGTTTTCTTGCGGGATTTCGGGACACGCAAATCCTCCAGCGGACTTTTGCTGATGATTCCCTTTTTCATTGCCTTTTTGAAAACAGCGCCGAGTAGCTGATACAGCTTGTTGAGCGTTGACTGCGCATAATCGAGGTTATCCTTGAAGTATGCGATAATGTCATCTTCCGTGATTTTGCGAAGCTGTTTATCGGACAAAGAGCTGAGCATTTTCAGCGTTTCCAGCTTGCGCTTGTAGGTGGATTGTCTGATTTCGTTCATAGCAACCTGCTCCTCTATCATTTTTTCAGCCAGTTCATAAAAGGTCGTTTTATCAACCTTCTTAAACGCACCGGCTTTAGCCTGAATTTGAAGCTCACGAATTTTGTCCTTTACAATTCGTTCGGTCTTACCGTAAACGCTCTTGCGTATTTTTTCGCCGTCGATTTCAAGATAAACCTGTCCGGCGTAACAGTTTCGGCTTTTTACAAAGTAAATTGAGCCGTCGCCGTAATCCATTTTTACTTTTCTTTTCGGCTTCTTGCCTTTAGTGTTCATAATATCCGTCCTTTCGGAACCTAAAGACGCCGAATCGTTTCCGATAGTAACATCATACATCAGAAACGATCCAGAATCAATAGTTTTTTACTTTAAATCGTTAAACTCTTCTTTTTTTACTCCATTCAACGAATGCCTGTTCGCTGACCTTGTAGTTTTTGCCTACCCGGATAAGCGGAAAATCCGCACGCATCATAATCTGACGTGCCGTAGGCATACTGCAACCCAGCGCCTGTGCTACTTGCTTTGTATTCATAAATTTGATTTCTTCCATTGCGTATACCCTCCCTTCAAGCGCCGTACAAGGCGGCAGTATCCAAAGTATCAATAGAGTTGTAGAGAGCCGTCAGCAGATAGGCTCTCATATTTTTTATTTCGGTTGTGTTCTTTTCGAGTGATCCGATAACGTATTCAATATGTTCGGCAGTCAGTTGCTTGAGCCGCCACCGAACCTTGTCTGTCGGAATGTTGATTTGATTTATCCTGAGAGTTTCGGCGGTGGATGTCACCGTATCGGCAAGCAGACTGACGATTTCATCCAACACACTGCCGTAGCCGCGTTCTGCCAAAACATCATATTCAATTTGATTGCGAATATCCTCTATCGCATCCCCGTAGCTGATAGATGGATAGATTTTATTCAAGTCTTTTTGATAATAATCATTCTTGATAGTATGCGTTTTTCCCATTTCCGCAAATGTGATTTTTGCATTTGCAGAATCTATATTTTCGCATTGGTCGTGTGCGTTTTTCGCATAGGTTGTGGTACTTTCCGCAATAGGATTCACATATATCAAATTTGCCTTGCCGAGTCCCTGCCGTTTGCGGGAGATAAGATTTTGATTTTCAAGCTGCGTATACACGCTTTCCGCTTTGTTGTTGCAGCAGTTGAGCAGCCGCATAACAGTGCTGATGGGACACACTACATAATACCTTCCGTTTTCGTCCCGAAATCTCTCTCCGTTTCTGACCGACAACTCATACAAGCTGATCAAATACGAATACAGCACGATTGCCGAATCAGACAGCTTGCTCCGCAACGGCTCTGTGATCAATACTCTCGGCAGTTTTAGAAACGCTTTATCGCTCATCAAAATTCATCTCCTTTCGTTTTAAATTTATCGTTCATATCCTCTGCTCTTGTTCTTCGCCCTTGTCTTTTGCTCGTCGTTAAGGACAGTCTCCAAGCCTTGCTCCATCACCTTAGACCGCTCTGCGATATGCTCGCACAGCTTCAGCTCGTGACGGAGCTTTCTCAAATTAATTGTTATATGCGTTATTTTATCTTTGGTTTCTTTTAATTCATCGGCGCTGATTTTACGGCGTGAGTGTTTTCGTAAATCAGATCTTTCATCGGAAAATGTTTGTATTCTATCCTCCAACTTGTGCTTGTACGCCAACAACTCAACATCGGTGGAAATCTTCTCCCTGCTCATCAGCCTGACTTCCTCGCTTAACCGGTCAAGATAAGCAAGCTCATCCTTGAATATCCAATGCAGCTTTGCAGGATCAGGGCGGCGATAGCTGTGTATCACGCCAAGCCTGAACGCATAATACAGATATATTCGGTATATTCCGCTTGTCCTTTGAAGTATCCTATCGCCGCAAGTTGGCAGATTGTATTGCTTCGGTCGGTTATCCCTGTAATCAATGCGTGGCGGTCGATCGTAGCAGTTGTTCACCAATCTGCGGCGGATTCCTTCGGGCGTGTAATCGGCACTGAGTTTTACAAGACGTATCGGCTTTTTGCTGCCCTTCGGCGTGATTGTCCAATACTTTCTCCTGTCGTTCATTGTAAGCTCATAGCCGAGCTGAGAAAGCGAAAATTTTAAAGCTTTAGGATTTGTGCTGTGTGACAGCGCTTTTTCCATCGCTTCACGGGCGAGTAAGTATCTTGTCGGTTCGCCCTTCTTTTCTCGATTATAGTGGCATGATGAGCTTTTTCCTCTAACGGGCTTCGGGTTATAATACAAGCCGTATTTTTCGCATAATCTGTCCGCTGTCTGTTTGAATTTGAACCACGCTTTTTCTTCTCCCCAAAGTTTTTTACCGTCAACAAATGAAACGGAGTTGATTACAAAATGACAATGCGAATGTTCGGTGTCTGTGTGAACGGTAACCAATATCTGAAACCTTTTGCCCCAAACCTCTTGTGCAAATTCGGTGCCGATTTTCAGCGACAACTCCGGTGTGATATCCTGTTCCTTAAAGCTGAGATAGCCGTGATAGGCTTCAATGCCGCCTGTTTTGGCATAAGAGTGCTTGACTGCGGTAAACTCCTCATAGGCTGTTTCCGGTTCGCAGTTGATACCATTGACGTAGAGTTTGTTGTTTGTCTTTTTCGGATTGGCTGCGTATTGAAGCACCCTGCTCAGACCGCCTTCGTTTATCGCCCATAATTTACTGACTGCCATATTTACCCTCCGTCCGGAGAGATGAAGCGGCGAACGATATCCACACGAAACGCTCTCCATTCCTTGACCTCTTTATGCAGCATAGGCGCGTCGATAAATCCGAGCGCATTTGCTTTTGCTGCAAGCTGATGAACATTGTTTCCGATGGCAGAAAGTTGGCGGAGCGCTTCAAATAATTCCTTGCCCGGTTTTTCCTTCGGCTCATATCTCCGTATGAGCGATCGGACAAGTCCTGATTGAGAAACGCCTGCCTTTTTCGCTTTTCTTTTTAGCTCACGTTCTTCCATCTCATTCAGCCAAATCCTTTTCGCTATTTTGCGTTTGCGGTTTGGCTTTTTTGTATCTGTCATATATATACCTTCCTTCTCAAAATAGGGTTTCAGGGGAACAAATCCCCTGACGAGCCTACCGTCCGCCCTTTGTGGGGGTACAGACGGTCTGCTCGATAAGATAGTGCATTAGGGTATTGCAACCGCCAAAGCACCTTGAATCATCAACAAATGACGTGCTGTCAAAAATGCTGTCACATTTTGATTGAAAACAGCGGTGACAGCATATTTCATACGATTTGCTGTCAGCAAAACAGCTCTAAATCGTCAAGCACGCTTGCGGCGTTAGCAGCTTCTTCGTCCTCGGTCATTTCCGATTTATCCTCTGAATCGGGATTTGTAACTGCAAAGCCTTGAAGTTCTTCACGAATCATCTTGCGCAGTTTTTCAATAATAGCTTTCTCCTGCTGTTCCTGCTCTGAGCGCTTCATATAATCTCCGATAAGGTCTATGATAAATCTGTTTTTGGATTTATCTGTGTGCTTACTCAAATTCTTCATAAAAGCGCCGACCTCAGCTTCGTATTCGTCGGTTTCCCTGAATCGAATCGTCAGCGTGTACGGCTTCATAATCCGATCCCTGCCAAAAGCTGAACATTGGCAAGATATTCATAGCCTTTGGCAGCGGCGCAAATATCTTCTTCAAAGGTGATTCTCTTTGAATTGACCTTGCCGAAATTCTTGATCAGGCAACCGCCGCCACCGGTTACCCAAAGCCGCATTGTGTTTTCATCATAGCCGTGTTCTCTGAGTCTGCGGAATATCCCGTTGACATACTCCGCAGCAACGGCTTTTACAATAGCGAGGTCTGATTTTGGAATATCAGCCTTGCCTGTTCGCAGCACTTCTTCGATGATATGGTCATTCAGCTCCCGCTGCGTTTGCTGCATAAAGGCTTCACGGACAGCGAGTGTGCATTGGTAAGTTCCGAATTTTTCGGTAAACATCTTGCCGGACTTCGGCTTGCCGTTGACCATATACAATACGTTCATTGTGCCGTTGCCGATGTCTGCGATGACGTTTACTCCCGTCAGCTTGGAAGCGTAGGGAGCAATAGCGGCATAACCCTGCGGATAAATGCTCACGCCTTCAATGTGAAGGTGGTATTCCTGCTTATGGAATGTAAAGCTGACTTCCTTATTTCGCATAAGATACGCAGAAAAATCAGCTTTTTGACCGCTTGTCCAAGTCAAGGGCAAGCCTGCGGCGATATAGATGTTAGCTTCGGTAATACTTTCCGTGCTCAGTTCTTTTGCGATAGCGGCAAGCGTAAGCACATAAAAATCCTCGTCCAAGGACTTGTCGGAGATATATTCCTTGTGTTCTTCTCCAATCAAGTAATATTTGCCGTTATAGACAAGCAGTTCCTTAGTGAATAAAGGCTCGCAGTTATAGGCGATCAAGCCTGTCGGAAAACAGCAATTTGCCGTTTTCATATTTCCGTAGCCGTGGTCTATGCCGATAATGATGGTGTTGTTAAATTTCTTCATTTTGGGTCCTCCTGATTATTTGTTTTGTATTTTGCCTTTCTGCCCCAACAGACTCTGACAGGCAACCCTTTTCGGCGCTGTGTCGTTTTTTCTCGCCCTTGGTACGCTCATATCGTCGCCTACTTCACCGGGAGAGATATCTCTGAGAAGGTCATTCAGTTGTTGTTAGATAATCACAAAACAGATGTTCGAATTATCTAAACGCATTATAGCGACAACTTGACAAAAGTTCAACGGTTTTGTATGATATATATTAGAGTGATGTTTATTATCTAATTTTTGAGCGATTTATATTTTCTAAAAAGCCGGTGATGAAATGGCAGAAAACAAACCGAACAAGGAGCTCTCCGAATACGATAAATACCGCATATTGCGCTCTAATTCAAAGAATGTATGTCTTGACTTTTACCATAACAGGGTAAAGTTTTATCCCGAAAAGAAGACCATCAACATTGTCGTTGATTCTTGGGAGCGTGACGATTATATAGACGAGATTATTGAAGCTGACGAAAGAGAACAAGCAAAAAAACTCGGCAGTTCATACAAAGCGTATGAGTCTGCCGAGGAAGAAATAGAATATGAAAAAGATAATTTAGAAGAATGTCAGGGGTATTTCGAAAAATTTAAGAGCAAATACAACTTTCGAGCATCAGGTCTAGCAGGACCGTTCGCTGATGATACAGGAAAACTAAAAAACGCTATGATCAATATTATGAGCGGCTCGAATGTAACGCTCAATTACGGCGAGGGTATCCTTGATTTTGTTTACGCCGACTTTTTGGCTCCGGTTAAAAAGCTATATACGGTATTCAGCCTATTGGAGCGTATCGGAGAGGAAGAAGGATATCATAGCAAACCGGAAGATGAAACAGAAAAGAACCCTGATCAACTGACCGACGAAGAGTGGACGTTTAGGACATATAATGATTTCGATACTACTTTTCCTTTAATTAATAACATTGCTTACGCTTCACTCTATTCGGCGATTTTTCCACCGCTCATTAAAAGCAGTACCGAAACAAGAAAAAGCATAGCCCGCTACGGAAATTATCTGCTTGCTCTGCAAAAGGAGTTTTTAGAGCTGATCGAGTTTTGCTATGACGAAGATTTTTATCCCGAAGTCCTCGGCAGCTTATACCCAAGCGAGCGGCTTCATCTCTACAGACACGCTCACGATATGCCTACATCCTTTGAAAGAAAAGAAGAATTCAGAACCTCTCATAACATTATGGACGGAGACAAAATGCCTTACGGTACAATCGGCAAAGAGATCATTAACGTCTTAAAGAATTTGAATTTCACGCCTACCAACGAGCAAAAGGCGTTTGCGGAAAAGTACGGCATCAGCACAAACAAACTTCTGTTTACTTTACAGCACCATATGTTTATCAGCGCAAGATATGTTTGCTGTTCTATTAAAGATATGCTGGAGCTGGAGCTGACAAAAATGCTGGAGCAAAACGTCCGCTTCCGAAAGTGCAAGCGCTGCGGCAAATACTTTATTATGAAAGGTAATTATGACACGCACTACTGCGACCGCATAGCCGAGGGAGAAACCCGAACCTGCCAGCAGCTTGCCGCGTTGGAGAACTACAAGGCGAAAATCGCCGACAATAAGGCGGTTCCAATCTACAACAAATACTACAAGCGCTATGCCGCCCGTGTGCGGGTTCATCAACTGAAAGAGGACGAATTTAACAAGTGGCGCTATCAGGCGATCACCAAGCGTGACGAATGCAGCGACGGCAAAATAACGCCGGAGGAATATATCGAATGGATGGAAGCGTACTTCCCGAACCGCAAAAGGAAAAATGAATAAAACAGATTTAGGGCGTGTGAGCTGCAAACTCACACGCCCTATATTAATTGCTTTTAAAGTTAAATCACAAATAATTCTACATCAATCACCAACGGCTTTATTGAGGGGTGCAACAACAAAATCAAAGTTCTCAAAAGCCGCTCCGCCGATTGCACCGCTTATTGCGCCTAAGAGTGCCCCATCTTCGAAACCTTCAAGGAACGAACCTCCGTTGGCAATACTTTCCAACATTCCGCCTTGAACAAAAACTTCAAATGCAGATTTGCAATCAGTTTTGGATATATTTATTCCAACATAATCTGAATTAAAGATCACTTAATCTTTAATATCTTGTGATAATGCTGAATTGTCTCCAAGAGTTTTGTCAAATCTAGTCTATTGATAATCCCGTCGTCGCTCATATATTTACCATCATTGGTATGTTAGTAAGTATAGGTTTCAGTTAATCACTCATCCAAATCTTCCACATAAGCAAGAAATGCATCCTGTAACTCGCTATCATTTTCTTGACCGTTCAGTTTAACTTGCACATTAATTCTATCAATGTCTTCATGACCATCAAGAACAGCAAGAACATTAGAAACTGTATCCACAATTGTGCTTTTAATTATAGAAAACAATATTTCCTTATCCTTATCATCCAGTTTGTCATAAAATGCTATTGCATTCTTCCAGTATTCAATGGTTCCCTCTTCATTAGGATCGTATAAGAAGAATTGCTTGTAAAGTTTCATATTCCCTTCTACAATATTCTTATATAGTCCTTCAATAAATTGTTCAATCATAGTTTATACCCCATTTCTTTAAACATATTTATAAGTTTGTTAATTGATGATTCCGGTATATCTGGATATACTCGCCTCAATTCATTTATATCTCGCATTATTAATTCAGACGGACTATTGATGCCCTTGGTACTCCTGGAAACGATACCCCTTGGGCCTTTGATAGTATGTCCTTCTTTAGGAACTTTAATTGAAGGTCCAGTGGAAGGATCATAGTTTGGATCAAGTTTTTTCATCACTGCTTTTTGTGGAACATGATGTTTATCCATTCCAGGCTCGTTTGGCATTTCATTATATTTACCAACATCATACTTAGCATTGTGGACTAGAATCATAGTTCTACCAACAAAATATGTATGATACTCTTCAATTTGAAAATTATAAACCTTAACCGATTCATCACCTAAGTTTTCTCGGTAAAGCTGTTCAACAAGGACGACATTTCCATTTTTATCAATAAGTTCTGCACCTATCCACAAGGCTTCGGCGCTGACA
>OMGY01002332.1_pt1 | contig 14499 bp, 11 predicted proteins | sample 1674461 | NCBI WGS metagenome assembly OMGY01 (sample SAMN05578579, study PRJEB25193) | human gut metagenome | biome: Human Microbiome; feature: human-associated habitat; material: feces | host: Homo sapiens | place: USA:Birmingham
CTCGCCGCTGGAGCCTATTGTGCTTGTATGCCAGATTTGGTGAGAGCTGTACGCAGGCCAGCCTATTAAGCAGAGCTGGGCATGGCTGGCTACGTTAATTGTACCCCAGTTATTGAAGGCGTTCATATATTCATAAGTAACGCTTGAATTGGCGGGGACTTCCAGATAGGTGTAGCCGTGGAACCAGGAGCCGTCCAGACCTTTATACCATTCGCTGTCTGATATAGTGCTGGCATAAGGGTGCCAGTTTTTAGATATTTGGATGGGCACGCCCAATGGCTCACCAGTATCCACATCTCTTATAACAGGGCCGAAGCCTTCTACTGCGAAGGTACCGCTTTTTTCAAACATAACAGGCACGGTTATAGTTTGGTCTGATGTGTTTTCCAGGGTAAACTGTACCCTATCACTGGCATTTTGATTTTGTTCTGATGCAAAAGCAGTTCCTTTGGCGCTGGTCATTCGATTGGTATTCATAATCCAGATACCCCTGTCCGCATCAAATTCCACGGGTACTTCCCGCCCTTCGCGGGGAGCAAGCTGATATGCGGAGATATTCAAGGAAGCTATTGCGTTATAGTTGTCTATATCTGCCTGGGAGGGCGAAGCGCTGGGTATGATTATGGCTCCAAAACCTCCAAATTCAAATTGTTTTAATGCAATATCCGTGCATGTCATTGTCAAGGTTCTTGAAGCCTGGTCATAGGAAAGAGAAGCCTTTTCATCTGGCAGCATAACAGTCAGACCGCATCCATTGGGGGAAGTAAGTATTATCTCACGCCCATTTTGGGAGGGAGCGCCTTCCATCTCCTCGTTAAATTCAAATGAATACTTGAGTGTGACATTTGAAAAGTTTTGTTGGGCAAACAGTTGAAAATTAAGTGCAAAGTAGCGGGGCAGAGCTTTAATTTCTGTGCGGCCTATAAAATCATTTGTTTGTTTTCCGGATGAAGTGTCTGCAAAAATCATGGCGGCCGTATCAAAGGATTGCATATATTGGCCTGATTCAATAATTCGCATATTGATTGTGTTATATTGTGCGGGTTGTATGGTGTCTGTGAAAAGATATTCGGTATCGTTTATTATTGCCGAGCTGAAAGTATCTATTTCGGGCAGGCTGTTTATAACGGAGGCGTCTTGAGACATTACTTCGGACTGGCCATATTCTTCTTTAATTGCCCCTAGTCTGTTTATCATGCCGTTTGTGCCGTTTATACTTATTCCATAATGGCCTGTCTGCACAAAAAATTTGTTGCTTGAGGCGGTGCCCGTACCTTCGGGCCACCAGGAATATGTATAGTCTCGGATGTCGGGCTGCTGGGAATATGTATTTCCGATATAAGGATTCTTTTCTGAGTTGTTTTGACTGGATGGCGATGGGCCGGAAGGCGTAATCGTACTATTAGCACATGAGGCCAGCCCTAATGATATTGCGCCAGTTAGCAGCATTATGGCTAACTTTTTCATAAATATGCCTCCTTATTTAATTGGTTGTAAGTATTATAAACAATACGAAAGTGAAATGTCAATATATAGGTTGATATTATTTTTCAGTAGCGGCGTCCCGCCCGTTTAGCCGTATGCACTTTAGTGCATACGGCTAAACAATAATGAGGCCGGCTTCAGCCGGCCGGGCCCTAGCGCAGCACATATGCGCTGCGCTAAGGCCCTTTTATTTAAGGCCCACCCGCGCTGCTGAATAGTTTGGTGAAATATATAAAAGCTTGGGAGCGGGGGCGGGTGGGAAATATAAAGGTCGGGCGCATCCTGAAAGGATGCGTCCGACGTGCGGCCTTGGCCGCACTCCGCTTTTGCCATATAAATGTTTTGGAGGTTCCCTCCAAAACATTTATATGGCCGTCCGGCGTTAGCCGGACGCGGGTGGGCTAGCCCCCGCTGCTAATTATTTTTTTTCCATTAGCTTTATAAGTCTTAAAATATCATCTATAGTATTGCTGAGATTTTGTGGGCTTTTATTTTTGCTGATAGAAAGGTCTTCAGGAAGACGGTTTATAGAAAAAACAGCGGAAACGCCTAAATTATATGCCTCTGCTATATCCCCTTGTATGCCGCCGGTTAAGACAATAACAGGCACGTTTTGTTTCTTCGCACGGTATGCAACGCCTATAACTGCCTTACCGCCAAGGCTTTGGCTGTCCATTCTTCCTTCGCCTGTAAAAACCATATCAGCACCTTTAAGCAGGTCGTTGAATTTTATGGCATCAAGCAGCACTTCTATACCCATTTTAAGCTCGGCATTTAAAAATGCGCTGATACCGGCGCCCATACCTCCCGCTGCTCCGCCTCCAGGTAATTTGCTGATATCAATTCCTAAATCCTGTTTGATTATATCACTTATATGCTTTAATCCCTCGTCTAAGAGTTTGCACTGCTCATCATTGGCGCCTTTCTGAGGTGCGAAAATGTAGGCTGCGCCGTTTGTTCCGTATAAAGGGTTATTTATATCGCACATAACTGATATCGGGATCTCTTTTAGAATAGGATTTAATTCCTCTGAGTCAATATGATATACGTTTTTTAGTGTTTCGCCGGTTGGAATAAAAACATTTCCGAATTTGTCAAAAAATTTGACGCCTAGAGCCGAAGCCATCCCGCAGCCGCAGTCATTTGTGCAGGAGCCGCCCAGGCATATAATTAGTTTGCGGCAGCCATGTTTTAGCGCATCCAGCATTAACTCACCTACTCCGTAGGTGGTGGTCAGCATAGGGTTCTTTTTGTTTTCTACAAGCGGCAGGCCGCTGCAAACAGCCATTTCTATAACTGCCGAGCCATCGTCCAATATACCGTACTGCCCGGTCATAGGCTGGAAAAACGGATCCGAGCAACGCGCATTGATTATTCGGCCGCTCATAGCTTGCAGAAAACATTGGAGACTGCCTTCCCCGCCGTCGGCAATGGGAATAGCTATTATTTGACATTCAGGAAAATGTATTTTTATTCTCTCTGATATTATATCGCATACTTTGGAAGCTGAAATGGTGCCTTTAAATGAGTCGGGAATAACAATTACTTTTTTCATAATTATTTAAGACTGTTGATATAGGCCAGCTCGGTCGAATTCAGTTCCCGGTATGACCCTGACGGCAATTTGCCGAGATTTATCCTGCCAATGCGTATTCGCATTAGGCTTAAAAGCTCTTTATCTATTGCTTCCAGCATTTTGCGTACTTCGCGGTTGCGCCCTTCGTGTAGTGTAATAGATAGGGTGACAGTGTGCTGAGTACCTCCGGCTATTTGCACTTTAGCGGGTGCGGTAGTGATATTTTCTTCTATTTGTACGCCGCGCTCCAGTTTTAGAATATCACGGCGGTCAATTTCTCCTTTTATTACGGCAAGATATTCTTTTTCTATTTCATATTTGGGATGAGTTAGCCGGTATGCTGCGTCGCCGTCATTAGTAAGCAGGATTAAGCCGCTGGTATTATAATCAAGACGTCCGACCGGATAAAGCCTGTAGGGTAAATCTATAAGCTGCGTTACAGTAGGGCGGCCCTCCGGGTCATTAGAGGTGCTCATTACTTTTTCCGGCTTATTGAGCATTATATATATGTTTTTTGACTCTGCCTGCAGCAATTTGCCGTCCAGCTCAACTTTATCTGAAGGCGAAACTAAGGTGCCCAGCTGGGTAACGGTTTGGCCGTTAATCTGGACTCGTCCCTGCAATATATATTCTTCGCATTTTCTTCTTGAGGCAACGCCGCAGCGGGCCATGTATTTTTGCAGTCGTTCCATGAGTATCCTTTCGGGAAGAAGTTTTTTATATGATTAAAGTTTGGCTAACGCACTAAGCCAGCCGCGGGTGGGTTTATATTAAAAATGCGCGTGCATAATAGCTTCTAAAATATATTTAAGGCTGGAGTTTATTTTAGGCTATATAGAAATTATATAACTTTGCGCGCATTTTTGGGCGCCTAGATGAGGCTTGGAGGGCAGTAGGAGTGGGGTAAGGCAGTCTGTTGTATGGGCTGAAGCAGTTGGGGCGCCCTCCTTTAAAGGGCGGGGCGGCGTTTTGTTACTGCGATATAATAACTGCGGGGGGCTGCCCGCCCGTTTTTCCGGCCATGAAGGCCGGAAAAACAACAAGGAGGCCGTGCTGTGCACGGCCAATTTCTGCGCGGTCCATATCCGCCGCGCAGAAATTTTTTATCTTTCCCGCCCGCCCCCTGGCGCGTCCTAGCCTTTTTTGCCGTACTGCTGCTTGTCTCTTTCCCTAATATCTTTTCTTTTCAGCTTGCCGCTGATGGTCTTTTCTATATCGTCTACAAACTCAATTATTCTTGGATATTTGTAAGGCGCTGTTACCCGTTTAACATGGTTTTGCAGTTCCTTTTTGAGCTCTTCGCTGGGCTCATAGCCTTTAACCAGAGCGACAGTCGCCTTTACAAGCTGTCCCCTGTCCGGGTCGGGCACGCCGGTAATTGCGCATTCCAAAACGGCGGGGTGTTCCAGCAGAGCGCTTTCCACTTCAAAGGGGCCTATTCTGTAGCCTGAGCTTTTTATAACGTCGTCTGCGCGGCCAATGAAATAATAGAAGCCCTCTTCATCCCTCCAGGCGACGTCGCCCGTATAATAAAGCCCGTCGTGCCAGGCGGCGTTGGTGTTATCCGGATCATGGTAATAACCGCAGAATAATCCCGCAGGCTTGCCTTTATCAGTGCGTATAACTATCTGCCCTTCTTCTCCCGTGCCTACGCTCTTTCCGTTATCATCCACTAAATCCACCCGCAAGAGGGGATTGGGTTTGCCCGTCGAGCCTTCTTTGGGCTGCATAAAATAGCATGTCGCTAAAATGGGCGTACCCTCGCTCTGGCCGAAGGCTTCGTATATTTTGTGCCCAGTTATCTGCTGCCAGCGCCGGAGCACCTCTGGATTGAGAGGCTCGCCCGCGGTCGTGCAATGAGTTATGGAGGAAAAATCCAAATTGGAAAGGTCCTCTTTTATTAATGAACGGTATATCGTAGGCGGAGCGCAGAAGGTATTGACCTTGTGCCGGCAAACCGCTTCAATAAGTTCCAGAGGATGAAATTTGCCGTCGTAATCGTAAACAAACTGCGCGCTTCCGGCTATCCACTGACCATAGCATTTGCCCCAGCCGCATTTGGCCCAGCCTGTATCGGCAACCGATATATGCAGTCCGTCGTCAATTACCTTGTGCCAGTAGACCGCCGTAAAAATATGTCCCAGCGGGTAATTATAGTCATGCAGCACCATTTTGGGCATGCCGGTAGTGCCTGAAGTAAAGAACATAAGCATAGGGTCGTCCCCTCCGGCACGCTCGTTGGGCGTAAATTCCTCGCTGCCGCTCTCCAGTAATTCATAAAAATCCAGCCATCCGGGCAGCTTCTGTCCTAATGCCACTTTAAACTGCAAAGACGGGGATTTTGATTCGGATTGGTCTACATGGTCGGTTATAAACGGATCCGAATCGGCTATTATCATGCGTACCCCAGCAGCGTTGTTGCGGTATATTACATCCTTTTTGGTCAGCATGTGAGTGGCAGGAATTATTACCGCGCCCAGCTTGTGCAGCGCCGGATAGGTTATCCAGTATTCTGCGCGCCGCTTGAGTATTACCATTACAAAATCGCCCTTTTTTATGCCCAGCTTTTGAAGGGCGTCGGCCAGCTTGTTGCTTAAAATGGAAATATCCTTAAAGGAATATTCGCGTTCCTCTCCTTTATCGTTGCACCAAACCAGAGCTCTTTTATCAGGCTGAAGGCGTGCGTATTCGTCTACGACGTCAAAGCCGAAATTAAAATTCTCAGGTATGTTAAGGGTCAGCCCTTTTTTCATGCTTTCATAGTCTTTAAATCCTGCGTCTAAATATCTGTCTGTTAAATTCATAATATGTATCCCTCACAGCTTATAGTATAATGGCCAGGAACGTGGCGTCCTCTTCTCCTACCGAGCGCATGCCGTGAGGCTGGCTGGAATCAAAGTAAATGCAGTCTCCCTCGTTCAGAATAAATTCTTCGTCGCCTAGGACCAGCTTCATCTTGCCGGAGAGTACATATTCAAACTCCTGTCCCTCGTGTATGGAAAGACTTATAGGCTCGTCGTCCTTTTCAGGAGGCGCGGTAACAAAAAGGGGCTCCATGCGCTTGCCGATAAATTTGTAGGCAAGAGAATTATATTTATAGGCCTTGCGGCGGTCTATTTCCACTCCGTCGCCCTTGCGCACCAGCGTATATTTATGCAGGTGAGGGTCGCCGCCGGTGAGTATAGTAGTAAGCTCTACCTTGTAAAACCCGGCCAGGGCATAGAGCACGCTTATGGGAATGTCCGCCCGGCCCTCCTCGTAATCCAGATATTCATTTGTTGATACGCCGGCCGCGCGCGCCGCCTGTTCGACGGTGCATTCGCAGATTTGGCGCAGTTCTTTAATGCGTGTGGCAATTTGCATTACCTGCTCGGACATATTTGACATATTTTTATTCCTCCTTGCCATAGCGTTGGTATATTATTAACGGGATAATACCGTTTTAAAGCTGAATTTGCGTTCCTTATATGTTTTTTACTGCCCGCCCGGTGAATGGCACAAGCTGTCCGGGCGCCTTGCCGGGTCTTGGCGCGGCACATTTTGCAGCTGCGGCGTTATCCTTTAAAATTTGCCTGTTTTAAGCTTGCCAGACTAAGGATAAGGCATAAGGCGGCAGAAAACAGGTAAATTTTCCGGCGGAAACGCACTATTTTTTTTATACTAATGCCAGGATATCCGGACTTATCTATCCGGTACTGTATTTTGCATTAGCTTTTTGAGCCGCTTAAGCTTACAGCCCGGCATTTTACCTCAGCTTTGTGCGGATACCGGTTTTTTAAGCGGCTCGGAAACTACTGAAAGCATATTAAAAGTTTAGGGCGCAGGCCTTTTTGGGGGCCGGCAGAATCAGCGCCGGGGCGTTTTATAATAGCGCAGGCTACTGTTTTTCGCTCAAAACGGCGAGCTGCTCCAGCAGGCTGGCACTGCGCTTTAAGAATGCGTCCATTCTTTCGCCGGTTAACGGTTCGCTGGTCATATAGGCTAAATCGTAAAGCTGCTCGGCCAGCGCCTGGCGCTTGTCCGCTTCCATATGGTCCATAGCCTGGATTAGTCCGCTTTGGCTGTTCAGTACAAGAGTATGCTTGCCCGGCATGGCGTTTTCCATGCCTATGCCGTAGTATTTGCTCATATCCCTGAAGCGGCGGGTCTGTTCATCAGTAAGAAGTATAGCGGGAGGGCCGGCTTTAAGAGGCTGGGCAGAAACTTCAGTATTCTCTCCGGCTATAACCTTAAACTGCTCGCAGAGGGAAGAAAAGTCGCCTTCTCCTTCCCCTTTGAGGGCAGAAGCTATATCCGCGTCTATCCGCGCCATTGTCAGGCCCTGCTCTTTAGATTCAAGGAAATTAACAAAGGGCTGGTCTATTACTCCATCCAGAATTACGGCATTAAGGCCGTTTTCCTTAAACAAGCTGATATAGCCCGCCTGCTGCACCGGGTTGGTTACATAATAAATCTTTTTATCGGGCGCAAATTTTTCTGTAAATTCAGAGAGTGTATAATAAGCGTCGTTTATATCCAGGAAAATTACGTCGCTGTATATCCGTTCGCAGAATTTTTCTTCCCGCATACAGCCGTATTTTATAAATACGCCGATATCAGGCCAGCATTTTTCGTATTCTTCCCGTTCATTATCAAACATGCCGCAAAGACGGTCGGACACCTTTTTGGTAATATGGTCGCGTATCTTTTTGAGGGTGCCGTCATTTTGCAGGAAGGAGCGGGAGACGTTAAGGGGCATATCGGGACAGTCTATAACTCCTTTAAGCAGCATCAAAAATTCAGGTATTACTTCCTTGATATTATCAGCCACATATACTTGGTTGTTGTATAGCTTTATTTCTCCCTGCATATTGTCCATGCGGCCCGAGAGACGGGGAAAATAGAGTATGCCCTTGAGATTGAAGGGGTAATCGACATTCAGGTGAATCCAGAACAAAGGCTCGGAGAAATCTGCAAATACTTTGGCATAAAAATCCTTGTATTCCTGTTCAGTGCAGTCGGCGGGTTTCTTGAGCCAAAGGGGAGAACAGTCGTTTATCTGCTCCTCCTTTTCGCCGCAGAGGAATACGGGACGAGGCAGGAAGGAGCAATATTTGGTCAGAACGCTCCTTAAGCGGGGTTCCTCTAAAAATTCTCTGGAATCCTCATCTATGTATAGTATGATATCTGTTCCCGGCTGGGTCCGGCTGCCGCTTGAAAGCTCGTATTCGCTGCTGCCGTCGCTTTCCCAGCGCACGGCCTCTGCTCCCGGCTGATATGATTTGGTTTGTATAACTACTTTTTCCGCAACCATAAAGGCCGAATAGAAGCCTAGGCCGAAATGCCCTATTATATCTTTGCCGTCCGCCTGATTTTCGTATTTTTCCAGAAAATCATACGCGCCTGAAAAAGCCACCTGATTTATATATTTGCGGACTTCATCCGCCGTCATGCCCAGGCCGTTGTCCGAGACGGTAAGCGTGTTTTCGCTTTTATTGGCGCGGATTTCCACGCGGCAGCTTTCGGGCATGGCCGCTTCGCCCATAGATGCCAGCTTGTCCAATTTGCTTATAGCGTCGCAGGCGTTGCTGACCAGCTCGCGCAAAAAGATATCTTTATCGCTGTACAGCCATTTTTTTATAATGGGCATAAGATTTTCGGTATTTACCGAAAGAGTACCTTTTTCCTGCATGTTTTATTCCTCTTTTCTAATGGGCGCCCCGCAATATGCGGGGCGCCGCGTGATTGCATATTTTTTGTACGGCCAATTCAGGAAGAACCGGCTTGGATGAATTGGCGGCCGGCATTGGGCGCCGCCCTTTGGAGCTGGCTGTATTATTAATAAAAGCCTGCGGCGTTTTAAAATCTCAGCGTTCCACCCGGATGATGCTGTTTACCTTTACCTGGTCCAGCTTGGCCAGTTCTTCAGCCGCCTGTTTAAGGGAAAGCTCCTTTGAAGAATGGGTAAGGAATATCAGCGGTACGCCGTCGTCGTTGGAGGCGGGCTTTTGCACCATAGAGGCGATGCTTACGCCGTATCGGGCAAATACCCCGGCTATGGCGGCAAGCACTCCGGGCCGGTCGGGGCAGGTAAGCCGTACATAGAAGCCGGTTTCCCAGTTATAGCTGAAAGAGGCCTGGCTCTGCTCTATATTGGGGAAGGTTGTATATTGATGCGCGTCCTGATGGGCGGCGTAAATTATATCTGATACTACGGCGCTGCCCGTAGGAAGGCCGCCGGCGCCTTGGCCGGAGAGCATTAATTCGCCCACGGCGTTGCCGCGGATAAATACTGCGTTGGTTGCGCCGTCTATAGAAGCGAGGGGATGTTCTTCAGGTATAAATGTGGGATGGACGCGCACCTCTATATGGCCGTCCTGCTTTTTGCCTATAGCCAGCAGTTTAAGCACCAGGCCGAATTCCTGGCCCAGGCGGATATCTGCGCCGGCTATGTTGGTGATGCCCTCTACATATACTTTATCCACCGGCACTCTTGTATGGAAGGCCAGGCTGGAGAGGATAGAGAGCTTAAAGGCGGCGTCCATGCCCTCTACGTCCAGCGTTGGGTCGGGCTCGGCCAGGCCCAGGCGCTGGGCGTCGGCCAAGACGGGCGCGTAGTCCCTTCCGTCTTTGCTCATGGCGCTGAGGATATAGTTAGTGGTGCCGTTTATTATGCCCATAATACGGTCTATATCGTTGGCCTGCATGCTGCTTATAAGGGTGCGGATTATGGGGATACCGCCTGCGGCCGAAGCTTCAAAGTACAGTCCGGCGTTATGCTCGCGGGCGCATTCTTCCAGCTCGGGCCAGCATTGGGATAAGGCGACTTTATTAGCCGTTACGACTGTTTTGCCATTTTTAAGCGCCTGGAGCATATATTCGCGGGCAGGCTCTTTACCGCCGAGGAATTCGGCTATTATTTCTATTTCGGGGTCGTTTAATACGTCCTGGGGATTAGTAGTCAGGATTCTCTTTCTTCTATGAGAGGGGCGTTGTTCTTTAATATTGCATAAGCGCCTGAACCTACGTTTCCCATTCCCAGGAAACCTATTTTTACTGTTTTCATAAATTCCTCCTAGCGGTTTGCGTATTGCGCCTTAATCGGGCGGAAAAAATTTATTTTTATTTATGCGGCTGTATGCTGGTCAGCCTGCGTTTAATTTATAGAGTATGCGCAGGCCTTCGAGAGTGAGCAGGCGGTCGGTTATATTAATGCATTTGGTCATGCCTGCGATAGTGCCGCTCATGCCGCCTGTGGCTACTACTTTTGCCTGGGGCGCGTTCATTTCCTGCTTAAAGGCATTGATGAGGTATTCCAGCTGGCCGACATAGCCGTAGAGCAGGCCGGACTGCATACAGGCGACAGTGTTGCGGCCTATAACTGTTTTAGGCAGCTCCAAATCTATTTTAGGCAGCTTTGCGGCGCGTTCAGTGAGCGCGTCTACAGCTACGCGGACGCCGGGCAGAATGCAGCCGCCCAGGAATTCGCCGTGAGCCGTTACTCCGCTCATAGTGGTAGCCGTACCGAAATCTATGACTATAAGGTCGCCGCCGTAGCGGTTAAAGGCGCTTACGGCATCGGTTATAAGGTCGCCGCCTAATTCGCGCGGGTTATCCAGCTTTATATTAAGGCCTGTTTTTATACCCGGACCCACCAGCAGGGGGTGCTGGCCCAGATAAAATTCCAGCATATGTGTGAGGGTATAATTGATTCCGGGCACTACTGAAGACATAATTGTACCCGTTATATCCTTTTTACCCACGCCGGCGTGAGATAGCAGATTCATAATTATCAGGCCGTATTCGTCGCTGGTTTTTTTAAGATCGGTTGAGAGGCGCCAGCTTGCCGCCAGATGTTCCTCGTCATAAAGGCCCAGCTTTATGTTGGTATTTCCTACGTCAGTTACCAGCAGCATTTGAATCCTCCTTTACGGGTGTGCGTTTCTTTCTGTCAGCGCCGGTTATAGCCAGGGTCACGGGGGTGCCTACGGCAGTTATTACTACCATTTCCAATATACCGTTTATGGCCAGAAGCCCGAAAAGATATTTTATAAAGCCGGTGTTTGTTGCTAAGTCTCCAGCAAGGATTTCCGGGAAAAATATCGGAACAAAGATATAAAATGCCAGCAAAGTGAAGATGGTATTTGCCAGGCTGCCGGCGGCGCAGCCGAAAGATACGGCTGAGCGCTCGGGGTCTTTAAATTTGTTCTTTGCAGCTGCGTACAGGCCTATTCCTGCCAGGCAGCCGAAAGGCGAAGCTATAAGCGCGCACAACACGGGAGAAATAGCTAATCCGGCGCTTAGCGAGGAGAATATAATAATTGTTATCAGCATGCCGATAATGGTTCCTGAAATACCGCCTATGAAACCGGCCGAGCTGTCTGAGCGCTTTGCCATGCGCTTGCCGGCGCTTGTGAACAGCTTTTGCATAAGCTTATAGACGCCGTAGGCGCCGGGCGCGATAAACAGGCGGGGCAGTATGGCAATCAATGGATTCTGGAAAGTGACGTCAGCCACACCCATAGGCGTAAAGGCCCTGATAAAGGAAAGTATGCCGAATGCCAGTGAAAGGATCATGCCCTTTTTAAAACCCAGTACCAGCGTTCCCACTATGGCGGGCAGATGCACTATTGACAGGGAAATTGCCGGCGTAAGCGGAATAAATCCGATGTAGGGCACAAACGCCAGTACTGCCATCAGCGCTATGAACAGGCCCAGAATTGCAATGTCTCTTGTGTTGTTTTTAGTTTTCATTTTTTTACCTCCATTTCGGCTCTCTTAGGATGCCATATTTTGGTTTGATTTATGCCAGCCTTTTCAGCATGCGGGCGTTTCCGTCCCGCTGCAGGCTGATTTTATTTATTATATATCTTACGACGCTATCGCGCAAGCGGTTTTTGCCTAAAGCGGCGGCAATGCCGCGAAGCGCGGGGCGGGGGGGGTTATATAGAAAAGGCTGGGGGAGCGGCCGGCGCGGTGTAGTGCCGGCCGCGGAGCAGTAGGGAGATGAAAAGTGAGGGTGATAGGGCAGTTTGTAGGAAAGTATAGGATTTTGCCTGTCCCCGACGAAGGAGGGGACTCCTTATAAAGGGTGGGCGCCCCGCCCTCAATGTGGGCGCAGTCAGTTTCTATTCTCAGACCTATAACATCATTTTATATTTTTCTTCACATCTTAATTTTTGTCCGTTTGCGCCCTGCCTGCGGCCCGAAGGGCCGCAGGCAATATATGTCTTCCCGCCCGCGCCCATGCGCGCTTCCGGAACTTCAGTCAATAAAACCGCGGCACATTTTTCACTATCTGCTTTTAACCGGTGATACACTTTTAATGAAACATGAAGACCACATCCCGCGTGTTAAAACAGCGGAGGGTTCATTTTAACTATGCGGAAGCTATTGCCGGGCTACCGCTTAAGGGGGTGTGCATTTGCGGAAAAAGAAACTTGAAACTCATATCAGCCCGCGCTTGAGCGAGATATGTCAGGCAAGGATGCAGGGAGCGACGAAAAAAGAAATAGCTCAGCTGCTTGGAATATCTTTAGCAACCTTAAACAGGGCTCAGCGCGAGGATAAGGATTTAGCCTTTGCGCTTAGGCCTGTGCCTATGCAGGAGTTAGAGCGCGAAAAAATAAAGGAAGCGTTTCTTAAGCGTGCCTGCGGTTACATAGCCCGCGAGGAAGTACATGAAATGCGTGAAAAAAAGCTGCCTGACGGCCGCATCGAGCGTGAGCTTGTTTTAACAAAGCTGGTGAGCAAGGAGGTTCCGCCTGACCTGTCGGCAGCTAAATGGCTGCTGGAAAATGAACAGAAGCATGCGGTTGCAGAACGGCCGGACGATGATGATTTAAATAAAGCTCTGGAAACGCTTAAACTGCGCCGGCAGCTTTTGGAGCAAACAGAGGAGGAATAATATGGCCAAGGAAGCACTTTCGGTGATTGAGCGCCGGATAAGTCAAAATCCTCCGCTGTATAAACTAGCGGGTTATAATGCCCTGGATAAGGTGCATAAAAAGCAGATGGAGTTCCATAAATGCGCTAAACGCAACCGCTGGGTATTCGGCGGCAACCGCACGGGCAAAACCGAGTGCGGCGCGGTTGAAGCAGTGTGGTTTGCGCGCGGGATACATCCGTATCGGGAAATAAATAAGCCTATGGACGGCTGGGTGGTCAGCCTTACAAGTGAGGTGCAGAGGGATGTGGCCCAGGCTAAGCTGTTAAGCTATCTCCCCAAAAACTGGATAGAGGAAATAGTCATGAAAAAGGGCCGCTCGGACAGCCCGGAAAACGGCATTATTGACTTTATCACTGTGCGCAGTGTGCACGGCGGCCTTTCAACAATAGGATTTAAAAGCTGCGATCAGGGCAGGGGCAAATTTCAGGGCACCTCCCAGGACTTTATCTGGTTTGATGAAGAGCCGCCGCGGGATATTTATGATGAATGCCGCATGAGGCTTATGGACAGGCGGGGTGAAATATGGGGCACTATGACTCCTCTTATGGGATTAACCTGGGTATATGATGATATATATATGAACTCCCGTTCGGATTCGGAGGTTTGGTATATTACAATGTCCTGGCAGGACAATCCGTTTCTGAATCCTGAAGAAATCCGGCTTATGGAAAGCGTGCTTCCTGACAGTGAATTGGAAAGCAGGCAGTACGGCCGTTTCCGTGCTTCAGGCGGTATGGTGTATCCTGAATTTGACGAGCATTATCATTGCATAGAACCGTTTGATATTCCGCCTGAATGGCAGAGCTGCATTTCCATAGACCCAGGCTTTGTTAATCCTCTTTCCGCGCATTGGTACGCCGTAGACGGAGACGGGAACATATATGTTATTGCCGAACACTATGCCGCAGGCCTATCGGCGGAGGAGCATTGCGCAAGAATCAGGGAGATAAGTGAAAAACTGCATTGGAAGAAGCTGCCTTCGGGGCATGTTCAGGCGCTGATGGACAGTGCCTGCCTGCAAAAGACTCTTTCTGGGCCCAGGTCGGTTGCTCAGCTTTTTTATGAAAACGGCGTAAGCGTCAATACGCGGGTAGATAAAAACGTGTGGACGGGCGTGCAGCGGGTTAAAAGTTTTCTAACCAAGCGGGAAGGCAGGCCGGGCCTGTTTATCTTTAAAAGATGTCCCGAAATGATAAGGGAGATTAAGGGCTATCGCTACGGTGAAGGGGAGAGCCCTGTTAAAAAGGATGACCACGCTATGGATGAGTTGAGATATTTTATAATGTCCCGGCCTGAACCGGCTGTGTTCAAGCCTCCTCAAAGCAATATCGTGCAAAAGGATTTGCTGCGTCTCATGAAGAGGCGGAGACGCTGAAAAAAGATTGGTTCAGCACTATGCTGAATCAGAGCACTGACGCTGCACAGGGGCGCGGGCGGGCAAGGGCAAAGGGCATGCCGCGGCGTTTGGCAGGCTTACGCCTGCCCGGCCGGGTATAACCCGGCCGGCGGC
>OMGY01002339.1_pt1 | contig 14469 bp, 18 predicted proteins | sample 1674461 | NCBI WGS metagenome assembly OMGY01 (sample SAMN05578579, study PRJEB25193) | human gut metagenome | biome: Human Microbiome; feature: human-associated habitat; material: feces | host: Homo sapiens | place: USA:Birmingham
AAATGTCTTAAAAATTACGTTATTATCTTTAGGTTACTATTTGATGTATTTTTATTTCAACAAATCAGCAAGCTCACACATTTATATCATGTGTGAGTATTTTTTTTATTTTAAATAAGGGTGATAGATATGGCTAAAGTTTGGAAAGATGCAGATGAAGTTGTTAAGCAAGCAGAAGTTCCTAAAAGACTTTTAGAATTTGAAAAGGAAATGAAAAAAATGCCTAATTCAATAAAAATAAAAGAAGGAAAAGAAAGAAAAAAGCAGAATAATATCAAATTGAGGTGATATTATGAATTTTATAAATGAGACTCCTAAAAATATAGAGGAGCTAAGAAAAAAAGCTAATAATAAAAGTGATTGGAGGGAAAGGCTTGAAGCGGTTAATGAGTTAAAAAATATGATTGTCAACAATCGAAAGATATAATAACTAGATTAGCTCTTCACGATAAAGTATTCAAAGTAAAAGAAGAAGCTTTTAGAGCTGCGCAAGCTTTTGGTGTGAAGAAAAATGGGAAACCTATATATTTAGGAAAAAAAGATATAGGATATAAAAATAAAGATTTTACAAAAACATTCTTAAGAGTCAAAAGAGAAAGTAAAATGGAAGAATTTGATTTAGAAGTTTTTAAAGAAAAATTTATAGAGGTTAATCCGGAAATGTATGATGTTATGAAATATGATAAATCTAACAAATTTGATAAATGGATAGAAAATATATACAAGGGATTACCTAAGAAGTAATTTATTAAAGAACCTTATACTAGAAATAGGGTTCTTTTTTATTTTCCAAAACGAATATATGAGGTGGTGGTATGGCAAGAGCGCCAAATGAAAAGGTAAAAGAGGCATACGAACTTTATAAAAAAGGCTATAAATTAGTTGAAATATCAAAGAAATTAAATATCCCGGATGGAACTGTGAGGCGTTGGAAAAAGACATACAGTTGGGATAATGAACGTTCAGAAAAAGAAAGTGAACGTTCGCAAAAAAATGATAAACCAACTAAATCTAAAGGTGGACAACCTAAAAATAAAAATGCAGAGAAGTTTGGATTCTTTTCTAAGTATTTACCAGAAGAAACATTAGAGCTTATGGAAAATATAGTTGAGAAAAATCAATTAGACATACTGTGGGAGCAGATAACAATTCAATATGCAGCAATAATAAGAGCTCAACGAATTATGTATGTTGAGAGTAAAGAGGAAATGATAAAAGAGCTTAAAAAAGAAGAATATACATCAGATGGAGATTCAAAATTAGAGTATGAATTTCAATTTGCGTGGGATAGACAAGCTACCTTCTTAAATGCTCAAAGTAGAGCGATGTCAGAACTAAGAAGCTTAATAAAGCAGTATGACACTATGGTTAATACTAACTGGGATTTAGTAACAGAAGAGCAGAAGCTAAGAATAGATAAGCTTAAATGCGAGGTTAAAAAGCTTAGTGGTAATAATAAAGATAGTAATATAACTATAAAAGTAGTAAGGGCGAGTGAACAAAATGGAAGAAGTTAGCTTTGCAGTAAATGACCATTTTGAAGATTTTATTTTTAATTGGGATTATAAAGACTATTTTTTAGTTGGAGGATATGGTAGTTCCAAAAGTTATCATGTTGCTACTAAAATATTACTTAAGCTCCAACAAGAAAAAAGAAAGTGCTTAGTTGTAAGAGAAGTCTATGACACTATAAGAGATTCTTGTTACTCACTATTTGAAGATATAGTTACAGCTATGGGGCTAGAAGACGAAATAAAGTTTAAAAGCTCACCTATGAAGATATTATTCCCTAACGGTTCTCAAATAATTTTTAAAGGTCTTGATAAGCCAGCTAAGCTTAAATCCATAAATGGTGTATCTATAGTATGGCTAGAAGAATGTAGTGAATGTAAGTATGCTGCATTTAAAGAGCTAAGAGGTCGTTTAAGACATTTAACAGATACTAACCATATAATCTGTTCAACTAACCCTGTTGAAAAAGCTAATTGGACATACTCTCATTACTTTATAGATGAAGAAAATGACAACATTGTTCTTAATGATGATGAATTATATGAAAAAAGAGTAGTTATAACAAATAATACATATTATCATCATTCAACTTGTGATGATAATTATTATTTACCACAAGACTATATAGAAGAACTTGAAAAGATGAAAACATATGATATTGATTTATATAGAGTTGCTAGGCTTGGAAGATATGGGGTAAATGGGACAAGAGTATTACCACAATTTCAAGTTATGCCAGATGAATGGATCCAAGAACAAGTTGGTAGGATATCTAGTAGATGGTATAGATATGGTATGGACTTTGGTTTTGAAACTTCATACAATGCACTGATAAGTATGGCTATAGATGATGAAAATAAAGACTTATATATATTTAATCAATATTACAAGAATAAAATGACAGATGATAAAACGGCTATTGAAATAGCTGATTATAAGGATAAGTTAATAACTGCAGATTGTGCAGAACCTAAAACTATAAAATATTATCAACAACAAGGTTTTAGAATGAGGAAATGTAAAAAGTTCGCAGGAAGTAGACTTCAAAATACAAAGAAAGTTAAAAGATTTAGGAATATATATTGCTCTGATGCATGTAAAGATGTAGTTAAAGAACTTAAAAACTTAACCTATGCTACAGATGCAAAAGGGAACATAATATATGACGAATTTAATATAGACCCTCATAGTTTTAGTGCTATTTGGTATGGATTAGATGATTATGAAGTTGCAGACTTAAAGAGAACTTATAACAGTAGATAGGAGGTGTTACAAGTGAATAATATAATAATGACTGAATTAGGTGGAGTGTATGGTAATGAAGTTATTAAAGAAATGAATGAAATAATAAAACTTTATGATATTTATGAAGGCCCAGGTCAAGATTGGATAGTTGATGAAAAAGATTATACTCCAACTAAGAAAAAGACTAATTATATTAAAAAGTTAATAAAAGAAGAAGCTAGGTTCTTATTTGGTAAAACTCCTATTTTTACTGTACAAGTAGAGGACGATAAGTACCAGGAACAAGTAGAAGAAATAAATAAGTATATAAATAAGCTTCTTAAAGATAATTTATTTGAAGATAAGTTGGTAAAAGGTGCTAGAGATTGTTTTATAGGCAAAAGGATAGCTATAAAGCTTCATGCTGATACTATTACTAAAACTATAAGAGTAATGTTTGTACCTAGTTTAGAGTTCGTATATGAGCCTTTTGAGGACAGAGTAGATGAACTTAAAAAGATAATATTCTTCCATCAGATGAACCAGGAACAAGATAAATCTAAGCAAATTATATGGAAACAAAAGTATGAAATGGTAGACGGTAAATGTATATTAAACGAAGCTTTCTATAATGGTAATGGTGATTTGCTTGAAACACTAGCGGTTAATGTAGATTTAAAGCTAAGTGGGATACCTGCTTATGTAATCTTAAATGACGGACTAAGTGGTGATTTAAAAGGTGAATCTGATGTAGAAGAAATATTAGAGAATGGCATAGCTTACAATAAATTAGCATCAGAAGATTTAGATGCACTTAAAAAAGGTATGAATAGAATAATTTATGGTACTGACGTAGATCCAGAAGCTAGTAAACATTTTAAGTTAAAACCAGGAGCGTATTGGGATGTATCTACAGATATAGCATCGGATGGAAAACAAGCTCAAATAGGAACTATAGATACTGACTTTAACTATGACACAAGAATGGAAAATACCTTAAATAGAATAAAGTCAGATATGCACGAAGTTTTAAACATACCTATGATAAATAATAGTGATTTACAAGGTATGATGACTAGCGGTAAGAGTATGAAAGCTTTATACTGGCAATTAATAACTAGATGTGAAGAAAAAATGATGTCTTGGAGACCTGCTCTTGAATGGACGATAAGAGCTATACTTGAAATGAATGAAGTATATAGTATAACTACATTACCTAAGTTAGAGAACTTTGATGTAGTTGTAGAAAATCAATATCCATTACAAGAAAATGAAGATGAAGAAATGACATTGGATTTACAGAAAGTTAATGCTCAAACTATGAGTAGAAAAACATTTATAAAAAAATGGACTAATGTTACTGATGATATAGCAGAAGAAGAATTAAAACAAATACAACTAGAAAAGCAGATGTTAGAAGATAGCTATGCTCAATTTGAAACTAATTTTGAGGATGAAGAATAATGGCTAGTAAAGATTATCTTAAGCTATGCGAAGAAGCTCAAAATAAAAAACTTAAGTTAGCTAAGAAGCAAGAAAAACAGATAAAACAGATATACAATGATATGTATATAAAGGTATCTAAGAAACTTTCCAAAGTTAATCCTAATACTTTATCGGAAAGGTATTTGGAAGAACTTAAAAATGAACTAGAAAAAGAAATTAGAACTATTCATAGGCAAGTTGGAAAGATTATTAATGAGAATATAGAAAAATCATCGGAACTAGCTAATAATGTACAGCTAGATTTTTTTATGTCTATTAATAGTCAGTACAACTTGAATATGAAGGATACTTTTTCAAGTATGTTTTCTAAGATACCTAAAGATGCAATGAATGAGATACTATTCGGTAAAGCTTACAAGGATTGTAAAGGACTTAGTGAACGTATTTGGGAATATACTAAGAAATTTAATAAAGATATTGATTATATTATTGCAGAAGGTATTGCTAATAAGAAAAGTACATATGAAATAGCTAAGGATTTAGAAAGGTATGTTAATCCTGATGCAGTCAAGGACTGGGAATGGTCGAAAGTGTATCCTCGTACTAATAAAAAGGTTGATTATAATGCTCAAAGATTAGCTAGAACTGCAGTTAATCATGCATTCCAACAAGCGCAGAAAAGAAGTTGTGAGAAAAATCCTTATGTAGAAGGTATTAGGTGGGTTAGTTCTAATATTCATGGGAGAACTTGTGAATTATGCAGAGAACGAGATAATCAGATATTTAGTGTTAAAGATGTACCACTAGATCACCCAAATGGTTTATGTACTACAGTACCAGAAATACCTATGTCATTAGAAGGAATAGGAACGGAACTTAGAGCATGGGTAGATGGCAATACAAATAATAAGCTAGATAAATGGTTTGAAGATTATGGAGAGGACTTTTTATAAGTTCTTTTTTTATGCTCATGTACCAAGTTGTACCAGGAGAAAGTCGGAATTAGTAATCCTATAACCGACCTTTTATCATCTTTTTATTTTCTTATTGCAGATGTAAAAGAACAAATAGAAAAAACTCTATCGTGTATAATCACGTAAAAAAAGTTAATGGAGGATAAAATGATTCAAGAAATACTTAAAAGTAATGGTCTAAATGATGACCAAATAACAAATATCTTAAATTCTATGAAAGAAGCTAAAGTTTATACTACTAAACACGAAAACATAGATGAAAGATACAACAAGTTAAAAACTCAAAAGACAGAGTTGGAAACTCAAATAAAAGAAAGAGATACACAATTAGCTGATTTATCTAAAAATAATAAAGATAATGAGAGCTTACTTAATCAGATTAAAGACTTGCAAGCTTTAAATAAACAAACTACTACTGATTATGAGAGTAAAATAAATCAGATGAAGTTTGATCATGCATTAGAAGGTGCACTAAATAATGCTAAATGTAAAAATTCTAAAGCTTTAAGGGCCTTACTAGACATAGATAATGTGAAGTTAAATGAGGGCAAGTTAGAAGGTTTAGAAGAACAACTGAATAAGTTAAAAGAATCAGATAGCTATCTATTTGATTTAGAAACTACTCCGGCTAATACTGGAGGGTTAGGAAACTTTGGAAGAGGTGGAGCAGAAGTTAATATGTTCGACTTTAATTTCCAATCATTAAAATAATAAAAAATAAAGGAGAAATAATATGGCAAATTTAAACTATGCACAACAATATTCACAAGCTTTAGCTCAAGCTTACCCAAACGTTTTAAGATTTGGTAGATTATGGAGCAATGAGAATGCTACAAAATATAGAGTAGTAGATGCAAAAACAATACAAATACCTTCTATAACTGTAGGTGGTAGAACAGATGGAAATAGAGATACAATAGGAACTTTTACTAGAAATTTTGACAATGCTTGGGAAACTAAAACATTAAAAAATCATAGACAATGGCAAACTTTAGTGCATCCTAAAGATGTAAATGAAACTAATCAAGTTGTTACTATACAAAATATAACTAAAACTATGAATGAATTTGAAAAGTTCCCAGAAATGGATGCTTATACAATATCGCAATTATATAAATTAAAGGATGAACAAAAAACAATAGTTGCTGAAAGTGCTGATTTAACTTCTGAAAATATAATGACTAAGTTTGAAACTTTGATGGATGAAATGGATGAAGCGTTAGTACCTTCTGTTGGTAGAATATTATATGTTGATACATATACAAAAACATTAATAGACAATGCGATAACTATAGTAAGAGCTAATGGTCAATCTTCAATAGCTAAGGCTGTAACAAGGCTTGAAGAGGTTGAAGTAATACCAGTACCAACTAAATTAATGAAGACTAAATATACATTTACAACTGGTTTTGCACCTGCTGAAGATGCTAAAGATATAGCTATGATGTTAGTTCATCCTTCTGCTATATTACCAATAGCATCTTATGAGTTTGCACAATTACAAGCTCCAAGTGCATTAACTCAAGGTAAATATGTATACTTTGAAGAATCATTTGAAGATATATTCATTTTAAATAAAAGACATGATGCAATAAAGTTTGTTGTTAAGTATGAAGCCTAGCACACGATTAGCTTCAATAGTCGAAGAAGTGGAAGTCCCACAAAAAACTAAAAGAACAAGAAAAAAGAAAGTTGAGTAAATAAAATGGGAGAGATTCAAGAACTTAAATTAATATTAAGGGAGGAAACTTCTCCCTTTTTTACTGATGAAGAAATAGCATATTATTTAGAAAAAAATAAAAATAGCATAAATGATGCTGCATATGAATGTTTATTATTAAAAGCCGAAGATGATAGCATACAGTTGCCAGGAGGACTACAGTTAGCTAATAATTCTGCTTATTGGCTAAGGCTAGCAAAGAAATATAAACCTAATGGGAGCAGGATTTTATGATAGCTAATAAAATAAAACCTAAAATACAGAAAGTAATAGATAAATTCCCAACTTATGTTGATATTTATAGGGATGTTAAAAATGAGTTTGGAGAACCTAGAGGAAAATACCTTGTATGTAGTGTAAAAGGCTTTTACCATGAAGGTAATACTCAAATTAGTGCTATTACTACTGATAAAGGGCAAGTAAAAAGAAGTAAGCAGATGTTTTTAATGGTTATTTATGATGAAGATACTGTTAAGATAAAAGAAAATGATTACTTCTTACTTGATGATGTTAAATACATCATAAAAGATTTAGGTAACCAAAATAGGTTAAATATTTACTTTGATATGTTAGTCGAGAGGTGTTAATATGAGTTTTAAATTTGACGCTAGTAAGCTTATAAAAGGAATAGCTGAAAGAGAAATTAAAACTAGAGCAGCACTTGGATTGTATGCAGACACAGTAGCTAAGAAAATGGAAACTCATGCAAAAAGCAATAAACCCTGGGTTGATAGAACTGGAATGGCTAAACAAAGTTTAAATAGTTCTTGGAAGTGGGTTGGAGATGTTGCTAGAGTAGAATTATCACATGGAGTTCATTATGGTATTTATTTAGAATTTTGTAATGAGAAAAGATATGCTATTATAAAACCAACTATAGATATAATAAGTCCTCAGGCTATAAAAGGACTAAATAAATTATTAAAGTAGGTGTAAATTATGTTTGCACAAATATATAAATATTTAAAAGAAAATGGGTTTGATGTGTATTCTATTGGTCAACATAAAGGAATATGCACAAACCCTTATATTGTTGTGAAAGAAAATGGAGAAAGTGAAATCGCTGGAAACTCTTTAGTTAATGATTATGTCGAATTATTAATTTATTATCCTATTGGAAAGTATTCGGAACTATCAAACTATAAGAAAAGTATACTTGGCGTAATGAAATATTTAAGAGGCGTAAGAAGAGTTATTGAAGCTATACCAACTATTATCGATGATGATAAAAAGGCATATATGACTTCATTTACTTACAAGAAAATTAAGACGAAAGAAGGTGCATAAAATGGAACAATTTGCTTTATGTGATGTTGTAATGACACAAATAAAAGTAAGCGGTGGAACTACTCATTCTTTTGCTACTGCTGATGAAATATCATGCGAACCAGTAATAGAAGAAGGGGAAACTAAAAACCTTACTATAAAAAATAAATTAATAGCTTCTAAACAAGTTCCAGATATGGTGTTAGGACATGATATAACTTGTAAAGATAATGTATTTACTCCTGCTTTATTAGCAGATGTACAAGGTGGGACAGTTACTAGTAGTGGATCATTTACAAAATATACTGCTCCTAATGTTGGGGCTATGCCAAATACAAAAACTTTTGATTTTATAGTGTATGTTGAGGTTGTTGGAGATGACGGAGCAACTGGTGAATATTTAAAATATACTTTCCCTAATTGTAAAGGATCTTTTATATCTCCTAACTTTAAAGATGGAGAATATTATGCTAATGAATACACAATAAAATCAAGACCAGCTTTAAATACTTCGCTATATACAGTTGAATTAGTTAGTGAATTACCAGTAGGTGTTGTTGCTTTTAAACATCCTGCTTTAGAAGTAGAAGAAGAACAAATAGAAGAATAAGAGATTGATGGGCTAAGGTGTATCCTTAGTCCTTTTTATTATATATTTTAGAAATTTTGGAGGTAGTTATGCAAATAACAAGTATAGAACAATTACAAGCGATAAAACAAACAGAAATAGTTGAGTTACCAAGTTTTGAAGATGGAACTCCTTTCGTAGTAGAAATTAAAAAACCTAATATGATGCAACTAATGACAAGCGGTAAAATACCTAATACTTTATTATCTGTTGCTACTGAAATGTTTAACGGTAAAACGGGTCAAGTAATGGGAAAAGCATCAGAGGATATAAAGACATTAAAAGAATTAGTAGGAATGATGGAAGTATTAGCAGACGCTTCTTTAGTTAAACCAAGCTATAAAGATATTAAAAAAGCTAATGTAGAACTAACAGAAAATCAATTAATGGCAATATTAATGTATTCTCAAGGTGGAGTAAAATCCTTAGAAAACTTTCGTAACAAGCAAGCAAATAATTAGAGTACTTAATCAATCTATAAGATTTAAAAAACTACCTTCTGAAATTGCTAGGATATATGACGAATATACTGCATTTTGCTTTGATGAAGCTTGTGACTATATAATTAGTCAATTAGAGCAAGAGAAAAAGCCAAAATGGAGAGAAGAACAGAAAACAAAGGAAGAAAAGAGAAATATTAACCTTCAATTAGCTGAAAAGCTAAGAAAAGAAAGGAGGTAGTATATGAGTGTAAATGTTGGTACTGCGGTCGGTTATCTTGATTTAGATGCAAGTAAATTTAAGGCAGGATTAAAAGACGCACAATCAACTTTGAGTGAGTTTACAAATAGTAGTAATAATGCAGGGACTAGATTTGAAGCTTTAGGAAGTTCTTTAAAGACTGTAGGAAGTACAATAACTACTGCGGTATCATTGCCTTTATTAGCTTTAGGGGCAGGTGCAATAAAAACTGCTAGTGATTTTGAAGCAGGAATGTCTAAGGTATCTGCTTTAAGTGGAGCAACTGGTGATGATTTAAAAATGCTTGAAGATAAAGCCAGAGAAATGGGTTCTACCACTAAATATAGTGCAACTGAAAGTGCCGAAGCTCTTTCTTATATGGCTTTAGCTGGTTGGGATGCAAACCAAATGGCAGAAGGACTTGAACCTGCATTAAAATTAGCAGGTGCAGCAGGCATGGAGTTAGCTTTAGCTACTGATATTGTTACAGATACAATGTCAATGTTTGGTATGGAAGCTAGTGAAGCTACTAAAATGACAGATATGTTAGCATATGCACAAGCTAATTCAAATACAGATGTTCAACAATTAGGAGAAGCTTTAAAATATTGTGGTGCTTCTGCTAATGCTATGGGTTATGATTTAGCAGATACAACTGCATTATTGGGGACTTTTGCCGACCAGGGACTTAAAGGAAGTTCAGCAGGGACAACTCTAAATGCTATGTTTAGAGATATGAAGAAAAATGCCAAAGATGGAGCAATAGCTATAGGTGATACAAATGTAGCAATAGTTGATGCAAATGGAAACTATAGAGATATGACCGACATACTTGCAGATGTCGAAAAAGCTACTGAAGGAATGACACAAGCCGAGCGAGATATGGCACTTTCTTCTATATGGGGAACAGAAGCTTTAAAAGGTGTAAATATGGCTTTTGAAGCTGGTGTACCTAAGATAAGAGAATTTGAGGAAGGTATAAGAAATTCTGATGGTGCTGCAAGTGAAATGTATGATACTATGCAAAATAACTTGCAGGGTGCTATAGATAATATGAAGTCTGCTTTTGAAGGGCTTTTAATAACTATAGGTCAAAGACTTATACCCATATTTCAAAATTTAGTTGAGGGAATAACTAATATATTTACTTGGTTTAATAATCTTAATCCAGCTATCCAAAATGTAATAATTGGTGTAGGTGGATTTTTAGCTGTACTGGGTCCATTACTATTGATAGTAGGGAATGTAATTATATTTATAGTTAAGTTATCAACTTCTATAAGTGCTTTGGTAACTTTCTTTAGTGCAGGTGGTGCAGGGGCAGGTATTTTAAGTACTGCAATAGGTGCTTTAAGTGGTCCTATAGGTATAGCTATAGGTGTGATAACTGCATTAATAGCGGTAGGTGTACTATTATATAATAACTGGGATACTATAAAAGCTAAATGTAGCGAAGTATGGAACTCGATAGTCGAAACTGTTACTACAGTATGGAATAATATTAAAACTTCTACATTGGAAATATGGAGTAATATAACAAGTACATTATCTAGTGCATGGGATAGTATAAAGTCAGTTACTCAACCTGCCGTAAACTTTATAAAAGATATAGTATCTAGTGCATGGAGTTTTATATCTACAACTACAAGCACTATATGGAATTCTATTAAGGGTATAATTCAATCAGTATGGGAATTAATTAAATCAATAGTAAATTTAGGAGTCGAAGTTATTAAATTAGCTATAACTGTTGCATGGAATGCTATAAAAACTGTAACAACTACTGCATGGAATGGTATTAAAACAGTTATACAGACTGTATGGAATGCTATTAAACCAGTTGTAACTTCTGGGGCAAATGCGGTTAAGACTGTTGTTACTACAGTATTTAATGCAGTTAAATCTGTCGTTACTACTATTTGGAATAGTATAAAAACAGTTATTCAAACTGCATGGAATGGCATTAAATCAGTTGTAAGCACTGGGGCTAATTTAGTTAGATCTACTATATCAAGCGTATTTAGTACTTTAACAAATATAATGACAGCTCCATTTAAAGCAGCACAAAGTGTTATAAGTGGAATACTTGGAGGAATAACAAGTGCTATAAATAGCGTTACAAGTGGTATTAAAAAAGTTACTTCAATGTTTAGGATGGTGGAAGATCCACGACAAGAAGAACAAGAATACTTAGCTAGATTTAATTATGCTAGAGCAAAGCAAACTACTGTATCAGATGTAATAGCTGCTAATGAAAGTATGTCTAGTACAATAAGTAAAATTACAAATGATGTAAAAACTAAATCGGCTAAAGAAAGCTCATTTAATTATGATAAATTTATAGACAAGATAAATAGTATCAAAAAAGAAATAGTAGTTCCAGTAAATATTGATGGAAGAGAATTCGCTAGAGTGATAGCAGAATATACAGATGTTGAAAACGGACAAAGAATATCATTTAGTGAAAGGGGGTTAGTTTTATAATGTACAATATAGTTTATAATGGAAAACATAGCTTTAATGACTTTGGCTTAAAAAGATTTAATTCAAAAGAACATAAAGCACCAAGTAAAAATAAAATTTATGAAACTGTCCCTTTTATGAATGGAAGTTATGATTTTTCAAATATATATGGTGGTAATACATATTCTGATAGAGAATTGACATATTCTTTTTTAGTTGAAGTAGATAATGAAGAAGCTATGAATTATAAAAAAATATCAATAGAAAATTGGTTATTAGGAACTAATAAAAAAACTATGCTAATTGATGAAGATTTAAAAGGTTATTATTATATGGCTGAATGTATAAATATAGACTTTGAAAATTATTATAGTTTTGGTTTAATAGATGTTACTTTTACAGCATATCCATTTAAAATTGGTGAAGCCTACGAAGGTAATAATCTATGGGATAGTTTTAACTTTGAACTTGATGTACTTCAAGACACTAAGTTTACAGTCAATGGAAGTTCTAGTGTTAATATATATAATTCTAGTATTATTGATATAGAACCAACTATAATAACATCATCTAATTTTGAAATTATTTTAGACAATAAAAAATATGTAGTTGAATCTGGATCAAGTAAAGATTATAGATTTAAATTTAAACCAGGTACTAATAATTTAACTTTAAAAGGCAATGGAACTATTGAATTTAGATTTAGAAAAGAGGTGCTTTAATGTATCTCGTAACAATAGTAAATAATAATATTGAAACTGTTATAAATCATGTTTCAACTAATAATAAAGCAAATAGAATAAGTGGAACTATTAAGCAAGGTATAAATTGTATAAATAGTTTCACTTTTACTATTTATCCGAATAATGAAGGTTATAATCTTATAAATCCTTTAAGTACTCAGGTAAAGGTATTAAATACTAAAACTAATAAATATGAGTTTATAGGTAGGGTATTGAGTCCAACTCATAGTATGTCAAGTAGTGGACTAGTTAGTAAAAGTTATATTTGTGAAAGTGAATTAGCTTATTTATTAGACACTTATCAGTCATATGAAGAAGTACATAATATTACTGTTAGAGGATACTTAGAAAGGCTCATACGAGTTCATAATGCTAATACAGATTCTAATAAGCAATTTACTGTAGGAAACGTAAATGTAATTGATAATAATGATAGTTTGTATAGATATGTTGCTTATGATACAACTAAAAAGAATATTGATGATGACTTAATTGATAAACTAGGTGGAGAACTTCAAATTAGATATGAAAATGACATTAGATATTTAGACTATTTAAAAGAAATAGGCAAAGTATGTACTACTGAAATAAGACTTGCTAAAAACTTACAAGATATTGAGCAAAATATTGATGTTAGTGGGTACTGTAATAGATTAGTTGTATTAGGATCTAAGTTAAAGACTACAGATGATGAGGGTAATGAAGTAGATTTAGAAGAAAGGCTAACTATAGAAAGTGTAAATAATGGAGTTAGATATATAGATGATGAAGAAAGTATAAATAAATTTGGAGTTATACAAGGTCAGGTTATATTTGATGATGTTACTGATGCTAAAAATTTATTTTCAAAAGGTAAAAAATATTTACTTAATCAAAGGATATTGATTAGTAATAAAGTTACTGCCCTAGATTTAAGTCTTATAGGTATTGATATAGATAGTTTTGAAGTAGGAAATTATTATCCTTTAATACATGAGATACTTAATATAAATGATACTGTTAGAATAGTTGAAAAGACTATATCTATAGACAATCCTCATACATCTACTATTACTTTAGGCGATTTAGAAAAGGATATTAAAAAATATAATATCCAAGCTAAAAAAGGTTATGCAGAAGCTATGAAGATAGCAGAAGAAGCTAGTAATAGAGTCGTATCAGTAGAAAAATATACAACTGAACAAATATATAGAGTTGATGGAAATATAAATACTATTATAACTGACGTTGGAAAAGAAATAACTAATATAAATAATAGCTTAGGAAGTACAAGTAATGACCTAACAGATATAAATAGCAATATAACTATATTAACGAATCAAGTAAATAAGAATACAAGTGATATAAATAATATTGAATCAGTATTAGATAATATTGAGCTAGATATAGTAACTGTAAAAGCCGATTTAAATATATTAAAGGCTGATACAACAACTATAAATAACAAATTGGATGAAATATTAAGCATACTAAATGGAGGTGCTTAGAATGGCAAATATTAAAAAACATTTAGATAATATTAAAGGTGCATTATTCGGTAAAGAAGTAAGAAGTTCTATACATGATGGAATAGATGCGATAAATAAAGAAGTAGAAAGTACTACTAATAGACAAGAACATTTAGAAGGTACTTTTGACCAATTAATAATAAATTCTGGAAATAGTAATGCAGAAATAGTAGATGCTAGAGTAGGAGAAAACGGAAAAAGTTATGCAAAATTAGGCGATAGATTAGACGAAGTTGATTCGCAATTGGAACATAAGGCGAGCAAAAGTGAGCTAGAAGTAGAAAGAAAAAGAATAGATACATTT
>OMGY01002344.1_pt1 | contig 14458 bp, 9 predicted proteins | sample 1674461 | NCBI WGS metagenome assembly OMGY01 (sample SAMN05578579, study PRJEB25193) | human gut metagenome | biome: Human Microbiome; feature: human-associated habitat; material: feces | host: Homo sapiens | place: USA:Birmingham
GAATACCAAATCCGACAGCAAATGTCAAGCACTTTTTCATTTATTTTTGCGCCGCACAGTGCCTGCATATAATAGTATACCTGCCTGTCCCTGTCGCATGCCCTGTAAGCCGCATCTAACCTTGACATTTCCCCCAATTTAGTGTATAATTCCGCTCTTGTGGGAACTTTTTTACAAGGAGAACGGTTTATGAAAAAAGTTGGTTCACTGATCAGGCAGCTGCTGCCGCGGCGTGATGTGCCGCTGCGCCAAAACGAAAGGGCGCAAAAGCTGCTCCTGCTGCTGCTGACACCGCTTACCGCGTTTTGGCTGATGCAGCTTGTGCTCGGCTCTCCGCCGTGGAATATGAGCGTGGGCGTGGCTCTGGCCAACTGGCTGTGTCTGAGCGCACTCTACTGGATCGGCTGTGCGATCATCGGCTATCCGGCGGTCTGCTGCGTGCTGCTGCACATTCTGGCCGGTATGTGGGGCGCTGCGAATTACTTCGTTTCTGTCTTCCGCGGCACACCTATTCTGCCGTGGGACTTTAAGGCACTCGGTACCGCTGTAGCCGTTGCAGGCAGTTACAGCCTGTCTATGACCTGGCAAATCGCCATCTGCATTATGCTGGTCACACTGCTTGCGTGGGCGCTGCGTCCTTATTATAAGATGGGGCATTTTCGGCTGCGCAAAGGCGATCTGCTGCGACGCGGTTCCGTGCTGATTGCCGGTCTGCTGTGTCTCATCCCAATCGCCCACCCGCAAATACTGGGCATGTTCGGCGTAGAGACCGACGTGTGGGATCAGCTCGGTGCGTACCAGACCGGCGGTGCCGCTGCAGAATTTCTGCGAAACACCGAATTTATGGAAGTGGAAAAACCGGATGATACCACGCCGGAACGCGTCAACGCTATTGTAAATGGTACAGAGGATGACCCGACACCGAATGTCGGCGTTGATCACCCGAATATTGTTGCCATTATGAATGAATCATGGGCGGACTTTGAGGACTTCGGCAATCTGACGCTTACGGAAAGCCCAATGAATTACGTCAACAGTGTGTCGAATGCAATCCATGGTCACGCCTACACCTCAGTATTCGGCGCGGGCACAAGCACGAGCGAGTTTGAGTTCCTGACCGGTAATTCGATGAACTTCCTGCCGTCGGGCAGTATCCCGTATCAGCAGTACATCAATGGAGATTTGAAGGCACTTCCGGATTATCTGAAGACTTTAGGATATCAGACCATTGCGACACATCCTTACAATGCCGGCGGATGGGAACGCGATACGGTCTATCCGATGCTGGGATTTAATGAGAGCGTGTTTAAAGATGATTATGTGAATCCGCAGTATGTCAGACAGTATATCAGCGATGAGAGCTGCGTGGATAAGATTATTGAATTTTATGAAAATAAGGAAAAGGATGCGCCGCTGTTTGTGTTTAATGTGACCATGCAAAATCACGGTGGATATCAGGATCAGTACGGCAATTTTACACCGGATATCTCGGTGAAAGATTCTACAAATTTTTCACTGCAGCAGTATTTATCCCTGGTAAAACTTTCCGATTCCGCGTTAGAACATCTGATTTCCTATTTTGAAGAGGCAGATGAAAAAACAGTGATCGTTTTTTTCGGAGATCATCAGCCGAGTGATGCCGTTGCATCTACGGTTCTTGCAAAGAACGGGATGTCCTGGAATCACTTGACAGAGGAACAGCAGAAACTGCGTTATCAGGTTCCTTATGTGGTGTGGGCAAACTATGATATTGGAGAGGAAACGGGTGCAGACACGAGCGTGAACTATCTGGCAGCGGAAGTCTTAGAGCGCGCCGGTGTTCCATTGGATGAATATCGTTCGTATCTGTTACATTTAAAATCAGAATACCCGGTTATTTCCGCGGTGCGTACAGTAAAAGCGGATGGCAGTGAAGTCCGCGCCTCGGATGAAAAAGATGAGATGGATATTTACCGGAAATTGCAGTATTATGAACTGTTTGATCATGGAACTGTTAATTAGGAAATGATAAAAAGAGAGGTTTTGTTTTGAAAAGAGAAAAGAAACTCCAAAATCAGTTGTGGAAAGAAAGAATGCCGCTTATTGCGTCGTTCTTTCTGCCGTTTTTTATTCTGACTGTGATCTGCATTCTTCATGACGTCTATCCGTTTGGAGAGCAATGTATTTTACATATCGATATGTATCATCAGTATTGCCCGTTTTTCACGGAGCTGATGGATAAGATCAAACATGGCGGCAGCATGTTTTACTCCTGGAATATCGGACTTGGAGCAGATTTTATTTCACTGTACGCCTATTATCTGGCAAGTCCCTTAAACTGGCTGCTGCTACTCTGTCCGCAGAATCATGTGATCGAATTTATGACCTTGCTTGTGATTTTAAAAATTTCATTGGCGGGACTGTTTTTCGGATATTATTTAAAGGAACATTTTGAAAAAAATCATGCTGCAATCAGCATTTTTGCAACAGCCTATGCGTTGTGCGGATTCTCAGCAGCCTATGCATGGGATATCATGTGGTTAGACTGCATGATGCTGGCACCACTTGTCGTTCTTGGACTCGAACAGCTGATCAAAGAGAAAAAAGTACTGCTTTATTATATTTCACTGTCTTTATGCATTATCAGTAATTATTACATTGCGATCATGGTCTGCATTTTTCAGGTGATCTGGTTTGTGATCACATGGCTGGAAAATAAAGAGACCGGGATCGGTGCGTGGATCCGTTTCGCAATTTATTCCCTTCTGGCGGGCGGGACGGGAGCGATACTGATCATTCCTGAGGCGATCACCCTTGGAGCGAGCGGCTCACAGAATATTTCATTTCCGGATACAATGGAATGGTATTTTAACATCATTGCAGAGCTGGGGAGACACTCGGTGATGACAGAACCTTATACGGGCAAAGACCACTGGCCGAATATTTACTGTGGCGTATTTGTGCTTCTTTTGTTTGTACTGTATCTTTTCAACCGTGAGATCTCCTGGAAAAAGAAGCTTTCACGCGGACTTCTGGCAGCATTTTTTGTCATCAGTTTTTCGAATAATATACTTGATTTCATCTGGCATGGCATGCACTTCCCGGATTCCCTGCCGGGCAGACAGACCTTTTTATATGCATTTCTGATGCTTGCGGTATCCTACGAGGCATTTTTGCATTTCAAAGGAACGAGATTTTTAGATGTGATCGCAGCGGGAGTGGCATCGGTTGGTCTGATGGCAGTTTCCTATCATTTTTCCGATGGGACGATCTTAGGAGAGAGCGCGGCAACGGCAACTTATGTATTTCTGGGCAGCTATATTGTGGTGCTGCTGATCTATTTTTATGCGGAGGAATGTATCCTGGAAGATGTGGTAAAAAAGATTGGAAAGATCAAAAAGGCGACCAGGGAAGAACTGAAAAAAATCATGCTCTCGTTTGGCTGTGCAGCGATGCTTTTAGAATTATTTTTTAACTACAATGTGACCGGATTTGATACGACGAGCAGGACTGCCTATGTGAAATCCATGGATGACTATCATGCAGTGCTTGCAGAGGCGGAAAATCAGGCACAGGATAAGGGCATATTATTTTACCGCACGGAAGAATTAGAGCGCAAAACGAAAAATGATGCGGCGCTGTATGGATATCGTTCCGCAACGCAATTTTCATCGCTGATGAATCTGGATGTCAGTCATTTTTACCAGGCAGTCGGAATGGAAGGCGGCAAGAATTTCTACTGTGTAAACGGGGCAACACCGCTGTTATCAGCAATGATGTCCCTGCGCTATGTGATCGCTGATAACGCAATGGAAGCAAACCCGATCCGCACCCTTGTGGCAGAGAGCGGGAATACGTATCTTTACGAAAATAAATATGTGCTCCCACTTGGTTTTATGATGGATGAGGATGTGATTGATGCGTGGGATTATTCTGATTTAGATGAAATTGAGGCACAGAACAGACTTGCAGAGCTTCTTGGTGCAGATGAGCCGATGCTGACGGAGATCCCGTCCGAATCTGTGGTCGGGGAATCAACGATTGACGTGCAGGAGGATGCATACATTTTTGCAACCTATGAATCGACGACTGTGGACAGCATGACGGAAGAGATCAGTGACGGCAGGACAAAGTCTTTCACAAAAGTTTCGCATGGCTATACACTTGATCTTGGATACTGTACGGCAGGCACACAAGTGAGGATTAAAAACAGTAATGAAGAAAGAGTGAATATTACGGCTTATGCCCTGAATCTCGATGCTGCAGATACGGCTTATCAGACGTTAAATGAGCAGACGATGGAGATGACTTCCTTTTCCGATACGAAAATCACTGGAACCATTGATGTGAAAAAAGAAGGACGACTGATATTTGCGGTGGCGGATGATGCCGGATGGAAATTATATGTTGATGGAGAACAGACGGATCCGGAAGTGTTTGGTGAGGCGTTTATCAGCACATATCTTACCGAAGGAACACATACGGTCGAGCTGCGCTACCAGACACCGGGATTTATGGTGGGAGCCGGGTTTTCCCTTGCCTGTATTCTGATCGTGATACTGATCGCATGGATAAAAAGGCACCATTGAAATTAAAACGTTTCTGTGAGATACTATACGTTGGAGGAGTTTGAGAAAGGTAGTGATTTATATGTCAGACAAAGAGATAGAAATTTATAATGAAAATGCCGATGAAATCAAAATCCGCCCATATGAGCATCATGCAAAATATTATGAGACGGACCAGATGGGAATCATCCATCATTCAAATTATATCAAATGGATGGAAGAAGCGAGGATGGATCTGATGGATCAGATCGGACTCAGCTATAAACAGATGGAGGAGATGGAGATTATCAGTCCGGTGCTCTCTGTATCCTGCGAGTATCACAGTATGGTACATTTTGATGATACGGTCGTGATCGAGACGAAGATCACACGCTATAATGGTATCAAGATGGATGTGGAATACCGGATGACGGACAAGGAGACCGGAGAACTCCGCACGACCGGAAAGAGTTCCCATTGCTTTTTGAACCGTTCCGGAAGACCGATCTCATTGAAACGTTCTTACCCGGAGATCGATACGAAGTTCTTTGAGTATACGGATGCCTGACAAACGGGTGTGATATTAGAAATATATAAGAAAGAGGAAATAAAAGAATGATACAGGAAAGATTAAAGGCACTGCGTGCGGAGATGGAAAAGAGAGGCATCACGGTATACGTTGTGCCGACTGCTGATTTTCACGAATCAGAATATGTAGGAGATCATTTTAAGGCGAGAAAGTTTATTACCGGATTTACCGGTTCTGCGGGAACTGCCGTTATCACTTTGGATGAGGCAGGGCTCTGGACGGACGGACGCTATTTTGTACAGGCAGAGAATCAGCTGAAAGACAGCACAGTCACACTCTACCGCATGGGCGAAGAGGGCGTGCCGACAGTCGATGAATTTGTAAAGGATCGATTAAAAGAGGGCGGATGTCTCGGATTTGACGGACGTGTTGTAAACGGTACCTGGGGCGGCAAACTGGAAAAGATTGCAGCAGAAAAAAATGTGTCCATGCATGTGACAGAAGACCTGATCGATCTGATCTGGGAGGATCGTCCGGCATTGTCCAAACAGCCTTTATTTATTTTGGAGGAAAAATATTCCGGAAAGAGTACTGCGGATAAGATCGCAGATCTTAGGAAAGCTATGAAGGAGAACGGTGCAGATGTTCATATTCTGACATCTCTTTACGATATCGCATGGCTTTTAAATATCCGCGGCAACGATATTGATTATGTGCCGGTCGTATTATCCTATCTTGTGCTGAACGAGACAGAGTGTATCTGGTTTTTACAGGAGGAAGTAGTGGATGATAAGATCCGTGCTTACCTGGAGGAAAACCATATCACGACAAAGCCGTATGATGCGATCTACGATTATGTACCGGAGATTCCGGCAGACGCGGTCGTGCTGATGAACCGCGGGACGGTCAACTACCGTATCGTGAACAGTCTTGATAAAGCAATCAAAGTTGTGGATAAACCAAACCCGACGGAACTTATGAAAGCTGTAAAAAATAAGACAGAGGTAGACAACACCAGAGCTGCACATGTAAAAGACGGTGTTGCCTTTACCAAATTTATGTACTGGCTCAAGACCAATATCGGAAAGATCCCGATGACGGAGATCTCTGCTTCTGACTATCTTGAGGCGAGAAGAAGAGAGCAGGATAACTTTATTGAGTTAAGTTTCAACACGATCTGTGCTTACGGAGCCAATGCGGCGATGATGCATTATGCTGCAACACCGGAGTCAGACGCTGAGTTAAAACCGGAGGGATTTTTACTTGTGGATTCCGGCGGACATTACTTTGAGGGAACCACAGACATCACAAGAACCATGGCACTTGGCCCGATCACAGATGAGATGCGTCTGCACTTTACGACCGTCTGCCGTTCGAATATGAACCTTGCGCATGCGAAGTTTTTATATGGATGTACCGGTTTGAACCTGGATATTTTATCCCGCGGTCCACTCTGGGAGATGGGCATTGACTATAAATGCGGCACCGGACACGGGGTTGGTTATGTGTTAAATGTACATGAGGGACCGAATGGTTTCCGTTGGAGAGTCGTACCGGAGCGCCATGACAACGGTGTCTTAGAAGAGGGCATGATCACGACCGACGAGCCGGGCGTTTATTTAGAGGGTAAATACGGTATCCGTACCGAAAATGAGCTGGTATGCCATAAAGCTGAGAAAAATGAGTATGGACAGTTCATGGAGTTTGAGAATATCACCTATGCACCGATCGATCTCGATGCGATTGACCCGGATCTATTAAGTGCACGTGAAAAAAAGATGTTAAACGATTATCACAAGATGGTATATGATACCATTTCCCCGTATATGACAGCGGAGGAAAATGAGTGGCTGAAACGCTACACAAGAGCGATCTAAAGGACAAGAATGGAGAGAACAATGGGCGAAAAGCTGGTATTGATAGATGGACACAGTATTTTGAACAGGGCATTTTTCGGAATCCCGGATTTGACAAATTCGGAAGGATTACACACGAATGCGGTCTATGGTTTTTTAAACATTATGTTCAAGATTTTAGAGGAAGAGCAGCCGGATTATCTTACGGTTGCATTTGATGTGTCAGAACCGACTTTCCGCCACAAAATGTTCGCAGAATACAAAGGCACGAGAAAACCGATGGCACAGGAACTGCGGGAACAGGTTCCGCTCATGAAAGAGATGTTAAAAGCGATGGGAGTTACCACGATCGAAAAAGGCGGCTATGAGGCGGATGATCTGCTTGGAACCATTGCAAAACAGAGTGAACAAAAAGGGCTGACAGTTTCAGTGGTATCCGGTGACCGTGACCTCTTACAGCTTGCAACGGATCATATTAAGATCCGTATCCCGAAAACAAAGCGCACAGGCACGGAGATCGAGGATTACAATGCCGCTGAGGTAAAGGAAAAATATCAGGTGACGCCAATCGAGTTTATCGATGTCAAGGCGCTGATGGGCGATACGGCAGACAATATTCCGGGAGTACCGGGAATCGGTGAAAAGACGGCAACAGCAATCATTGCACAGTATGGAAGTGTTGAAAATGCCTATGCACATGTGGACGAATTAAAGCCACCCCGTGCAAGCAAAAATTTAAAAGAGTATTATGACCTGGCACAGATGAGTAAGACGCTTGCGACGATCGAGATCCATGCGGACATTGATTATGATCTTTCCGGTGCAAAACTTAATGGTATTTCCAGCCTGTACACGGAGGAGGCATACCTGCTCTGCAAACGGTTAGAGTTTAAAAATCTTTTGAATCGTTTTGCGGTGGAAACTCCAAAAAATCAGGCGGCAGAACATTTTAAACTTGTGGAAGACCGTAAGGAGGCAGAGAAAGTATTTGCGAAGCTTCGTGGCAGAAACTGTGGTTTTTATATTGTTCCCGGAAGCAAAAAGAAAGACAGCCACGAGGAAGAGGACGGGCAGATGAATCTGTTTGCGGCAGGAGATATGCCGGGGGCAGACAGTGAACCGTCCGGCATCGTAGAAAGTGCAGAAAATGATGCAGTGGAGTGCTGCCTTGGAGCTGCCATTTCAACTGGAGAGGAAGAAACCTTTTTCATAAAAGCAGGGGAAAATCTTCCGGCAAAGCAGATTCTTTCCATGTTTACCACAAGTGAGGCTGCGTCCTATGCGACACTGGATTTAAAACCGCAGCTTGCGGCGCTTGGCTTACTGGAGCGACAGGTAAACGGCAATATTGGCCTGTCGAATCTTTTTGACGGTGTGCTTGCAGCATATCTTCTGAATCCGCTGAAAAATGAGTATTCATATGAGGATATTGCAAAAGACTATATGGGACAGATGATACCGTCAAAGGCAGATCTTCTTGGAAAACTGACCATAGAGCAGGCAATGAAAGATGCACCGGAAGCATTTTTAAATTATGTATGCTATATGGCATATGTGGCACAGGCATCGAAAAAGACGCTGGAGACAGACTTAAAGGAAGAGGGCATGGATCATCTGTTTACGGAAATCGAGATGCCGCTCGTATTTACTCTTGCCGATATGGAAAATGAGGGTATCATTGCGTGCAGGGAGGCGCTCACGGAGTATGGGGACAAACTTGCAGTGCGTATCGCTGAACTGGAAAAGCAGATCTATGAGGAAGCGGGAGAAGAGTTTAATATTAATTCTCCAAAACAGCTCGGAGTGATCTTATTTGAAAAATTGTCCATGCCGTATGGAAAGAAAACAAAGACCGGTTATTCCACGGCGGCGGATGTGTTAGACCGCCTTGCTCCGGAATATCCGATCGTTTCTGATATTTTAGAGTATCGTCAGCTTACCAAGTTAAAGTCCACTTATGCGGACGGATTGGTAAACTATATCGCTAAAGATGGCAGGATCCACACCAGTTTTAATCAGACGATCACAGCTACCGGGCGTTTAAGCAGCACGGAGCCAAACCTGCAGAATATCCCGATGAGGATCGAACTTGGCAGACTGATCCGCAAGGCATTTGTGCCAAAAGAGGGATTTGAGTTTATGGATGCCGATTATTCCCAGATTGAGCTTCGTGTTTTAGCACATATGTCCGGGGATGAAAAGCTGATCGAGGCATACCGGGAAGCACAGGATATCCACAGGATCACGGCGTCCCAGGTATTTCACATTCCATTTGATGAAGTGACAGACCTGCAGCGACGCAATGCCAAGGCAGTCAATTTCGGGATTGTATATGGAATCAGTTCGTTTGGACTGAGTCAGGATTTAAGCATCAGCAAAAAAGAAGCTGCAGAGTATATTGAACGGTACTTTGAAACTTATCCAAAGATCAAGACGTTTTTAGATGGGCTTGTGGCAGAGGCAAAAGAAAAAGGCTATGTAACGACGATGTTTGGAAGAAGACGTCCGGTACCGGAACTTTCAAGCAGCAATTTTATGCAGCGTTCCTTTGGAGAACGTGTTGCCATGAACTCACCGATTCAGGGAACTGCGGCAGATATCATCAAGATCGCAATGATACGCGTGCATGACAGACTGTTAAAAGAAAATCTAAAGTCACGCCTGATCTTAACCGTGCATGATGAGCTTTTAGTGGAGACGGCGATCGAAGAAGAGGATGCGGTTCGAAAGATTCTCGAGGAAGAGATGCATGGAGCGGCAGATCTTGCGGTTACACTTGAAATTGATGCACATGTCGGCAAAAACTGGTATGAGGCAAAATAAAGATCTGTCATCATTTATGAGGGATGATGCGTTGGACTGCATATGTCCGGATGGTACGAGAGAAAAAATGGATGCGGGGAGCATGGAACGGATGAAATTTATCGGAATTACCGGCGGCGTCGGTGCGGGAAAATCAGAAATACTTCATTATCTTGAAACAAAAGATGGTGTAAAAGTCATGTTGGCGGATGAAATCGCGCATGAGCTGATGCTGCCCGGGACAGAATGTTATCAGAAATTAAAAGACATGTTTTCGGATGAGGATATCTGGAATGAAGATGGTTCGTTTGACCGGAAAAAGTTAGCAACAGTCATCTTTTCAGATGAAAAAAAACGGGATGCATTAAACGGAATCGTACATCCGGCAGTCAAGAAATATATCAGAACTGTTGCGGATACAGAGCGGGAAAATGGAGTGCTGAAAATTCTGGTTTTAGAGGCAGCATTGCTGATTGAAGAACATTATGATGAAATTTGTGACGAACTTTGGTATATTTATACCAGAGAGGATATAAGAAAAGAACGACTTATGAGATCGCGCGGATATTCCCCGGAGAAAGTACAGCAGATTTTTGACAGTCAGTTACAGGAAGCGGTTTACCGGAAACACTGTAAAGTGGTGATCGATAATAATGGAACGGTGGAAGATGCCATAAGGCAGATTGATTTGGCAATCACAAATATGGAAAATGAGTAGGAGATACTGCAGATGAGCGACGGAAAAGACATGGAACAGCCATTGGTGTTCGGACTTGATATTGGAACGAGAAATGTGGTAGGAACGGTAGGTTACCGTACCGAAGATCAGTTTATCGTTACTGCTCAGTATATCATGCAGCATGATACGAGAGCAATGTTAGATGGACAGATCCACGATATCGGGCGTGTATCAGGGACGATAAGAAAAGTAAAAGAACAGCTGGAAAAACAGATCGGAAAAACGCTGACGGAGGTATGTATCGCTGCCGCAGGCCGTGTGCTTAAGACAGTTACAACGAGTATCAGTTACGATTATCCGGAGGAGAGCGTAGTTACCGGGGAAGACATTCATACACTGGATCTGCTTGGAATTGAGAAAGCGCAGAAAATTTTACAGGAAATGAATGATACCAACTACAAGTTCTACTGTGTTGGATATTCCGTGGTCAAATACTTCTTAAATGATGAACCGTTTTCAAACATTGAATCCCACAAAGCGGACCGTATCGGCGAAGACATCATTGTAACGTTTCTGCCGGAGGATGTAGTGGATGGACTTTATGCAGCCGTAAATCAGGCCGGGCTTGAAGTGGCGAATCTGACATTGGAGCCTATTGCGGCGATCAACGTCGCAATTCCGGAAAGTTATCGTCTGCTGAATATCGCTTTAGTCGATATCGGAGCGGGAACATCCGATATTTCCATTACCAAAGACGGAAGCATCATTGCATATGGTATGATCCCTCTTGCGGGAGATGAGCTGACCGAACTGATCGTGCAGAATTATCTGGTTGATTTTAAAACGGCTGAATATATCAAGCTGCAGAGTACAACAGAAGAGGAGATCACTTATAAAGATATCATGCTGATCGAGCATAAGATTCCGGCAAAAGAAGTGTGGGAACTGACTGCGCCGGTAGTGGATGAGATGACGACTGCGGTAGCTGCGAAAATCAAAGAATTGAATGGCGACCAGACTGTCAGCGCAGCATTTATCGTTGGCGGTGGCGGTAAGATCCATGGTTATACGAAAATGCTTGCAGAGAAATTAGATCTTCCGGACGTACGAGTGGCACTGCGTGGTGAAGAAGTACTGCAGGAAGTGGTATTTGAACAGCAGGATATCAAGAAGGATCCATTGCTTGTTACGCCGATTGGAATCTGTCTGAATTATTATGAACAGAGAAACGGATTTATTATGGTGCGTTTCAATGGAGAGCGCCTCAAATTATATGATAATGATGGATTAACGATCGTGGATGCCGCATTGCAGGCAGGTTTTCCGAATGAGGATCTTTTCCCGAAACGTGGACCGGAACTTACATTTTTTGTAAATGGAGCAAAACGTATCATTCGTGGAGAGCAGGGAGAGTCAGCAGCAGTTTATATGAATGACAGACCAACAAATCTCAATGCGGCATTAGAGCCGAATTGTGAGATTATCATTGAGCCATCTACGGCTGGCAAGCCGGCAACCTGCACATTAGATCAGTTAGAGGAATATACGACAGATTCCGTAGCCTTTGTGGTTAATGGAAATATTATAAGATGCCCGAAATTCTTAGAGGTCAACGGTAAATTAGAGTTTCCTTCCTACCAGATCCAGGAGGGAGACCAGGTGGAAACCAGAAGTTTTTACACAGTAGGACAGCTGGCAGAATTTATGGATGTGGAAGTGAATGTTGAACATGTGATCCTGGTAAATAACCGTCGAGCAACTCTTGATTCATTGATCTATGAAAACTTTACGATTGAATGGACGGTGCGTTCTTATGGCAAACCGTCCTTTCAGCCGGTAGAGCAGGAAGAAGTTCAAACACCGACTGTCGGGGAATATAAGGAAGAAGAGATACCGGATATTGTGGACACGGAAATGAGCGCAGAGGCAGATGGCGCAGAAGTTCAGAATCCTGAAGTACACAATGCTGTGACTGCGGAGGATACAGACGATGCCGGCAATGCGGGCGCAAAAGAAAAGGATTCTGCAGTTACAGATGATGCCGCTACGGTAGAGGAGAGCAAAACGATTACAGACAGTACAGCAGGCGTTAATGGATCTGTTGCAGGAGAGAATGCAGCAGGCATGGATGAAACAGATGTAACAGAGGAGAATGCTGACGGCATGGCTGAAGCAGTGAAAAAAGTTACAGTAGAAGAAAACAGTTCGCCAGCTGCAGAGGAAGACGGCAGCATGGTTCTGGTATACATCAACGGCCAGCCGGTAAAACTTACCGGAAAACCACAGTATATATTTGTAGATATTTTTGATTTCTACGAATTTGATCTTACTGCCTCAAATGGCAGAGCAATCATTACCAATTTAAATGGTGAGAATGCATCGTATTCTGCAGTCTTAAAGACCGGAGATACAATCGAACTTAGATGGAAAGAGAATTAAAAAAATGGAATTATGCAGCATAGCAAGCGGCAGCAGTGGAAACTGTATCTGTGTGGGATCAGATGAAAATCATGTACTCATCGATGCGGGGATCAGTGGAAAACGAATTGAAAACGGACTCAATTCGATCGATTTGAAAACAGAAGAGATGCAGGGGGTTCTTGTAACTCATGAACACATCGATCATATTTCTGGACTTGGCGTGATCGCCAGGCGTTACGGACTTTCGATTTATGCCACGCAGGGTACGATAGATGCTATTTTAAATACAAAGTCAGTCGGCAAAATAGAGGAATCTTTATTTCATGCGATCACGCCGGATCAGCCTTTTGAAATCGGGGATCTTTTGATTGAACCGATTTCAATCTCACATGATGCGGCAGATCCGGTGGCCTATAAGATAAAAAATGAGGAGAAAACGGCGGCGGTAGTGACGGATCTTGGCACATATGATGAAAACATGATTGATAAAATAAAAAATCTGGATGTGCTTTTACTGGAAGCAAATCATGATGTACATATGCTGCAGGTTGGAAGTTATCCGTATCCGTTAAAACAGAGAATTCTTGGGAAAAAAGGACATCTCTCTAACGAACTGTCCGGTCAGCTTTTGGGAGAAGTGCTCCATGACCATTTCAATACGGTTATTTTAGGGCATCTCAGTAAGGAAAATAATTATGCAGAACTTGCATATGAGACTGTCCGGTTAGAGGTGACGATGGGAGAAAATCCATATAAAGGCGATGATTTCCCAATGTATGTGGCAAAGCGGGACGCGCCGTCGGAGAGAATCATTTTTTAGTTTATGATAATAGAATGTTCGCGAAACACGTATTCTATTATATATGACAATATTTTTTTACAGAGTGTGGACGCTTATGAAGCTTAGTAGAAAAAGTTATAAATGTGCATCTATTTAACAGTGGAAATTATAAAACATGTATGATATGATGATTGATAATAGATTTGCGCTGATTTAGTAAAGCAGAAAAGTGAGGAGAGCAGAGATGGAGAACACAGCAGACAAGACAATTATTACAGTAGTGGGTAAAGATACGGTTGGTATCATTGCAAAAGTATGTACTTATCTTTCCGAAAATGGCGTCAATGTACTTGATATTTCACAGACAATCGTTTCCGGATATTTCAATATGATGATGATCGTTGACATGAATAAATCAACCAGATCATTTGTGGATTGTCAGAAAGATCTCGATGAGATCGGTGCACAGATCGGTGTATCCATCAAGTGCCAGAAAGCTGAGATTTTTGAAAAAATGCATCGTATTTAGAGAGGAAAGCGGCAATGATTAATATATTTGAAGTAAAAGAGACCAACAATATGGTGGAACATGAAAACCTTGATGTCCGCACCATTACGATCGGTATCAGCCTGCTTTCATGCATTGATTCCGATTTGAAAAAATTAAATGAGAACATTTATAACCGTATCACATCAGTTGCCAAAGATCTTGCAAAAGTTGCAGGGGAGATCGAAGCTGAATACGGTATCCCAATTGTCAACAAACGTATTTCCGTTACTCCGATTGCACTGATCGGTGGTGCAGCCTGCAAGACACCGGAAGATTTTGCAAAGGTAACGATTCATAGCAGAGAAGATTTTGCC
>OMGY01002346.1_pt1 | contig 14439 bp, 9 predicted proteins | sample 1674461 | NCBI WGS metagenome assembly OMGY01 (sample SAMN05578579, study PRJEB25193) | human gut metagenome | biome: Human Microbiome; feature: human-associated habitat; material: feces | host: Homo sapiens | place: USA:Birmingham
CAAATGAATCATAAAAAGAATTTATTTATATTATTTGTATGTTTATTAACATGTGGTTGTTCTTCAAATCCATTTGGTGATTATAATTATAAAAATAATGATCCTATTTCTTATAATCTTAAAGATTTTACTAATGCTGATGGTTTAATTATTGATGGTAAAAAAGAAAATGAATATGGAGAAAAAATTCATAGATTATATTTCAATAATGATATTAATAGCAAAATATATATGGATAGTTATATGTATTTTGGTGAAGAAGGATTGCATTGCTTTGTAGAAGTAAAAGATAATATTATCGCTTATAATAGTCATAGAAAAGTTTATTATAATTCATCTGTTGAGTTATTCTTCAATGATATAAATAAAACATATATTGATAATAAAACAGTACAATATCGTATTGCAGCAGGTGGAAGTTCTACTAAATTATGTGGTGTAAAAAATGCTAGTAGATATACAACATCTTATTTTGATGGACAATTTGCTACTAAATTATATGGTGAATTTAATACTAAAACTTGTGAAGGGTTTAATGTAGAAGTATTTATTCCTTGGTATGAACTAGGTTTTAATGATATTAAAGATGTACAAGGATTAATGTTTTATCCAGCTTATAATAGAGTACCTAGTACTAGTGATAGCGAAACAGCAACATTTAGAATTAGAACTACTAAAGAATTAGCTTTCCAAGCTACACCTCATACATGGGTACCAATCAAAAAAATAGAAAACAAAATTACAAATGTTACTCCTGAAGGGAATTTCTTTGGTCAAAACGGAATGTATTTTCCTAGTTATGGATTTGATATGAGTAAAGATGATATTAATGGAAATGGAGAAATTGTTTTAAATTCAAGATCAGCTTCGTCACTTGCTTTTATTAAAGATTATTCAGGAACTAATTATTATTTTGAAACATTTATTAGTGGTATTGATGGATTAAAGTCTAGTTCACCAAAAATTGGATTAACAACTTATTTTTCTCAAAATAGAATTACTTTATATGTAAAAAAGAATGAAGTAAATAGATGTGGAGTTACTCAAAGATCTAGTGATAATTTAAGTTGGAATTGGACTGTAGAAAAAGGTGGAACTTACACTAATGAAAATTTTGTTAATGAAAATGATGATTTTGTGAAAAATGGAGTAAAACTTGCTTTATATAGAAATAATGATTTACTTTGTTTCTTAGTCAATGACGAATTATATTTTGCTAATACAAATGAAATAGAATATAACAATAAAAAATATGCCCCGAAAGAACAAATTGAACTTCATTCAGTTGAAACTGTTGATGGCTTTACTGAAGATAGCATAATTGGTGTTTGTTCATATGCAGCTACAGGAAAATATAGTAATTATAAATTATTAAAAGAAGAACAAGCAAACGATAAATTTTATAGCCTTATAAAAGAAATGGAGGAAAAACAATGAAAAAACAAGGTTTATTAGTTTCAATGTTAGTTGCGTTAACAGCACTTGTTGGCTGTAATTCAACTGCATCTGGAGAAGATATTTCATTTGATGAAAATGGAAATCTTATGGTTTCAAAAGAAGGTACAAATATTAAAGTTTGGGGATATTGTGATGGTGATGAGAGAAGTAGAATGGAATCACTAGTTGATGCTTTTAATGAAAAATATAAAACATATAATATAAGTGCTAAATTTGTTCCTTATGCTGCAAGTGGTTGGGAACAAAAAATGAAAACAACTCTTGCTAGTAAAAAAGGCAAAGGACCTGATGTTTTTTTAGCATCTGATGAATATTATAAACAATTTGTTACTTTAGGGTTTATGGAAAACTTAGATCCATATATTAATAGTCAATATAAAGAACTTAATATGCAAACTCAAATTAATGATATGTTTGAAGGCGGAGTTGGAAGATATAAATATGATCCAATTACTACTACTTCTACTGGTGAAGGCGCGCATTATTATGGAATTCCTAAAGGAACTGGATCGACAGCAATTTATTATAATAAAACATTTTTAGCTAATGCTAAAATTAAAGAAATATCTATTTATGAAAAAGATATTGATACATATAATGCTAAAAATAATACATCTTATCCTAAAAAAGCATATTTCTTATATAGTGATGGTTCTTATTATTTTAATAATAAAATAGAAATGAGTTGGCAAGAATGTAGTGAACTAGCAACTAAATTACAAAATAATCCTTTAAATAAAAAAGCTGGTTGCCAAGATGGATTTTTGACTTCATGGTGGTTTAATTATGGTTATTCAGTTGGTGGAGATTGCATTGAATATTTAGATTCTAGTGATGCTAAATTTAATGGTGGATATTATACTTTTACTTTAGCTGATGCAACAATAAATTATAAAACAAAAGAAAATATAATAGTTAATAATAATTCTTATAACGCTAATGAAATGATTTCTTATGAAGATAAATTTTTCTTAACTGATGATTTAGCAAATAAATGTTTTGTTTTACCTTCTCAAAGACGCGCTTTCAGTGAATATATGTCTTTATCTGGCTTAACTAGTGGAGAAAAAGCTAATCATTATTATGCATCTGAAAAAGGTGTAACTGATATATTTTGGGAATTAATTCCTTATAAACTTAATGGTGGAAAAGAATGCGGATTTTAATAAAATAATCCAATTATGACAAATGAAGTAACTACTTATTCTCCTACTGATAGTGAAAAATATGGTACTTCTCAAGTTAAAATTATGAATAAAGGTATTTCACCAAATCCTGCAACTTTTACTACTGATGGTAGAGCAGGATATTTCTCTAATAAACATGTTGCAATGCTAGTTGATGTTCGATCATGTGTTCAAGATTTCCGTGATGCTATGGATGATGGAACATGGGATGTAGCCCCAATGCTTGTATATAAAGAATTTGATGAAAACAATAATGTTACTGTTGAAGGTGTTAAAGGCGCTCATAGTGGATCTAATGCATGGTGTGTATGGAGTAATTCTTCTATTAAAAACGCTGCTTATTTATTTACTAAATTTGCTACTACTGAAGAAGGACAAAAAATTCTTGCTGAGGCTGGAACTATTATTCCAAATCAAAAATCAATTGCTAATGATTTAGTAAAAGCTGATGTTGAAAAAGGAAAATCACCTCAAAATCTTGAAATATTTATTGATGGAGCAGAATATCAAACTCCTGGAGACTGGTGGTATTTAAAAGATGGAGATTGGATTGATTCAGAAGGATGCTGGGCAAATTATTTGAACCAAACTGTTCGTAATTATAAAGCAACTTTAGCTGGATTTTATAGTATTAATGATTATTCTGGAACTTTTGATAGATTACTAAAATATACTGAAAAATAGGAATTTAAATTATGGAACTAATTAAAAAAAAGAAAAGTAAACAAAAAATAACTGATGAAATAACAGGTACCTTATTTACTTCAATTCCTATTATTGGATTAGTTATCTTTACATTTATTCCACTTATAATGGCTGTTATTATGTCTTTTATGGATATGCCAGGAATGAACTTTGATGGAGCAGAATTTTATGAATTTGGTGATTTATTTCATAATTATAAAATAGTTTTTAATGATGAATATTTCTATAAAGCTTTAAAAAATAACTTTATATTATTTTTGGAATTACCAATATCAATAATTTTGTCGATTATTATTGCTGAATTATTATCTAAAAAAGTGAAATTTACTAAAGTATTTAAAGTTATATTGTTTATTCCTTATGTGTGTTCAGTAGCTGCAACAACATTTATGTGGAATTGGCTGTTGGATGGTAATTATGGTTTAGTTAATAAAATTTTTGGATTAGATATAGCTTGGTTTGCAGATCAGCAATATTTTGTTTGGGCGATTATGATTATGGGATTATGGTCTGTCAGTGGATATAGAATTTTATTATTTACAGCGGCAATTACTAATGTTAATACTTCTTTAAAAGAAGCTGCTAAAATTGATGGAGCAAATCCTATTCAAGTATTTTTTCATGTAACAATTCCATCTATTACACCAACTATATTTTATGTTTTAGTTATGGGATTAATTGGTATATTCCAAGAATTTACTAGAATATCTGTTATTAATCCTGGTGGAGAAAGATGTATGACAATTGTTTTCTATATTTTTAATAAAGCTTTTAGAGGGTCTCCTCAAATGGGTGTAGCATGTGCTGCTAGTATGATTCTTGCTTTATTTATTTTCTTATTAACAAGACTTAATTTCTTCTTCTCAAGAAAGTGGGTGAATTATGATGTTGACTAATACATTATCTACTTCTAAAAAAAATAATAAAAAGAAAAAATCTGTTACAAAAAAAGTATATTTAACTCTTATTTATGCAGGATTAATATTTGCTTCATTAGTGGTAATTCTTCCTTTCTTGATTATTGTTATTACATCATTTAAAACAAAGTCAGATGCAATGTCAGATACTTTTACTATTATTGGTGCGAATGATGGATTTTCTATTCAAGGATATAAAGAAGTATTTAATTATGTTAATAGCAATGGTGTTCCTTTGATTATAACTGGCCTTTTAAATACTTTATTAGTTTCTGTTGTACCAACCCTTGTATCTTTATTTTTCTCAGCTTTAGCCGCTTTCGCTTTTGCTAAAATTAAATTTAAATTTAGTAAATTATTCTTTAATATTTTGATATTTACTATGATGATACCTGGTACCATATTATTAGTTCCTCATTATTTAATGTATGATTCATTTGGTTGGATTGATACATTTTTGGATTATGGGGAAGTGCATCTACAATATTTTTCTTAAGACAATTTATGTATGCAATTCCTGATAGCTTAATTGAATCAGCTAAAATGGATGGATTATCTTGGTTTAAAATATTTATTAAAATTATTTTACCATTAATAGTGCCTGCTTTATTAGCACAAGGATTATTATCATTTATATCACATTATAATACATATTTAGGTCCATATATTTATTTACAAGATCCTGATATGTTTACTCTTCAACTTGTAGTAGCTAACTTTAAAGATTTTGCAGGTAAAAATTATCCATCTATAATGGCATGCAGTATTTTAACAATCACACCTATTTTAATTATTTATGCAATCTTTCAAAATTATTTTGTTGAAGGTATTGCAACAACTGGAATGAAATTATAAGGAGTATCATTTATGGCAACATTAAAATTTGTTAATATTAATAAAATTTATGATAACAATGTACAAGCTGTTTTTGACTTTAATTTAGAAGTTCAAGACAAAGAATTCATTGTTTTTGTAGGACCTTCAGGATGTGGTAAATCTACTACTCTTAGAATGGTTGCAGGTTTAGAAGAAATCACAAGTGGAGATCTTTATATCGATGATAAATTAGTTAATAATTTAGAACCAAAAGATCGTGATATAGCAATGGTTTTCCAAAATTATGCTTTATATCCACATATGACAGTTTATGAAAATATGGCTTTCAGTCTTAAATTGAAAAAAATTCCTCGTGATGAAATTGCTCGTCGAGTGGAAGAAGCTGCTAATATTTTAGGTTTAAGTCAATATTTAAATCGTAAACCAAAAGCTTTATCAGGTGGACAAAGACAAAGAGTTGCTTTAGGTAGGGCTATTGTTAGACACCCTAAAGTTTTCTTAATGGATGAACCATTAAGTAATTTGGATGCTAAACTTCGTGTTCAAATGCGTACAGAAATTGCTAAAATTCACAAAAAAGTAGGCGCAACAACTATTTATGTTACACATGATCAAACAGAAGCTATGACAATGGCAACTAGAATTGTTGTTATGAATAAAGGTTATATTCAACAAATTGGTACACCAATTGAAATATATAATCATCCAGCAAATATCTTTGTGGCGACATTTATTGGTAGTCCTGCTATGAATTTAATTAATGCAAAATTTGTTAAAGATGAGGTTATATTACCGCAAGGAACAATTGTTAAGCTTGGTAAAGATTTTGAAAAAGCGGTTAACGATTTTTATGTAAAAGAAAAAGCAAATTTGGAACAAGAATTAAAACAAATTGAAGATAATTTTATTGAAAAGAAAGAATATGAAGATAAAATAAAAATTGTTGAAGAAAAAAATAAAAATCACTCAACAAAAATGTTAGAATATGAACTACAAAAATTGCATGAAGAATTAAAGCTTTGTTTGGAATCAAATGCTAGAAGAACTTATCTTATTAATTCATTAGAAAAGATAAATGCTCTTGATTTGAAAAAAGAAATTTCAGTTATTTTTGGAATTAGACCAGAAGATATTTATCAAGCAAATAGAATTTTGACTGATGAAGTTGTTTCTCAACAATTTGCTTTAAAAGTATCAGTTGCAGAATTATTAGGACATGAGTATTATGTTCATAGTGAGTTTGAAGGAGTAGAAATTGTATCTAAAATACATGCAAAAACATTAGTTAATGTTGGTGATGAATTGAATTTAGTTTTCGATCTATCAAAAATTCATTTATTTGATACAATAACTCAGAAGCTTATTAAATAGGAGTTTTAATGGAAAAAAGTGTTTTACAACCATATAAAAATGAATTAAATCCACCATCATCTAGAAGAATAGAAGCGCATTTAATTGATGCGTTTTTAATAGTGATTATTTCTTTTCTTTTATTAATGCTTTCACATTTAATATTGGATAATTCATCTTTTTATAAACAAAAAGAAATAATACTTACTCAAGAAATGGTTAAATGTTATGAAATAGAAGAAGAAGCGAAAATTTATTTTTTTGATGATAATGATAACCATTTGTATCAAAATCCTAGAGATCAAGAAAAAATATTTAATGAATATTGTTATAAACATATAGTATATTCTTTTAACATGAATAAAGAAGCATTTGAAAAAAATGGTATTAATATAGATAGCTTAAAAGATTATGCTCCTGCTTCTTATGAAGAAGATAATTTAGCTTATTTTTATGTTAATTATGTAGATAAATTTAATGAAAACAATGATATTTTAGATTTAAATGGAAAAAATGTTAAAGAATATTATTATGATATTTTAAAAAAGAATACATATAATCCGTTAGATAATGGTTCTTTATGGGTTTATAATGAGGAATTATCTTTACCTTATTTAAATTCTAAATACGCAATTGATTTATATAAATATTATCAAGATAATGATTATCAAGCTGGAAAATCTATTAGAAATTTACTTGCTTCAACATACCAAAAAATTTGGAATGAAGAAGTAGAGTTATTAGTTAATTCTTCTAGATTTAAAAACCATTACAATATATATAAAGAAAATTATGCTCAATGCTCATATATTTTAGATGGTTTTACTGTTGGCTGTTATGCGTTAAGTTTTGTTATTGTTATTTTATTACCACAATTTATTTTTAAAAATATGCAAACGGTTGGGAAAAGATTATTAAAAATATGTATTGCTGATAATGAAGGATACATTGTAACAGCTAAACAATTTGTTTTTAGAAATATTTGTTCATTTGTTTTATTTTTTGGGATAATGATTATTTCTTGCTTTTTTAGTGGTGGGTTACAAACTGGTTGGATGTATCCAATATTTGAAATAGCTGGAGCAGGGATTTCTTTGTTTTCATTTATGGCTATTTCAGCAATTATGGCTTGTTTTTCATTTATTTTAATTTTTGTCAATAAGCAAAAAAGATCACTTCAAGATTTTATTTGTTCTACTCGAGGAATTGATGAAAGATATATTGTTTATGATAAAGAAGAAGATAAAATTGAAATTAAAGAAGATAATAAATATCTAGATTCGTCTACTTTTTCAAATTCTGAACGTGTTGATCTAACAAAGAAGGATTAAGATTATATTTAGAGGGTGTTACTCCAAAATAATTTTTAAATTCTTTAGAAAAATAAAATTGATTTTTATATCCAACACAATAAGCAATTTGCGCAATTGAGAATGATTCTTTATTAAGTAATTCTACTGCTCTACGCATTCTTAACATAATTATATATTTCATAGGTGATATTCCAGTACTTTTTTTAAAAATTCTTGTTAAATACGCTTGAGAAAAATAAAAATTATCAGCAATTTTTTTTATTGAAATATCTGGTGAAGTATAATTATTATTAACGTATTCAATTATTTTTTTGATTTGATTTTCTTCTTTTGATAAAGAACTTTGCTTTTTTTCAATACCATGTTCTTTAATTAAAAAAGATAAAATTTTCATTATTTCACTAGTGACTCTTAAAAATTCACTGTTTTGATTAGAAATAAATAGCTCTTCATTAAAAATGTTAGCAAAACAGTTAATTATTTGATTAAAGTCTTGAATTTTTAAATGCATATTGTTTGATTTAAAATTAATATGATCGCATAATTTTTTTAACCCATTTCCATTTATTTCAATCCAAAAATAAGACCATGGATTGCTTGGATCTGGCTTATATTTTACATGAGAATTTGGCTCAATTAAAAAACATTCACTTGATGAAATTATTTCTTTTTTTTGATTTTGATTAATAATAATGCCCTTTCCTTTAACTATAAAATGTAAAATGTAACATGATTTATTACTATCAATTAATTGTTTGTTTTTAATACATTCTTCATATCCAACAATAGATGTAGAAATATCTAAATTAAAATCATCTATCATATTTCTAAAACAAAGACTCCTATTTATAAAATTTATTTTATTCATCAAAAAAACCTCATCTAAATGTATCTTTATATATTTATATTAGTACATTTTATAAAAAGATAAATAATAAATATATTAAAAATATAAAAAATATATGTTAATTAGTACGTTTATGATATAAAATATCAAAAAAGTATATATTTTTAGTCATTTTATTTTATGGAAAAGAACTTATTTATTATTTATAATGTAAGTGCTTACAGAAGGAGAATAGCATGGAAGCAAAAATTACAAAACAAGAAATTGAAACATTATCAAGAACTCCAGGAAAACGTAAATGGTATTCTAAAATAGGATTAGCTCTTTTTGTAATGACAATTCCTACTATATTGTATATTTTTATTTTTCATTATCTTCCTTTGAGTGGGTTAGTTATAGCATTTAAAGATTATACTTCTTTTAAAGGAATATTTGGTTCTCCTTGGACTTCAATGGGAGGCTTTAAACATTTTTATACATTTATAACTGCTCCAAATTTTTGGACTATTATAAGAAATACTTTAGTTTTATCAATAGCATCTATTATTTTTAATTCAATTTTACCTATTATATTTGCTTTATTATTGAATGAAATAAAAGTAAAAAAATATAAAAGACTTATTCAAACTATAATGTATGCACCATATTTTATTTCAGTATCTGTTTTAGTTGGCATGATGTTTGCTTTCTTTAAAGTTGATAGTGGAATTTTTACAAGAATATTTGCTTTTTTTGGTTTTGATGCAACTAATTTAATGGAAAATCCTGATTATTTTTGTATGCTATATGTTGTTTCTGGTTTGTGGCAAGGTTTAGGTTGGTGGTCAATTGTTTATATGGGTAGTTTAGCAAATGTTGACCCTAATTTGCATGATGCTGCAATTATTGATGGAGCAGGAAGAGGTAGAAGAATTCTATATGTCAACTTACCTCAAATTATTCCTTTGGCAGTAATTATGTTTATTATGTCAATTGGAAATATTTTAAGTGTTGGTTTTGAAAAAGTATATTTAATGCAATTATCAACGAACTTGTCTTCTTCAGAAATTATTGCAACATATGTTTATAATATTTCGTTCCCTAAATTTGGATCAGCTCAATATTCATACGCTACAGCAATTGGATTATTTAATTCTGTGGTTAATATTATAATCTTATGTTTAGGAAACTTTGTTTCTAAAAAAGTTAGTGATAATTCACTATGGTAGGAGATAGTTATGAATAGAAAAAGTAAAGGCTCAGAAAAAATCTTTGATATTATCATTATGATAATTCTTGGTATTCTTGCATTAATGTTCTTATTTCCTCTAATAAATGTTCTTGCGTCTTCGTTGTCATCAGCTGATGCAGTAGTGGCAGGCGAAGTAGGACTTTTTCCTCAACAATTTACATTAAGTGGATACAAAGAAATTTTTAAAAACGAAGATATTTGGAGAGGATTTAGAAATTCAATACTATATACACTTATTGGAACTATTATTCAAGTTACCTGTCAAGTCTTATGTGCTTACCCTCTTTCAAGAAAAGATTTTAAAGGAAGAAAATTTTTAAACTTGTTCTTAGTTTTAACAATGTTTGTTTCTGGAGGTATGATACCAACATATTTGTTGATTCAACAATTACATTTATATAATACTATTTGGGCAATTATTTTGCCGGGATGTATATCAGTATTTAATATTATCGTTATTAGAACCTATATGCAATCATCAATACCAATTGAACTGCAAGAAGCAGCTATGATTGATGGATGTGGAGATTTAAAAATATTTACTAGAATCGTTTTACCTCTATGTAGACCGATAATTGCAGTTATGATTTTATATGCAGTTGTAGGTTATTGGAATTCATATTTTAATGCTTTAATGTACGTACAAGATTCTTCGCTCTATCCATTGCAAAACGTCTTAAATGATATTTTGATTTCTAATCAATCAAGCGTTGGTGGAGGTACAGATGTTAATTTATCAGAACAGTTGAAATATGTTACTATTGTTGTTTCGTCATTACCATTATTAGTTATTTATCCGTCTTTTCAAAAATATTTTGAAAAGGGCGTTACTATTGGTGGAATTAAAGGTTAAGGAGAAAAATTATGCAAAGAAAAATAATTACATTCACATCAATTATTTTGATGGCTCTTACTGCTTTTACTGGATGCTCATCATTACAAAAAAATTATGATCCAGATAATTTTTTATTAAATGGTACAGATGATAATCCATATAGAATTGTTAAAAATCCAGTAACAATTAAAATTTTTGCACCACATAGTTCTGGAAATCCTAATTATAGTGATTTAGAAATGTTTAAGTATTTATCGGAAATTACTGGATTAAATTTTGAATTTACAACTCCAGATACTTCAGCTTATACAAACCAAAGAACTGGTGCTTGGTCATCAGATAATACAATACCAGATTTATTTTTGTTCAATAATCCTATTTCTGAACTAGTAGAATATGCAGAGAAAAAATATGATGCATATGTTCCTTTTAATGATGGCAATTATTCATATACTGTTAATGGAACTCAAGTAAATGTTGGTAATATTATCGATAATTATATGCCTAATTATAAAAAAGGATTAGATAATAACTTTGGTGTTGATAAAGAAAAAGGTGATGCTAAAGAAACAGCTACTTTATCAGATGGATACATGTATTCAACATTATCTGTAAAAGATGTTGCTAGAGATTTGACTTTTAAAATGTTTATCAATCAAAAGTGGATTGATAATATTAATAATGAATTTGGTGGTTATAAAGGGAAAAAATTACCAAATGCTAATGATGTTACCACAATTGAAGAATACTTAACTATTCTAAGAGCGTTTAAAGAATTAGATGCAAATTTGAATGATGACGCAAATGATGAAATACCTGTTACTTCAAAATCTCTTGAATATTTAAGAAACTTTATTTTAGCAAGCTATGGATATGTTTCTACAGGTGCTGAAATAGAAAATGATAATTCTAAATATAGCTATGTTCCATATCAAGAAGCATATAGAAAATATTTACAAATTGCTAGAACTATGTGGGATGAAGGATTAATGGATGTTAGTACCTTTTCTAATAAAACAGATAATCAAATGGCTCAAAATGGCGTTAAAAATCGTTTAGGAAGTTTTCCAGCTGCTGCAGCTTATTTGATTGTTGGTTATGATTTAGAAGAAAATTATGTTACTTTTGGGCCTTTAACATCATCTTATTATACTGGTACTCCATTACAATGGGGATTTGGTTATTTTAATCCTGATGGTGCGACTATCCCTCAAAAATCAGTTTATGTTAGAGAAGTTGCTAGACTTCTTGATATTATGTATAGTGATTTAGGTGCTCAACTTATTTCTTATGGTGTGGAAAATAAAAATTGGACATGGGACAATGCTGAGCATACATCATGGACTTTCAATGTTCCTTCAACATGGACTGGTAATCAAGAACAATATAGAGCAACAATTACTCCAAACGTAGGAAGTGCATCTGCACTATATTGGTCAAGTAACTTTGTAGAAAAAATGAATGATAAAATAATTGATTCACTTAATAAAATGTCACAAAAATATTTGCCATATTTGAAAAATCCAGAACCTTATGAAATTAAAATGAACGCTGAAGAATATAGTAAAATTACAACAATAAAAGCATCATTAGATCCTCAATTAGAATTTTTAGAAGCAAGTTATATTAGAGGAGATAATAAAAAAGACCCATATGATGATAATAGTTATAATGATTTTATTAATACATTAAAAGGATATAATGTTGATGAATTAATGAAATGCTATAACGATTCATTAGCTAGGTATAAAGGAAAATAATTTATGAAAAGAGCAAGAAATATATGTCTTTTTTTGGCTTTGTTTTCATTGTTTGCTTGTAATAGAACAGAAGCTACCTCATCTAACAATGCTTCTAATAGTAATAATTCATCAAATATTAGTAGTTTAGAAAGTTCAAATCAAGATAATTTCTCTAATGTTAATGAAGTTATTAATGGATTAAATTCATCTGCATTTTCTAATGAAATTGAATGCAAAGAAAATATTGGTTTAAATGATATGAAAAATGTTGGCGTTAATAAAAATAGATTTGAAAATGAAACATTATATTTAATTCCTGAAGGGACAATTTACTTGGCTGAAGATTATAATATTACTCCGTTAGGAGAAAATAATTCTGGCAATTTATCAAGTTTATTAGCTAATTTAGTTAATGTTAAAGGAAATAAAATAATTAAATTTAAGCAAGGAGTATATAAATTCTCTGCTACTGTTGATACTGATGGAATTGAAGATTTATATTTAGTTGGTGATAATACAGAATTTTTATATTCAGGATGGGGCACATATTTTGAAGCAAAAGTATCTAAAAATATCATGATTAGTAATATTTCATTTGATATGGAATATTCTCCAACAATTGCTGGAATAGTAAAAAGGGTTGATAGAATTAATAATAATCCAGTTGTAGTACTTGATATTCCAAATGAATTTGATTTAACTCAATCACTTTATCAAAATTGGCAAAATAAAACATGTTCTTATATGGAATGTTATTATGATGAAAAGACTGATGGATATGTTCCAAATCGTAATGGTAATTTGTTTTATAATTCTCCATCAAGCTCAAATATTAAAGGTGTTTATGGGGCAAATTATAGTAGTTCTAGTAAAGAGTTAGCAATTACTTTAAATGAAAATTTTGCTTATCGAACAAAAGATTATGCTGATCCAGCAATTGGCACAAAAGTTTCATTTGCATACACAATGTATGAAAACCATGGCTTTCATTTTGTAAATTGTGAAAATGTATATTTTGAAAACGTTAATGTTTATACAACAGGTGGAATGGGTTTTAGAGTAGAAAATGGAAAAAATTTCTATTTAAATAGAACAAATTTTGCTACTAAAAAGGGTTCTAATAGAATTATGACTTGTACAGCTGATATTATTCATACTATTGGCTTAGAGGGTGATTTGAATATTACAAATTGTTTGCTTGAAGGAAGTCATGATGATGCATTGAACATTAAATCGTTTTATACAAAAGTTACTAGTATAAATGCTTCAAGTAAAGAAATAGATATTTCTCAAACTCAAAATGAAGTAGCTATAAATTACGAAATTGGTGATACTATAGATGTTTATAATCCAGAAAATATGGAGTTTATTGATACATTTAAAATTGTTGATTTAACAAAAATTGGTACTTCATATACATTAACTGTTGATAAAAGACCATCTAAAGTTAAAGAAAATTATACAGTAGGAAATGCAAGCAAAATCACTAAAATGACTTTGGATAATTGTATTATTAGAAACAAAAGAAATCGTGGAATATTACTTCAATCTCGTGATTCAAAAATTATTAATTGTACATTTCAAAATGTTGTAATGGGGGCAATTCAAGTACTAGCGGTTAATGATATTTTTAGAGAAGCTATTGTTCCTCAAAATATTGAAATTTGCAACAATAAATTTTTAAATAATTATAATGATTTAAGTGTATTTGCGTATGGTGATAATCCATCAAAATGTGTTACTGGTACTTTAAAAAATGTTGATATACATAATAATTATTTCTTTAATGGAGTAGGAAATACTATTTGGATTTTAGCTAATGGTAATACAAAAATTCATGATAATTTAATTCATTATAATAAGGCTTTAACAAGTGTAATTATGAATATTGAAAATTCGTCTTCTATTAATGTTTATAATAATGTTTTATATAATTTAACAACTGCAAATATGTCTATTGTTGTATCAAAATCATGTCTAGATTTAATTAACAAAAATAATGAAGTGAGGAGTTCTT
>OMGY01002351.1_pt1 | contig 14424 bp, 9 predicted proteins | sample 1674461 | NCBI WGS metagenome assembly OMGY01 (sample SAMN05578579, study PRJEB25193) | human gut metagenome | biome: Human Microbiome; feature: human-associated habitat; material: feces | host: Homo sapiens | place: USA:Birmingham
GCTTATAAGTAGAGATATATATGATACTAAAGTTATTATTAATGGGGACAAATGCCCTATTTGTAGAGAATATATTAATATAACTTTATAAGGCTAAGGATATTAATAAAGTGATTTTTTATCACTAAAATAATATTATTACATAATATATATAGTAAAAATATTGACGCCAAGGGGGAGTCCTTAATGGATTGCGTAAAGATAGAAAGCGGAACATCATTATTGAGAGTTTTTCATGCAGCGCCTCAGGCACCAGCCGTAGATGTATATATAAATGAAAAACTTGTATTTAGTAATTTACAATTCACGATTTTAACTACAGAGGCGCTCTTCAGGTTTTTCGTTCATCATCATATCCTCGTACCGTACGTCGCATTTACGTGCGCGGGCAAACTTCACCAATTCCTCCTCAAAATCGGAAATATAAGAAACAGCGGATTTTACTTTTTGTTTAATCGCTTGTAGCAAAGAATAATAAGGTTGTCCATGCCGGGCACGATACACGTTATAAAATAAACAGATAGCTAAGTAAATCAGAGAAAAGCGTAGCGAATTGGCTGACAAAGCATTCGTTACGCTTATTTTTCTATAGTAAAGGCAATAAACCATAACGATGCCATACAGTGCAAGAGTTCAGTTACCAATTACCGTGTGGTCGGGGAAAATTTTTCTCAAAAGGCTATTTTTCTGCGATTTGTGCAATTCTGCGTAGCCGTCGGTAACACACTGTAAACTAATTTTGTAACCCCCAAAATTGAGTTATGCGAAGTACATTCAAGGTCTTATTCTACGTGAAGAAAGGCAGTGCAAAGCCCAACGGCAATCTGCCTTTGATGTGCCGCCTTACGGTGAACGAGGAAATTAAACAGTTCAGTTGCAAGATGGACGTTTCGCCCCGTCTGTAAGATGTGAAGAATACCTACCATGAACTTGTACGGAACTTGTTCGTCTTTTCTGTTTTCACGGGATTGGTGCGGACGAGAGAACCTCACCACGAACAACCTGCGAACATTTTTTGACACATAGGAAGATTATCATGACTCTATACCCTCCTTTGTCTCCGATCCTATCATTAAAAAATACGGCCTCAAATTCAAAATAGTTTTATGTCGTATCGTTATTTTATCATGTCAAGGCCACTGGCGGTGTACCATTGGTTTAAACGGTAGGAGCGTATGGCATAGTTGACATAGTTTTTAAACGACTCAGAGCTTGAATAATTTTCCAGAGCCACGATAGGATATATGGTAAGTCCGTTGTAATAAGGTTCGATATTGTCTCCGACTTGGTCATACATTTTAAGATTTTCCCCAAATCCGTTAACTTGAATCAGACATGTTTTGCTGTATGTAGAAAACCATTCATCGGTAAACGCACCTGTCTTGCGCATGAAATCGACAAAGTCAAGCTGTACATAAGGAAAGTTCTCCAAGAATGTTTCCTCGCCTTTACCGTCATTCAAGGTGTTTTCTGTATGATGGCATTTGTTGATAAAAGCATCCACAATATCATTCATGGTGATTTTGCTGTCAACCAGAGCTTTCTTTGTATCTGCAGCAAGATTGTCAAGTTGAGAGGCATCGATGAGAGACAGCGTCGCATATTTTTCGTTATCCTCCATATTATTGAAAAGCCATTCACCGGAATATATTACAAACCTCGATAAGTCGGCACGTGGCTTGGCATAAAGATACGACAGATTTTCGTGCCAAGGCCATCCTACGGACGAAAGGGATACTTCACTTGCTACAAAAAATTTCGTTTTGTGGCGCAATTCATATGCAACCTCCACGCTTGCCATCATACAGGCGTGCATTATTACGAATTCATAACCGGACAGAGTAAGGTTAGCTATTTCTCTGTTTTCAAGATATTTCTTAACATCGCCTCCCATGCCTCTGACTTTGTCCGCGACATCATCATCGTTGCCAAACGGCAATATGCCACTGCCATGTCCAAAAAGCATGAGTCCATAGCTCTTTGCCGGTGCGATGCTCCGGACATCATTCTGCACTTCCAGATAGCGTTCGATATCGCCATGAGTTTCAATCGGTTCATATTCTTTGACAATCTCACTTACTATGGCAGGCGTTTCATCGTGCGTTATTTTTAACAAAACTGGAGCGCTGAATTGGACAAAATTTGGCGATGAGTCGAGGTAGACGTAAAGGCTACCGGCATAGCTGTCGTCCCATCCTGCTTCCATTTTATTGATATAATCCAGCTGACAATCACTCAGCTCAATACCGCCTTCACCTGTAATATCCCCCCAAATATAAGCAAGAATGGTTCTACCTTCAGGTATATAGTCTTCATTAACAGATTCGTCGTCATTATTGCATGACGTAAACATTACGGAGACCGACAGTAGCAATATAGTTATGATGTTACGATAAAATAATTGCATTGTATTCATAAAAGTGTGAGTTCAATATAAAATTAAATAACTGAAAAAAATTGGCAATTAGCTATAAATATTAAGAGTTTGAAATGCTGAATTTCAAACTAAAACTTTTATTGCTATGCTTACCGGAAACAAAGTTATAAAAAATCTCTAGAATAACCTCAAAAAAAATGGAAGGAATAACGCTAAACGACTCAAATACCCCAGTCAATCAATAAAGCATTTGAAAATGGGACTATAAGGAGTGTGACAGTGCAAACTTTCCACTAATAGCAATGATGCAGAACTGGAAAGAATATTTGTGGTCGATTGTCAGGGAAATGATATAAACAATTTCAGAACAATGTGTACGAAACTATAATCATATTCTGATAGGTGATACCTATCAAATTGACATTGACTGCATATAGTTTTTTGATTGAGACATTGTAGTATTGAATATTTATTCTAATTTTACATTTAGAAGAGCTATTTGACAGCATGCTACCAGAAAAATACACAAGGCTCTACCCCCAAAGGGTAGAGCCTTGTGTATTCCATTCAATCGCAGCCCTTATCTCTTCACTTTCAATGCCGAAAGAATGCGGGAAAAGATCTCGGTATTATCTATAACCCCGCAGAAGTCCTGCGCATGAGGACCATAGGCATAAACCGGCACCAATACGGGAGAATGCCCGCCGGTTGCAAAATGTCCGGAGACCTCTCCTTTGGAAATATTTCCTTCGCCCAATGCTAGACCACCCGTCTCATGGTCGGCCAAAACGACGACGAGCGTCTCCCCATTTTCATCGGCAAACTTCAACGCCTCGGCAACCGCTTTATCAAAATCGAGCGTTTCCCTCACGACCCCTTCGATATTCCCGGCGTGAGCCCCATGATCGATCTCCGCCCCTTCGACCAACAAGAAAAACCCTTTCTTAGATTTTCCGGCAAGGAAAGAGAGGGCAAAATCGGTAACACTTCTCAAATATGCCGTATCGCGCCCGTTCTGTACCCACTCGGCATCACGATCGCACGCAATAAGAGCGATCTTGTCTGCGGAAACATGAGGCAACTCCCTGAAATCATGGATAACACCGAATCCTTGATGCCTCAAAGAGTCGAAACGTTCCACTCCGATATTCTCAAAAAGCGAAACACTGCTACCTGCGACAAAAAGGGCCTTCGTGCGAATCAAATCGGACAGTATCTCCCGAGTCATGCTTCGCTGGGGCTGATGCGCATAAAAAGCAGCCGGTGTAGCTCCCGAAATTTTATCGGTCGTAACAATACCGGTAGCATAGCCTTTTGAAGAAAGTATTTCGGTCATATTCGATAAAACATTCCCTTCACTATCGACTCCCAAGCTCCCATTATTCGTTTTATGCCCCGTCGCATAGGCTGTTCCCGAGGCGGCAGAATCGGTTATATAACGGTTCTGCGACTGTGTCTTGACCAACCCGATATGACGCATACGGGCAATCGTAAGATCTCCCCCGTTTGCATGCAATGCCGCCGTCATGTGCGCCAGTCCCATACCGTCGCCCACCATGAGGATAACGTTCTTCACTTTCCCGCCGGAGCCGTCGGTCCGGTACGTAGGAACGTAAACCGCCAGCCTCTCGGGAGAGGTATAACTATTGAATTGCGCAAAAGTCGTTGTAAACGGGAATACCGCCACAAAGAAAAATAATGTCCGGATAATCGTTGTTTTCATATCTGTCAAAATAAATATTTCAATCCTTCATAAGCCAATATCGTCTCGGGAAATACCTCGCAAGCCTCGGACAACAAATCCTTCTCATCGTTGTAACGAGCCGAAAAGTGGCCTATCATCAACTTCTTCACCCTAGCCCGCAAAGCGACGGTAGCTGCCTGACGCGCCGTAGAATGGGAAGTCTGTTTGGCCAATGCAAGCGACTCATGAGCGAAGGTCGCCTCATGATAAAGCAAATCGACACCTTCGACCAATGGTATCAACTTCTCGCTATATGCCGTATCGGAACAATATGCATAACGTTTCGGCGGAGCAGCGGGGCGTGTAAGGCGATCATTGGGTACGATTGTCCCATCGGGCAAAACAAAATCCGCCCCGGCTTTGATTTCAGCCCGGCGGAAATTGGGTATTTTATAAAATTCAGCCACATCACCCAATAAATGGCGGGGAGATTCTTTCTCTTCAAATAGAAAACCGGCAGTAGGAATCCGGTGCTTCAACGGCAAAGTCTTCACCGTAAGCGTCTTATCCTCATAAATTATTTCCTGCGAAAAGGGAGAAAACGGTTCGATACGCACCTGAAAAGGAAGGTCATGGCAGAATGTCTCGAACATAGGCGGGAATACCCGCAACGCATCGGGAACCGCATGTACAACGATTTCTCCTCCCCGATCGAAAAGCCCCAACGTGGATATGAGCCCTACAAGTCCCAGACAATGGTCGCCATGCAGATGCGAAATAAAAATGTGTTGCAAACGGCCCAACTTCAACCCTTGCCGACGATAACACTGCTGAGTACCCTCCCCGCAATCGATAAGAAATACCCTATCGCGATGACAAAGCGCTTGGGCACTGGGATTATGACGATTGGTAGGAAATGCCGAACCGCAACCTAACACCGACAATTCAAAACTATTCATGCAAAGATTTTTCACTTTCGTTCCGAATACAAAAATAGTCATTCGACAACGGTATCGCAAATTTTAAAGATTTCGTTTCGATGACATTTTCAAAACCCATTACCCGCTCAAAACAAACTTTTCTCCTGCAAACCCATCTTCCGCCCCATAAAAAAGAAGCGCCGACCATAAGGTCGGCGCTTACTATGATAAGCCGTTGCAACAATTATTTATTGTCTTTGGCAAGTTTCTCTTTCAAAGCGGCCAGTTCTTCGATGTCTCCGAGAGTCGTTTTCTCTACGGGAGAAGAAATGGCAGCAGACTCTTCGGTCTTCGCAGCTTTTTTAGCGGCTTTCTTGGCAGAAGCCTCTTTTTGAGCCTCGGCTTTCGCTACATCTTCGAAGATACGGCTGTGAGAAAGAATGATGCGTTTGGCATCTTTGTTGAACTCGATTACCTTGAAGTCGAGTTTCTCATCAACCTGAGCCTGAGTTCCGTCTTCCTTAACGAGATGCTTGGGAGTTGCGAAACCTTCTACTCCGTAAGGTAATGCGATAACCGCACCTTTTTCGAGCATTTCGATAATCGTTCCCTCATGGATAGAACCTACAGTGAACACGGTCTCGAATACGTCCCAGGGATTTTCTTCGAGTTGTTTGTGTCCGAGGCTGAGACGACGATTTTCTTTGTCGATTTCAAGAACTTGAACTTCGATGTCGGCACCGATTTGAGTAAACTCAGAGGGGTGTTTGATTTTCTTCGTCCAAGAGAGGTCGGAGATATGGATAAGACCCTCTACACCTTCTTCGATTTCTACAAATACACCGAAGTTGGTAAAGTTACGAACTTTGGCCTGATGGCGCGAACCGACAGCATATTTGGTTTCGATATTTTCCCAGGGATCGGGTTTGAGTTGTTTGATACCCAACGACATCTTGCGCTCTTCGCGGTCGAGTGTAAGGATAACGGCTTCTACCTCATCGCCTACTTTCATGAAGTCTTGTGCGCTGCGCAAGTGCTGCGACCACGACATTTCCGAAACGTGGATAAGACCTTCTACACCCGGAGCGATTTCGATGAATGCACCGTAGTCGGCCATAACGGCAACTTTTCCTTTGACTTTGTCGCCCACTTTGAGATCGGGATCGAGAGCATCCCAGGGGTGCGGAGTAAGTTGTTTCAGACCGAGAGCGATACGTTTCTTCTCGTCGTCGAAGTCGAGAATAACGACATTGAGTTTCTGGTCGAGCGAAACGACTTCTTCGGGGTGGCTTACGCGGCCCCAAGACAAGTCGGTGATGTGGATAAGACCATCGACACCGCCGAGGTCGATGAACACGCCGTAAGAGGTAATGTTCTTGACCGTACCTTCGAGTACCTGACCTTTTTCGAGTTTAGCGATGATTTCTTTTTTCTGTTGTTCGAGTTCGGCCTCGATGAGGGCTTTGTGCGAAACAACGACATTCTTGAATTCCTGATTGATTTTAACGACTTTGAATTCCATCGTTTTGCCTACGAATACATCGTAGTCGCGAATGGGTTTAACGTCGATTTGCGAACCGGGCAAGAAGGCTTCGATGCCGAATACATCGACAATCATACCGCCTTTGGTACGGCACTTGATGTAACCCTTGATGACTTCGTCGTTTTCGAGGGCAGCATTTACGCGATCCCACGAGCGGGTTGCGCGGGCTTTCTTGTGAGAAAGTACCAACTGACCTTTTTTATCTTCTTGGTTTTCGATATAAACTTCGACCGTATCGCCCACTTTGAGTTCGGGGTTGTAACGGAATTCGTTCATCGAAATAACGCCATCGGATTTGTAACCGATGTTGACAACAACTTCACGTTTGTTGATAGAAATAACCGTTCCTTCGATTACCTCTTTGTCTTTTACGGTGTTGAGCGACTGGTCATAAGTAGCGACCAATTCCTCGCGGCTTTTTTCACCGACTACTTCGCCTTTTTCATAGGCTTCCCAGTCGAAGTTTTCAACGGGGGAAATTTGTTTTTCTTCCATGTTTTTTAAATGATTGATTTTCTTACTACTAAATTAGACATTATATGGTCTCTAAAAATCGGGGCAAAGATAGTTCTTTTTTTTAACCCGACAAATTCATTCAAAAGATTTTCACCCTTTTACGATAAAACACAGGTAAGCTCGATGAGACACGCATCAGAATACTACTGTCATTCCGAACCGAGACCTACGGGTTGAGTGTGAGGAATCGCCGACACACCACTTCCTTGTCATTCCGAGTGAGGCTGTCAAGCCGACGAGGAATCCCTCGTTCATCGTCTCTTGAACAGAGATTCTTCGGGGTTACACTCCTCAGAATGACATCTACCGAAAAAAGCTATAACTATTGGCGAGAGATTCTTCACTTCGCTCATGCTGCGTTCAGAATGACAATGCTTGCCATTCCAAAGAAAGTATCACTTGCCGGGAAACAGAAACTCCCACCGCTATGCAGCAGGAGTTTTTAAAGAAAACCGACGAAAAGGCAGAAAGAGACACGACCATCATTTTTTCCCGGCGGTTGCCATTTCTTCCATAATGTCATCGGGAGGTTCGGGCAAATCGGGTAAAGAGGCTCGCCGCGAAGACCGGACGTCGCCCATCTCCCCGCCACGAATATAATTCCGATATTCGAGAGGTGTAAAACCGGTCTTTTTCTTAAAGAGAGAGAAGAAATGTTCGGCCGATTTATAATTGAGCATATACGAAATTTCTTTGACCGAATGGGAAGTGCGCATGAGCAACTCCTCGGCTTTTTTTATTTTCAGTTCTTGAAAATACTTGGCCGGAGCATAACCGGTATAGTCCTTGAACACTTTACGAAACCAACTGTACGAAAGATTGAGTTTCTCGGCCAACTCCTCGACATCGACATTTTTGTAGAGGTTTTCTATCATGATGATTTTCGACCGCTCTATCTTCTGACTGATACTGTCTTCTTCGAAAATACGATTGCTCGATATATAACAGATAAGCCCGAGTATATGCATGACGATACCCGACAAGCATTGTTGGGCGGCATTTTTTCCGCCGTTGGCAACTTCGATGGCCGACTGGAAGAGCTTCACCAGCTCGGCATTGAAACCGATTTTGAGCACGGGATTATCGGGCGTAATACCGGCTTGGCGAAACCACAACTCAGCCACTGGGCCGTTGAAGCCGATATAATATTCGTTCCACCCGATTTTCTCCGAAGGGGAATAGGTATGCCACTGCCCGGGGAAAAGGCACAGCAAAGCTCCTTTGGTAAGAGACTGTTTCGGTGTACGGTCGGAAGTAAACGACCCGGCCCCTTTTGTGATATACAACAATTGGAACTCTTGCAAAACACGACCTTTACCCACATTGAAAAAGTAGCCCGAAGGGTGATCTTTCAACGGATAATGCTCTCCGGCCTTGATAATCTGAAAACCGACCGTATTGACATATACGCCAAAATGCATATCGGTCTTGGTCGCATTGAGATATTTTATATCGTTCTCCAAATCGTTGTAGTTCATGCCCCGAATGTGTGTCTTCGACAAAACCTTCTTACACACAACAACACTGTCGGAATGTAAGATAGATAGACAAACATAATAAATATATTCGATATAATCAAATGAAAGAACCAAAATTTGCAGTTTGCCACCATTTTTTACAGTCTTTTTCTTCATGGTTTCATGACGGTCGGACATCGGTTCCTGTTACTTTTCACCGAATATCGGCATTTCTGCTCGTCAGACAGATCGGTAATCCGACATATAACGGCTCTATCTCTCTTACACAAATCATGGAGACAAAGACGTGCTTGCCTTTATCGAGCCGCCGGGAGCGAAGGAAAAGGCGGAAGATGGGCAAGGACTGTTTGAGCGGAGCGAATTCCGCAGCTCTCGTCTGCGAGTAAAACAAAAGACAGGAATACCCGATAACGAACAGACGACCTTTCCGGATTACTTCTTTGTACCGGGAAAGAAGTAACAGACACTGTCATTCCGAGTGTATGCGAGGAATCCCAGACTATACGCTCTCTTGATAGGAGATTCTTCACTTCTCTACGTTCCGTTCAGAATGACATCGTGCCGTAAGGGCTTCAACACCTTTGCAAGGGACTCTTCCTCCCTACGGTCGTCAGAATAACATCGCACCACAAGGACGGCAGCCATTTGTCATTCCGAACCGACGCCAAGCCGAGTGCCGTGCAGAACATGCTTGTTCGGGCACTGCCGAGGCGCGAAGGAGGAAAACGAAGTTAACCGAGGCCGGTAGGCCAACGAGGAATTTCATACTTTTTACTCGTTTAAGTAGAGATGCTTCGCTATCGCTCAGCATGACAACCAAATGTCATTCCGAATGAACATGAGGAATCTCCGACTCTCTATTGGTTGAGATTCTTCGGCGCTCCACGCCTCAGAATGACATTTCTGTCATCTCTAACGTAGGTGAGAGATCCCATACAATACGTTCACTTGGCGGGAGATTCTTCCTCCCTTGCGGTCGTCTGAATGACAAATGTGTCATTCCGAGTGAGGCCGGTAGGCCGACGAGGAATCCCACGTTCTGTACATTTGGCGAGAGATTCTTCAAGGCAAAGCCTTTCAGAATGACATTGCACTTGGAGTAAGATTCTTCCTCCCTACGGTCGTCAGAATGACATACGCTTCGCAGGAGATTCTCCCTATGATTCCGGAACGACAGCTCATATAAACAGAAAGAGAACGAAGTAAGAAACAGTACAACAACAAAAAGGGTGGAGGCCCATGACCTCCACCCTTTTCTTATTTAGGGAATCGTTTCCGATCTTCTTATTACTTCTTGATCACTTTCTCTACCTCGACTGTACCGTCGCTGTAAGTCGTGCGAACGAAGTTCAACCCCGGAGTCAATTCGCTTTGTACGGCTCCGCTGATCGAGTAGATGACGCTCGATACCACCGTCTTCTCTACTTCGGGGGCGATAACCGATGAGCTGCCCTCTACTTTGTAGAAGGTATTCAACTGGCTTCCCAATACTTGGCCGGTTACATCTTTAACGCCTTTTACAAGGAATTGATAAGTACCTGCTGCAAGCGGGGTAGCAGCATTGGGACGGGTTACCGTCATCGTATTGCCCTCTATCGTGTAAGTACAGTTATGAACCGGGAGAGCCGGAGCTGCGAAGAATACAACCAAGTCTACATCTTGTTCGGCTGCCAACGGGTTGTTGAAGGTCAATACGAACGTTGTGGCGGTTTCTTCCAGTACGGCCGGGGCAGCATATTCACCTCCGGCAGGTGATACCGATTGCAGTTTGAGTTCGCCATAACCCGGACCTTTCACGGTAAATTTGTCGACATAGAATTCAGCAGCCGTCGATTCGAAGCGTACATACTTCTCTGCGGTACCATTATACGAACCGATAACAGAGCCGCTCTCGCCGTTGGCAATCGTGCCTTCGCCGATCAGTTCCCAAGTATCGCCTTCGAGCTCATCACCCACATAAATGCGGATCGGCGTATCTTGTTTCGTATTCGAAATCTTCACTTCGATATCGAAAGGTCCGGCAAAGGTCTGATCGGATGCTACACTGGCTTTACCGGACGAACCGAGGAATGCCAATCCTTTATTATCTTGAAGGAACATGCGACGACCGCTCTCTCCATAGAACGACCAGCCGGCATATTGACGGTAACCTGTGTACGCATTATCTTTCGGGAAGATATGCACACGGAAGTGATCTTTTTCCGACCATTCAGAGTAAGTGATACCCTCGGGCCATGTGGCGCCGTCTTTTACAACTGCATTGACCGCCTTTGTCGTGTCGACTTCGTCATACGTGAAGTCTACGAGATAGAACCATTCCGAATGAGGAGTATGGAAGTCGGTGCTATATACGACTTTTTCGCGCGCCATATAGTTTTCATTCTCGACATCTACACTGACAACTTCCGAAGAGATGTATTTCTCACCGGCAGCAATCACTTTGATGGTTGCACTTTCGCCATAGAATTTGATAGCCGTTCCGTCATAGAGGAAGCTGCTCGTGGTAGGCTCGCTGCCATCGGTCGTATAGTAGAAGTTGTAACCGGTGTATTCTTCGGCCAACGGATTGACAACAACCGATACATATTGGTCTTCTTGCTTGGGCTCGCCCAAAGTAGGTACGGGCAACTGAGCTTTCACGTAATAGTATGCTGTAACAGGAGTTTCCAAAGCTGTGCCTTGGGCGTCTTTCACACCGGCCAGATAAAGTACATAGTTACCGGGAGTCAATGCGGTTTCGGCATCGGAACGGGTGATGGTTACTTTCTTTCCTTCTACTGCGACTTCGCAATTTTTGGTGTAAGTATCACCTTCGACAGGAGCACCGAAATAAGCAACGGTAGCCTCATCGATGGTTGCATCGAGGTTGAACGTAGCCGTGAAAGCAGATTGAGCTTTATCTATCTCGACAGGTTCTTCCTGCGTACCGCCGGTCGGATTTATAGACAACAACGACAATATGTCCTGACCGATACCTTTCACAATGAAGTCGAACAACAAGCCGTTCGTTTTCTTCGGATTGGAACTCGGGAATTCGATACGGATATATTTATTTCCCGTGCCGTCATAAGAAAGCGTTTGTTTATGTATTTTCTTATCTATCGGCTGTGTAAGCGTAGCGACGGTTTCCCATTCTCCATTGAGATCATCGGCTACCGATACGACGCAAGTCATATTTCCTGATGTTTTATTACCGGTTCCCAAGAACATCGTAATATCGAACGGAGCGGCAAGAGCCACATTATAGGTATAGGTGGTCGAACCGCCATTACCATTGGTGAAATAAAGGGCACGGTCCGTTGCACCGGCATCGGCTTCGGTAGCAGGGCTATAATCGCCCGACTCGGCTACGGTCTGACCGTAAATCATAATACGGGTATTGTTCGATGCCAATGTCCAATTTTTCCATTGAGCCGATTTTTCACCGCTCTTTTCGGCCCAAAGCGTAATATTGCCAGTAAAAGGTGCATTTGGGTCGGTCAACGCACCATCGAGTTTCGTATCGCCGGCAGCAGCATCGTAATATCCCCAGTTGGTGGGCAACATATTGAAGTCGCTCTGATAGAGCGTTTTCTCACGAGCTACATAACCGCTATTGGTAATTTGTTGCGTAGCTACTTCCGAATTTTTGTAACCTTCACCTATGGCGATGGCTTTAACGGTAGCAGAAGCACCGGCAAAAGTGAACGGTTCGGCATAAAGCGTGCTTTCGGCCGTAGGTTCGCTGCCGTCGATCGTATAATAAATAGCATAAGCCGTAGGCTCAACACCGTCGGTGGTCGACGTAATCGTAACGGTTACATCTTTCTCGTTTTGATTGGTTGTGATAACCGGTGTTGCCAACTTGGTCATAGCCTCATTTACGAAAGCGTATTCGGCCACTTCGGAATTGCGATATTTATCGGCGCAAGCGATGGCTTTCACCGTGCAATCGTTGACAAGTTTCACAGGTGTTTCGGCTTCATACAATGTACCGGTTTCGGCCGTAGGCTCGCTGCCGTCGATCGTATAATAGATTTTCAGACCTTCGATGGCAGGTTCGGCAGTAGCCGTAATAGAGAGAGTATATTCGACGGTTTCACCAACACGAGTAGTCGAAATCACCGGTGTGGGACAAGTTCCTACATAGGGAAGCTCATATTGCTCGCCGGCAATCAGGTAGTTGGCGGCGTTTACAAACAATTTGGCACCAGCCTCGGTAAGACCGTTGGCAGCACAAGTAGCATCGTTGGCATCAAACGGAATCATCACAAAACCTTTACCATCGACCCAAGCCTCCGCAATGGCATCTTGCCCGCCTACGGTTGCAATAGTGGTTTGTGCAGGTGTATTATTGGCAAATTCCCCGTTCGATTGGAAATAACGAACAGTGCCCTCTACCGTATTAAATGCAGTGATTTCATTACCTTCGATACCTGCAAAAATATCATGTTCAGCATAAAGAGCCACACGAACTGCCGTAGGAGAAGGAGCTACATCGCCGGGGTTACCGCCATTCTTTCCTGCGGGAGAGGTTTTGGCATACCAGAATGCTTTGGTGGAAAGAACGGGTACTTTACCTACAATCTTATCGAACGATGCTGCCAAAGCCGAAGAAGAACCAGTCTTACCCGCCAATACGACGAGGTCATAGCCAGTGAGGGCGTCGGTTTCGAGATTTCCGGTCAGCGTTTTATCGTCGTAGTTGAGAGCGGTTACTTCCATACCGGCTGCTACAAGTGCATTGTACACACCTTCGGTCGTCTCGGTAGCACCGCAGAGGTAAGCTACTTTAGGAGCTTCGGCCGGTTCGGGAACCGTATAAGTACCTTCGATAACGAGGTCATTAAGTCCCATACTTTTGCCAGCATCAAGAGCGACATGAAATTCGATAGAAACAATTTCTCCTTCGCCTGGTGTGATACCGGAAATATCATACGACCAAGTTGAATACGTATCTCCAACCTCTCTCGCACGATTAGGCAACGATTCTTTTTGCAATTCGACCGATGCACCCGATGCTGTTTTTACATAAATAGACGTTTTACCACTGCCTGTACCGAAACGAGCAGCATTTACAGTCAATTTTGTCGGAGTAAAAGTAACACCTTCTTTTGGAGTTAATGTAAATGTCCACGCTTTCGTAGGATCTGAGAATTTTTCAGAAGGAGAAATTTTGGTAAAAACAACTTCGGTAGAAGTAAGCTCCGAATTTGTCTTAGCCTCCTCATCAGCATAATACGCGAATTCCTCCGTTCCTGAAAAAGAGAATTTCGATTCCAGCGCCATAGAGCCTGAAAGAATATTCTCTACCGAAACGGTGACTTGTTGATCGGCCCCCCCTTCGGTAAGGCCCCATTTAGCTGTTACAGGAGTCTGCGCACTTGCCCACGACGATGCGCCGAAGAACAAAGCAGCCGCTGCAAACAGTCTACCAATCTGAGTAATTTTTCTTTTCATGATAGAAAATTTTGGTTAATAAATTATAGTTATTTCAATAGATACATTTATAGAAATGTACGTGTTTACAAAATTAGATTTTTTGAAGCGCAAGCACACTTCATATATTGACCGAAAAACTATACAAATTGATACAATATATTTCTTTGACTTATCTATTTATTAAGATAATTTATGTTGCTCCGCGATAAAACCTGTCATTCCGAGCATACACAAGGAATCTTATTGTTTTATGCACTCAACAAGGGATTCTTCCTCCCTGCGGTCGTCAGAATGACATGATTGTCATTCCGAGCGCATGTGAGGGATCTCCGGCTATCCGCAAAAGATTCTTCGGTGCTTCGCACCTCAGAATGACATTGCGCCGTAGGGGCGTCAACACCCGGCAAGGGATTCTTCCTCCCTACGGTCGTCAGAATGACAATGTTCCGTAACTTCTTTCCCGCCGCAAAGAAGTTACCAAGAAA
>OMGY01002356.1_pt1 | contig 14404 bp, 13 predicted proteins | sample 1674461 | NCBI WGS metagenome assembly OMGY01 (sample SAMN05578579, study PRJEB25193) | human gut metagenome | biome: Human Microbiome; feature: human-associated habitat; material: feces | host: Homo sapiens | place: USA:Birmingham
GGTCCGCGCCGCCCCCGCCCCCTTTTTACAAGCAAATGCTTTAAGCCCTGCGCCAGGGAGCTATAGCTCCCTGGCGCAGGGCTTAAAATTTATAATCATATTATTTTTATTTAGCAGCTTCCTTTATCATGCTGTTTTTAATAGAGGTATACAGATTCTTAAGCTCTGTAAAAATATGCGGGTAGGTAAAATTGGTCCGGTATATAATATTTATGTTGCGCGGTATTTCCACATTGTCAATGGGCACTACCGCCAGCCGTCCGGCCGCCTCTTCTTTCATGCAGGAGGAATAGGACATTATGGTAACGCCCAGATTGGCTTCGGTAAAATTTTTAATGGTAGCTAAATTGTCGCTCTCAATATTGATATTAAAGTCCTCAATATGTTCTCCCCTGCGTATAAGCGCCTGCTCCCAGAGAATGCGCACGCTGGAATTGGCATAAGGAAGTATAAAAGGCTCCCGCTTTAATTCCTCAAGGCTTACGCTCTCCCGCTTGGCAAATGGGTGCTCAGAACTGACAGCTAGACAAAGATAATCTGTATCCAATAAAATAACTGCGTAATCCTCGGACGACGGCGTATGCGCCAGTACTGCCCAGTCTATTTCATAGTGGTTCATCTTAGCCATAATATGGGATACGTCGCTGGTGTATATGTTAAGTATGGTGGAAGTGTGCTCGCGGCAGTACTGGGAAAAGAGCATAGGCAGCAGGTATTCCCCGATAGTGGAGGTTATACCCACAGTAAAGCGCTTTTTGTGCGCTTTCTTGTCCGCCAGCTCCTTCATAAGCGCGTTCTCCAGGCCGGCAACCTTGTTGGCATATTTTAAAAGCAGCTCCCCGTCCGGAGTAATGGCCAGCCTTTTGCCGTCCTTGACAAATATTTTGATATCATATTCCCATTCAAGCTGCTTTATATGATGAGTTACAGCGGGCTGGGTGAGATTAAGCTCCTCAGCGGTTTTGGTGTAATTTAGCCGTGTGGCCAAGGTCAGAAGTGTCTGAAGCTTTTGATCCAATAAGATCACCCTCTGATATAAAATTAACATATATATTTTAAACTATCAAGGAAATAAAAACAAGATTTAATTTGAAAAGAATAAATTAAGTTATGTTAAGTTGATTTAACATGCCTTGTTAATAAGCATTTATTGGGCCTGAAACCCAAGATGCTTCAAAATCCCCTGCCGGGCGGGCCTTTTCGGTTATTAACAACATGAGCGCGGCTAAGCGGATGCTTGGCAGTGCAGCACCAATAATAAATATATTAATTATATTTATACGAACAAAAAAATATGTAATTTGAATTTGGCCAGTTTTTATTTTATACTAATATTAAATAATAAAATATTAAAAAAAGCCTTGCTTGATATAATTATAAATTGGCAGGGCGGAATAAAAATTATGCGAGGGTACATAATGAAACAGTATATTCTGCTGCCTGACGAAATTATGAATTATTTGCAGGACGATTTTGAAGGACTCGACCTTGTTTCATATAACGGGGGCAGCAATCCTAAGGATAAGCCGCTGCCGGTTTTGCTGCCCGTGCCCCATTGTATGCTTGGAACAGGCTGCCGGCTGGAGTTAAATCGGAGGGGCTTTCCGGATTCAAAATTCAGCTTGGATATAGCTCCAGGCCAGCAGAATGCCCTTTTAAGAAACTTGTATTCGGGCGTGGTTTATGATTATGTTTTTAAAGCTGATGACATAAAGCATAACTGTTCAGGCTGCTTTGAAACGGCGCCCAAAGCTCCGAGGCTGATAGATGTGGATGGAATTAGCAATGTTCGGGATGCGGGTGGATGGCAGGCCGGTAATGCAGTTATCCGCCAGGGACTGCTCTACCGGGGAAGTGAAATGAACCTTATCGGCAATCACGCAATAGAGATAACTCCCGCCGGCACAAAAACCATGCTGGAAGAGCTTAAAATTAAAACCGATTTGGACTTGCGGAACGATGAAGAATCAGGTTTTATTAGCTCCAGTCCCCTGGGAGAGCGGGTAAAGTATATCCGCTTACCTGTACTGGGCTATATGGATATTTTTCAGGAGCAGTTCAATCAGCGGCTGCACGAGATATTCAGGCTGTTCGCTAATCCTGACAGCTATCCCATTTATATTCATTGCTGGGCGGGCGCGGACCGGACGGGTACGGTAATAGCCCTGCTCAAAGGCGCTTTGGGAGTATCCTATCATGATATCACTAGGGATTTTGAAATCTCTACTTTTGCAAAATTCGGAGTGCGCGGGAGATGCAATAAGGATTTTACATACGTTGAAGTATTTGAGCATTTGAAAAACAATTATCCGGGAACAACGCTTAAGGAACAGGCGCGTGCGTTCCTGACGCAGACGGTTGGCCTGACTCAGCAGAATATAGCTGATATTGAGAAAATACTGCTGGAACCCCTGAACGGTTCAGGTACAGCTGATAATAATAAGGATAATTAAGTAACGGTAGCCTTAAGGCAGGAGGGAATATTTATATGGGCAAATTATTAAAACGAGGTATACTGCTGCTTTTTTGCACGGTTCTTGCGGTCTGCTGCGTTTCATGCAGGGATGGTTCAGGAAGCGCTTCAGCTTCTTCGCACAATACTCTTGACGCGCAAAGCACTATGAATACCGCTCAGTCTACGACCGCAGCTGCGACTGGTACTGACTATGGTTCAGCAGAGACGTCCATCCCTTCGGCGCAGCCCTCAGAAGAGCCTAATTTCAGCACTGTTCCGGCGCAGGCTATAGAAAATGTATACGGCCAGTGCGTTATAGTGCGTTCAGCTGAGGCCCGGCAGTATGAATTGCAGGCCGCACAGCTTTTTTATGACTTTGTAAGCGGGGATATTGAGACGCATATTGCAGATGCGGAGAGCTTTACACAACCCGATAGCAGCGGAGAAAGGGCGCTTATTGTTTATATAGGAGCGACCGGACTGGAATATCCCGATAATCTTTGGGCGGAATTTAATCAAAATGGATATATAATGGGGGGAAAGGATGACTGCCTTGTATTAAGGGGCAGTTCGGCTGAAAATACTTATACCGCTGTCAGCCGATATATCAATCAATTTATGGACAATAATACTGATAATATAAGCACCTGGGATATGTCTGCCGGTGTCAGCGGACAGTTCACGACCGCTTCGCGTGAAGAATATATATCTGATATAAGTAAGTTTGAAACAGTTTGGCAGTATGAATGGCAGCCGCCTGAATGGATAATGGATTTTGAAGGTAAATTAAAGGATTTTACCGACACAAATGCGCGTCCTATGTGTTATGCGCACCGCGGGGATATAGAAAGCTATCCTGAAAATTCAATAGAGGCTATAATAAGCGCCGTTAAAAAAGGCGCTGATATGATAGAACTGGACGTTTGCATGACCAGGGATAAAGTCCTGGTATTGATGCATGGCGACGATTTAAGCATTACTACCGATTGGATACTTAAGCGCGGTCAGACTGTGAACGGCGTAAAGCTTCCAACCTCCAGCAGCATTTCGGCCTGGACATATGAACAGCTCTGCCAGCTGAGACTTAGGACTGGAAACGGGGAATATACTGAGGCGGACGGCGAAATAACCGATTATATAATCCCTACTCTTAAAGAAGCGTTTATTGTATGCAATGAACGCAGCCTGCTTGTATTGGATAGAGTGGGAACGTCTTATTGGGATAAGATATATGAGATTATAAAGGAAACCAAGGCCTACAGATGCTTTACCTATTCGGCTATGGCCAAGACTGCGGATGAGGCATATTATTACCGGACGCTGGTTCTGTCTGAGTGCGGCCAGTCTGCTCCTACCTGCTTTGCCAGGGGGCCGCGCTGGACAGGCTGCGGCAGAATAGATCATTACTATGAGTTCTCCCTGAAAACAGACGAGGAATTTGACGAATATTTTCAGGAAGAGATTAAATATGGCTGTTTTGTTCTGACTAATAGGGTGAGTAAGCTTATAGACTTTTTGGACAGACATTACAGCCCTACGGCCTAAGATTTGGACTTAAAGCCAGTCTAACGTCTGTCTAAAAAAGCTGGAACGTTTCAAACCTATAAATTGGCAAATTTTCCGAGTTATTTCAGTTTGGTATGCGGAAAGGAAAGTAACGGGGAAAAATATAGATTCATATATTTTTGACTGTTTTATGTCTTGAAACTAACTCTAAAATGGTAGATGTTCGTTACTAAAAACACAGTAAAGGAAGATATCATAATGAAAACTCCTTTTTTAACTTCGCCGGCGGTTTTTGCAGCAGGCAGCAGCTATCAGATAATGGCTGTTGCCGATATTGAGCTGCTTTACTGGGTAGAAGTAAACGGCAGGAATTATTACGACTCTTCAAACGGAGTGCTTAGAAGTGCGTGCCGGGCGCACCGGGCGATTGTTCCTATGGAAGAATTGAATAAGGCGCGCGGTTATACCGTTTGCTATAGAAGGGTGCTGGATAGGAAGGGCGCTGTACCAGTGACAGGGGATATAGAGAAAATAGAGTATTCTTTCCGGCCGGTGCCTGAGGAGGGAAAAATAAATATATATCAGGTGGCTGACGCGCACCAGCTGGATAAACTGCCTCATATGGCGGGCCATTATTTCGAGCAGGATCTGCATCTTCTTATATTGAATGGGGATACTTTTGATTTTTGCCATAAGGAGCAGGATTTTGACTATCTGTATTATTTGGCTGAAAGCCTGACCAATGGGGAAATTCCCATTATTTTCACTAAAGGCAATCATGACAATAGGGGATATCTAGCCGAGAAGCTGGCGGAATATACCCCTGTTATAAATGGGCACTCTTATTATTCTGTAAGGCTGGGCAATATATGGGGACTGGTGCTGGACTGCGGAGAATGCTGCGACGACGAATATCCGGAATACGGGCATACCGTTTGCCATCATGCTTTCAGGCTGGAGGAAACAGGCTTTATAAAGGATATAATAGATCAAGCCCCGACTGAGTATAATTCACCCGGCGTTAAATACAGGCTCATAATCAGCCATTCCCCTGTAACTCATATAAGACAGGAGCCCTACAATATAGAGAGAGAACTGTACAGCGAATGGACAAAGCTGATAAATGAAAACATACAACCGCATTTTATGCTGAGCGGGCATCTGCATATATTGGAAGTGAGCTATCCTGGCGGGAAACTGGATACCTTGGGGCAGAACTGCCCTGTTGTAATAGCCTCTAAGCCTGTTTGTGATTCTGCAAGAAAAATTATAGATTATGTCGGATGCGCTTTGATTCTGGAGGAACAGAAAGTATCGGTTTTGTTTACCGACAGTAATAAGAATGTTGTGGGCGGGGATGAGTTTTATATATAAACTGGTGCATAAGATAATATCGGTAAATTAGTTAGCAGCCATATATTGTTTTAAATTATGTATTTTATTTAAGCTTATGTAATTTATGGGGGCGGCGCGCGCCCGGCCTCCAGCAAAGCTGGAGGCCGGGACGCGGCCCATTTGCCATTGGGAAAGCTTTGCTTTCCCAATGGCAAATGGGCCGCCTAATTTTGGCGCCTTACAGGCGCCAAAATTCGCGCGCCGCCCCCATATAAAATAAAAAATTATACCCTCAGGCTCTGGGAACGCCATTATGCGGCCTTAAAGGCCGCATAATGGCGTTCCCAGAGCCTGAGGCGCGGGGTGGGTTAATAAGGCTGGCAGGCTCTTAGAGCCTGCCAGCCTTATTAACCCACCCCGCGCGTATGAAACTTAAAAGGTACAGAGCTTTGAGATGGCCTCAAGCGCACTATGCGCTTCATTAAGCGCGCTTAAAAGTTCATCTCGTTCAATAGTCAGTTCTTCAATCCTTGCCAGTAAATCTTCGGGTGCGGCCCCTTCAATCCTGGTAAGAGTAGGTCGACCATTATTGAAAAAAGAGACCCAGCCTGTCTGGGTACCGCATTCAGCCCTGCCCCATGAACCCGAAAGCGCAGTTATTGACAGTTCGCTGCCTCTGGGCAGAGCTTTTATAATCTCACTGTTTATGCCTGGTTTCTTTCTGAGGTTTAAGGAAACGTCATTTGAAATACTTATAATATACCTGCCGGGCAGCAGCTTAGGCTCGCTTTCTTTTTTGCTTCGTCCATATGTAATATAAGGACAGCGGCACCAATGTGTAAAAGGCCGCTCGGATAGGGAAGAGCAGATAATACCCTTTTTTACGTCAGCCGCTTCTACTACTTCTCCATTTCCTACATATACTCCAATATGCCCTGGATAATATACTAATAATCCAGGAACATTTGGCATTTCTGAAATGGGACCGTTTTTGTCTGATGCTCTGAACAGGCCGCCTGCGCTGAGGTCTGCTCTGGCATCCAGCTTATATACAATGCTACCACGTTCATTCTGCCAGTAATAGCCTTTTATCAGACCAGGAGCGTCATGCCATGGCTTGTTATTAAAAACCTCCCAGTGTTCTAATATATAATTGTAATCTTCTGAGAACTGTTCGGGATACTGACGCCGCTTAAGTTCTAAAATATCTCTGCTGCCTGTTTTGCCGTATGTGCCGCATACATAGGGCATACCAATCATGCTCTTTACATAATCTACCAGACCTCTGCTTGTCTTTTTCATCTGTTGTCCGCCTTTCGTACTTTTTTTAATCTTATGCACTTCTGATGAGCTGTATAACTCAAAAGAATGTCTTTAAATTGGTTTATTGATATGCTATAATATCAAAAGAAATTTATCGAATAAAGCCTAGGGAGGTGAAGAGTAGGATGTATACAGCGAGGCAGGAGGAGCTGATAAGACGATACCGCAGGGAAGGAGCGGAGGGGCTGGAATACGGGGAACTGCTGGAGCTGCTTCTGGCGGAATATGCATTGGAAGGGAGCCAGGCCGAAGAGGTAATAAAGCTTATGGAGAGCCGGTACGGCAGACTGGAAAAAGGGCTGGATATGAGCACGGAGGAACTGATGCAGATAAAAGGCATGAATAAGCAGGGAGCGGTGCTGCTTAGCATGATGCCCAGCCTGGCGGCACGGATGGAAGCGGAGAGCTTCGGGAAGAGGCCGCGGTTAAACAGCTACGAAAGGATGGAGCAGTACGCCAGGATAAAATACTATGGAATAACGGTAGAAACGGTATATGTGTTCTGCCTGGATAAGAACTGGTATTTAAACGGGATAGGGAAAGTATCAATGGGAACGATAGACCAGGTATCGGTATATCCCAGGGAGGTAGTAAAGCAGGCTCTGAAATACAAAGCGGCGAGAGTAATAGTGACGCATAATCATCCGAGCGGGGATGCGGAGCCGAGCCTGGAGGACTATGCCATGACGGACAGGATAATGGAGGCGCTGACAGGGCTGGGCGTACCGTTGGAGGATCATATGATAATAGCGGCGAATGATGCGTACAGCTTTGCAATGGATCCTACATATTCGGACGGAGCGGAATGGCGTGGAGAGGAAAGCAGCAGGAGAGCGGCGGCGAAGCAGCGGGAAGAACATAAGGGGCTGAATTGGGAAGCTATAAAAGCGGAGCTTAAGAAGAAGGAAGAGGAGGAAGCAAAGAAGGGGAACAGGCAGTAAGGAAGGGAGTGCAATGAGGCGGTATAAGGGGTGAAGGGCGAGGCGGGGAACCGGGGCAAGGGGGGCGGCTCTTGGGGCAAGCTCCCGCTTGCCCTGGGCCGAGCTTCAGCTCGGCCCGGCGGCCTGCGGCCGCCCAAGAGCCGCCCCCCTTGCCCCGGTTCCCCGCCTCGCTCTTACAGCGCAATAAAAAGGGTTGAAATTAAGAACGGCCCCGGCCTCAAGCGAAGCTTGAGGCCGGGGAGGCTCCCTATAAGCCGCAGCGCGGCGTTTAGTCGGGCAGGAGCCCGACTCTGGGCCGAACCTGCGGTTCGACCCAGGCGGCCTTACGGCCGCAAACGCCGCGCAGCGGCTTACAGGGAGCCGCTTATGGCGCGCAAAGCGCGCCATAAGCTAAAGTTTATATTGCTTGATGAGTTCATCGTCAACCTTATTAAAATATACAGTTGACGATTGCGGAGGAGTATAGTATAATAACGGCAAAGATAGCTGTATAGTTATGACGACAAACGGGGTGGAGAAATGGGAACAAAGGAAAAGCTGCTTGAGCTTTTTGAAGCAAATAAAGGAATATACTTTTCAGGCGAAGAGCTTGCTTCTAAATTAGCGGTTTCCAGAACAGCGGTATGGAAAGGGGTAAACAGCCTTCGCGGCGAAGGCTATAAAATTGACGCGGTTCCCAATAGGGGATACAGTTTATCTGTAAATACCGATATCCTTTCGGCACAGGGAATTAAAAAATATCTAGCTCCTGTATGCAAGGGCTTAACGCTGGATGTGCGCCGTAGAGTATCTTCTACTAACGCTTTGCTGCGCGAGCAAGCCGCTGCGGGCGCGCCTGACGGTTATACCATACTTGCCCTGTCCCAGACCGCAGGCCGGGGCAGGCTGGGCCGTACCTTTTATTCTCCTGAAGATACGGGTGTCTATATGAGTATTTTGCTGCGGCCTGAGAATATGCTGCCCGAACAGGCCGTTAAGCTTACAACTATGGCGGCAGTTGCGGCGTGTGAGGCAATAGAGGCGCTTTTGCCGGAAAAGGCCGGGATAAAATGGGTAAACGATATCTATATGAGGGGGAAAAAGGTCAGCGGAATCCTTACCGAGGGCGCTTTTGGGCTGGAAAGCGGAAATATGGATTACGTCGTGCTGGGCATAGGCTTTAATGTTTATCCTCCCCAAAACGGTTTTCCGGCTGATATTTCGTCTGTGGCTGGCTGGATTTTCAATGAACGCATAAGAGACGGTAAAAATATGCTGTCCGCGGGCTTTCTCAATGGTTTTATGAGTTTTTATAAAGCGGGCGAAGATGCTGATTATATAAGCAGGTATAGAGAACGCAGCTTTGTGATTGGAAAAGAGATAAATGTATTGTATCCGGAAGGTGCCCGAAAAGCATTGGCGCTGGACGTGGATGAAAAGTGCCGGCTGGTTGTACAATTTGAGGACGGCTGCATAGAAAAGCTGTCCTCAGGTGAAATCAGCGTTAGGTTATGCTGAGAAGTTCAGTTGCAGTAAAAAAGGATTGCCTGCACAAGCTGCAAGCCGAAGTTAATTTGCGCTGAGAAAGAATAGCCGCAGTAAAAATTAAAAGGCTGAATTTGAAAAGCCTTATATAGCGAGGTAGAGAAAAAATAAACGTCATGAAGGTTAACAGGCTTAAAAACATGATTCTATGCGCCCTTTTTGCGGCGCTCATCGCGGTGGGCGCGTTTATAAAAATACCCGGTCCCTTTGTCCCTTTTACTTTGCAGTACCTGTTCACTATGCTTTCCGGACTTTTGCTGGGGAGCAAATTGGGATTGGTTTCAGTCGGCGTCTATATTCTCCTTGGCTTGGCCGGTCTGCCCGTTTTTACGCAGGGCGGGGGAATAGGGTATGTCCTCCAGCCCAGCTTTGGATATATAATAGGCTTTGCTCTGGGCGCGTTTGTCACCGGCCGGATTGCGGAAAAAAAGGACAGGCCCGGCCTGGGGCGGCTGCTTGCGGCAGGCCTTGCCGGCTTGGGCGTTGTATATCTTCTGGGGATGGTCCATTATTATCTCATAAGCGCCCTTTATCTTAACAACCCAATAGGGCTGTGGACGCTGTTTCTCTATTGCTTTATCCTGACCGTGCCGGGCGACATCCTGCTTTGCGTTTTAGGCGCTGTGCTGGCAAAGCGTTTAACGTATCTCGGAAAAATAAACGGAAGTGTTAAAAATGACTGATATTGAGCTGATAAAGAAGGATGTTATTAAAGGAAAGCAAATTGATAAAGACGCGGCTATGGAATTGTATGCGCAGCCATTGGAGATATTATGCCGGTGCGCAGATGAGATCCGCCGCTTCTTTTTATCCAACAAATTTGATCTCTGCGCCATAATAAACGGTAAAAGCGGACGCTGCTCGGAGAACTGCCGCTTTTGCGCTCAATCCGCATGCAATCATACAGGCGCGGAGGAGTATCCTTTGCTTTCAGAAGAAAAGATAGTTTCTCAGGCTAGAAAAAGCGAAGGGCAGGGAGTGCCCCGCTTTTCCATAGTTACATCGGGCAAGCGGCTTTCAGAATGGGAAGTGGATAAAATGTGCGGAGCGGTAAGGCGTATAAAAACAGAAACCGCCCTTTCCGTGTGCGTGTCCTTCGGCCTTTTAAACCAAGCGCAGTATAAAAGGCTGAAAGAAGCGGGCGTAACGCGGGTGCATAATAATCTGGAAGCCTCCCGCCGCTATTTTCCCAATATATGTACAACGCATACCTTTGACGATAAGATAGAGGCCATACGCGCGGCGCAGAGAGCCGGGCTGGAGGTTTGCAGCGGCGGCATTATGGGGATGGGGGAAAAGGCTGAGGACCGCGTGGATATGGCACTCACCCTTAGAGAGCTTAATATAAAAAGCGTGCCCGTCAATATGCTCAATCCCATTCCCGGCACGCCTCTGGAAAACTGTGAAAGGCTGAGCGAAGCGGATATGCGCAGGATTGCGGCCGTTTACCGCTTTATACTGCCCGACGCGTTTATACGCCTGGCCGGGGGCCGCGGCCTGCTGCCTGATAAGGGCCGGGGCTGTTTCCGCTCAGGCGCCAACGCGGCTATTACGGGGGATATGCTGACAACTTCGGGCATAACGCCTCAAACGGACGGGATGATGCTGCAAGACCTGGGCTATGAGGTCAACTGCGCCGGCCGGCAGAAAAATACAGCCATTATAAAAAAGCGGCGCGATATCAGATAAATCAGACTGTCGATAAACCTGAAATTTAATATTTTTGAGGAGTTTAGCCACATTCTGTTCTGTCCCACAGGCGTCGCGGGAAAAACTCCTTATAAGCGAAAAGGCGCTTTATAAGCAATTCCCAATAGTAATGGGCGGTATTGGCGGAGACAGAGCGCAGTCCGGCAAGGTTTGATTTCTGAGCGTGCTGCATTCCCGACTAAAAGATGTCGATTTTTTCGGCACGCTCATAAATATTATGTGCGAGGTAATTACAGTTATGGCAAAAAAACTGTTTATAACAGGGACGGGCACAGATACAGGCAAAACTTATGTAAGCGCGCTTATCCTTAAGAAACTTGCCGGGAGCGGAGCGTCGGTAGCTTATTTTAAAGCCGCTGTGAGCGGCAATGAGCGGGGAGAGGACGGCAGATTGATTCCCGGCGACCCGCTTTATGTAAAAGAGATTTCGGGCATCAGTCAGCCGCTTGAAGAAATGTGCCCCTATGTTTATCAGCAGCCCCTCTCTCCTCATCTGGCCGCTCGCCTGGAGGGTGAGCCGGTCAGCATGGAACGCGTGCTGAAGAGTTTTAGAAGGGTGTGCGCCCAATATGATTACATAACAGTAGAGGGCTCAGGCGGCATAATCTGTCCCCTCCGTTTTGATGAAAACAAGTTCTGGCTGGCCGACCTGATAAAGGAATTGGGCCTTAGCTGCCTGCTGGTGGCGGACGCCGGACTGGGCGTTATTAACAGCGTAGGGCTGACCGCCTGTTATATGCGCCGGGAGAATCTGCCCCTAAAGGGCATTATCCTTAACCGCTTTAAGCCGGGCAATGCTATGCATGAGGACAATCTGAAAATGTGCGAATATGTTTCGGGCGCAAAGGTGGTTGCGTGCCTTGAGGATGATGCCACTCAGCTGGACATCCCGGTTGAGGAACTGGCGTCCTTATTTGAATAAAGGGAGATTTTTAAAATGATATGGTATCCTTATGAACAGATGAAAACCATGAAAGCACCCTATAAAATTGTAGATGCTCAGGGGGTTTATTTGTATACTGAGGATCAGGCCCTGATTGATTCAGTCTCCTCCTGGTGGAGTGTAATTCACGGCTATAATCATCCTGAGATGAACCGCGCAATTATTTCCCAGGTAGAAAAATTTTCTCATGTCATGCTGGGCGGCCTGACGCATGAGCCTGCGCTTCAGCTGGCTGAAAAGCTTAAAAACTGGCTTCCGGGAGATTTGGATTATTTGTTTTTTTCAGATTCGGGAAGCGTAGGAGTAGAGGTCGCCCTGAAAATGGCCCTGCAATATTACATTAACCGCGGGGAAACCCAGCGCACAATGGTTCTGGCGCTTGAGCATGCATATCACGGGGACACGTTTAAAGCCATGGAGACGGGAGACGACGAGGACTATCATTTTATACTCAAGGCCTATGGCAAGAGCAGGCATACAATACATATTCCGGTAACTATACCCGCTCTGGAACAGGCGTTTGAAAAATATCACAGATATTTGAATTGCCTTATAGTCGAGCCGCTGCTTCAGGGAGCCGGCGGTATGCGTATGTACGATATATCTTTTCTGAAAAGAGCCAGGGAGCTTTGCGACAATTACGGCGTGCTGCTGATATTTGATGAAGTGGCTACGGGCTTTGGACGTACAGGCAATAGGTTTGTTTCAGATTTGGTGCTGCCTGATATTCTGGTGCTGGGCAAGGCTCTGACGGGCGGATATATCGGCCATGCGGCGACAGTGGCTAACCGCAGGGTTTTTGAGGGCTTTTATGATGATTGCCCTGAGCATGCGTTAATGCACGGGCCTACCTTTATGGGCAACGCTCTGGCCTGCAGTGCGGCGCTGAAGTCCATTGAACTGTTTGAGACGGGGAATTATCTTTCCAAAATACGGAAGATAGAAGAGATAACCCGCCGTGAAATGGCGGATTTGGAGGACGAGCGCATAGAGGATATACGCATAATGGGCGGCTGTGTCTGCATAGAGGTAAAGGACGCCCGGACGCTTAATGGGTTCCGGCAGTTTGCTTATTCACGAGGAGTATTCAGCCGGCCCTTTCTGAAATATATGTATGCAATGGTGCCTTACATTATAAAAGAGGAGGAACTGCTTAAGGTTCTGAATGTTATGAAAGAGTGGTTCGCCTGAATTGCCCCTGATAAAGGGAGGGCGGAAAAACGCCTGCGGAAGCCTGCCGTTTCAGATTTCCGGGCCTTGAGGCTTTGCAGCCAAAGCTTATTCCAGTATCCGCCATCCGGGGGCGGCCGGCGGCCCTGCGGCGGGTTTCCATTTGATTTGGAGCTTTAGAGAAGCATGGCCGTAAAGCAGAGCTATTGCTGATGGGCCTCTTTGCTCCGCGGACTGATACCTGATGTAAGCAAATTTATTGAATATAGGATTTGCCTCCTTAATTTAAATAATCAGTTTGTGTCCCAAAAAGGCCGGGCTTTTTATATATAACATGCTTTGCGCTCGCTCTTAAATTGTCGGCGCGTTTTAAAAACAGTACTTTATGCATCGCCCGGTTCTTTCCGGCATTCAAACCAGCAGTCTGCATATTGAGCAATATGGGGGACTATGCGCGTTATGCTTAAATTATCCCCGGTTACGAAGGTTTACACGCCTCAGAACGGATTGATTTCTTCATTTTCTGCGTAATCCTCCATTGGTGTGTCTTCGGTAGACTTTCTTAGGTTGCCTTGAAAATGAATAATTTTCCCAGTTTGAGGGTTTAGGGTCAGAGGGCATAAAACTGGCGTCATACAAGGCTATAAACGATATGCACCGGGTGCGCATGGAGTGAGAGCAATGCAGCAGCGTAAATTTTATATCTTCTGACCGTTTTTCTTGCGAACTTAGGGTAGTTGTGTTTATGAACATATGATAGTGATAGTCCATATTGGGGAACAGGCTGTTATATTGAGAACGCCTGGCGTCAATTTTTCGTATGGCCTTTTCCAATTCCCGCGGCGAAAGCTTTTCATCTATCTCTGCACAATTCTGGCACCGTTTGATTTTATGCTCCATATCGGCAAATACGAATATTTTTAAGGGATTATATTCCGAAAGGATCACATCCGCCGCTCTTCCTACTATTACGCAGTTTGAAGAGGCGGCGAGTTCTTTTAAAAGCTTCTGCTTTTCAAGAAGTATGCTTACCTGCTGTTTTGCCGCATATGGGCTGGCCAGAGTTCTCCCAAAGTGCAGGGGTATATTGAATTTCGGCCTGTCCTCCAGAGTTTGTGCGATGTAATCCGCATCCATGTGGGTGCGTTTGGCAAGCTCGGTTTCAATTTCCCTGTCGTAGTATGTGTAATCCAGGATGTCCGCCAGCCGCTTGCCCAGTTCGCGGCCACCGCTGCCAAATTCCCGGCTTATAGTAATGATATTCATGCCGCTTCCTCCTTTATATTTTTATATATTGCCATCCGGCTTATTCCATTCATGCCGCAGCTTTGCGAGGATTATCAGGGATAAAATCGCGGCCAGCACCGCAGTTCCGGCGAAATTCAGCCATATTCCCGTAAGGCCGAGGGGCCATAGCACGCCTATAAGCAGGGCGGGGAAGACCAGCGCCGTCGCAACTGAAATAATGGAAGCGGGCAGCGGTTTTTCAATAGCCAG
>OMGY01002361.1_pt1 | contig 14387 bp, 10 predicted proteins | sample 1674461 | NCBI WGS metagenome assembly OMGY01 (sample SAMN05578579, study PRJEB25193) | human gut metagenome | biome: Human Microbiome; feature: human-associated habitat; material: feces | host: Homo sapiens | place: USA:Birmingham
ACAGTTTCTCATTTACAGGCTATGAAAAAAGCAGAGGATGAATATAAGAAGTATAAAGCAAGAACAATTAGTGATGTTGAGAATGATTATCTTAATAGTATTGAGATGATAGAGTCAAAGTGTAAAAAAAATGACAGGTATGTAACAAGAAGCAAGAGTGTAAAAATGCATCAAAAAAGAAGCCCATTTTGCGGGCTTCTTTGCATATACGCCTGGTAGAATACTTCTAGTTTTGTAATTTTTTTATTTCTTCTAAAGATAGTCCAGAGACACTGGCAATCTCTTCCAGTGATAATTTATTCAGCTTCAATAAATGACGTGTAGTTTCGATGACACCTTTTTTTACGCCTTTTTCAACACCGAGCGAAACTCCAGCTTCAACGCCAGCTTCATACTCCGCCTTCCGAAGTTTTTTCTCTTCTTCTTCCTTGTCATATTCAAATATACTCATACTGATAACCTCCGCGCGGTTCTTTCGAAGAAAATCCGCAAGAATATTTTCTTTGATACATTCATCTACAGCGTATTCTACGGCCTGATCCAGAGGCATGCCGGCTGCATATTTTCGAACTTTTGCAACATATTGCGAATATTCTTTTAATGTCTGGCAATGTTCCATGAGAAGAGCATTATGCCCTTCATTAATATTTAAGACTGTCACAATAAGTTCAAGTTTTGGTTCACCAGACAGATTCTCAAATGCAGAAGAAAGCCTGTGTTCAGAGAAATCGGAAAGAGTGTCAGTTCCATTATACAACTCAATGAAATTTGGAGCAGGTATCTTTTGCAGGCTGGATGAGTATAAAGATTTTTTATCCAGCAGCTTCTGGTATTCATTGCTGATATAAAATAAATCACGAAGAGGCATATTTGGGTTATAAGTTGACTGATGTTCATACAGATACAAATTGGTATCAATAATAAATGCCAGATCGTTTTTCATTCCCATATAAATTGCATTTTCTAATGTGACAATCTCTAAATCTTCCGGATCGGTATAATGCCTCTGGTTCACTGCATTGTAAAGTGAGAGCAGATTCTTTCTGTCTGAAAATAGCATTCGAAAAACAGTATCTTTGTAGTTTCGGTTTACAAGTGGAAAGCTGGTTTTGGTCAGTTTGTCTTGGGTTCTCTTTGATTTTGCCATAGGGTGTCCTCCTTGTTACGATGAGGCAGCTGCAATAAATGTAGCACATATTGCATTATGCCTCGCAGCAGGAAGATTAATTTCTGTAAAATAGTATCCATAATCGTCTCCTGCTTTTAAATTGGTTAATGGGTAATAAAAGCATAGATACGAAATGAATGACACCGATTGTTTTTGATAATCGAGTGCTTCCTAGAATACAGATGGCTCATCAGCCACAAAGATTTTGTAAAATATGCTTTGGGATATTGTATCATACCAACATCAGAAAATGCAATGGAGAAAATAGTAAAATTTTAAATATTATGAGTACTAAAAAAATGAATAAAAGCATTCATTCAAATCTCCGCAACAGTAGCCCAAACAAAAGAATCATGCTACAATGAACAAAGGAAGATAAAAACAGCAGAAATGCCATAGAATAACGAAGGAGATCATCAGACATGAACATAAATATTTTATATGAGGATGAGGAGGTTATTGTCTGCGAAAAACCGGCGGGGGTTGCGGCGCAGACAAGACGGTTAGGACAGGCGGACATGGAAAGCCTTCTGAAAAATTACCGGGCAGGAAAGGGAGAACAGCCGTATATCGGGGTGGTACACAGGCTGGATCAGCCGGTGCGCGGAGTGATGGTTTTTGCCAAAACAAAAGAAGCTGCGGCGGATTTAAGCCGTCAGGTGCAGACAAAAATGGCAGATAAATTTTATTATGCGGTGACAGACGGTGTGCCGGAACAGAAAAAAGGTACATTGGAAGATTACCTGCTCCGGGATGGAAAAACAAACACTTCAAAAGTGGTATCTAAAAGTACGGAGGGCGCAAAGTCAGCAAGGCTGGACTATGAAGTGACCGCACAGAATAAAACGAACGCCATTCTCCGGATCCGGTTAGACACCGGAAGGCATCATCAGATCCGGGTACAGTTAGCAAATGCAGGAATCCCGATCGTAGGGGATACGAAGTATAATTTTAAAGAGACAATGACACGGAGTGGAAACGGTCTTTTACTCTGCTCTTATAAAATCGGATTTAAACATCCAAAGACACATAAAAAAATGGAGTTCGAAATCAGGAATCCATTTCTCATCTGAGACAGAAACGCAGGAGTTACAAATAACTTCTGCGTTTTTGCTATAAAAATAGTTACTGTTCACTCAGCAGTAAAACACTTGCTGTTTTGCTGCGTAAGAAAGTGATTCAGGAGTGAGCAGACTCCTTTTGTGAAGCAAAAACTGAAATGAGTCAGCGAATCGTTACTGGAACGAAGTATGAGTGAACAGTAACGAAAAATAGAATAAAATCACGAAAAATGTCGAAAATAGAGTGGTAAAATAAGCATAATGTGCTAAAATACAAATAGGATTTAAAATTGGGTTCATAAAATAAAAAAGATGTAGTAGGAGGTATGGGAATGAACAATATTAAGGTGAGAACAAAATTAGTTATTGTAATGGTGATTGCACTGATCGCACTGGCACTATGCGCCGTCATTTCCAACACAAGCCTGTCAGGACTTGGAAATAATGCGTTAGACATTATCGAGAATGATATGCGTTCCTCGTATGATGAACAGATCAAGGCACAGGTAGATAATGTAATATCTCTTTGCCAGAGCATTTACAATCGGTATGAAAAAGGTGAATATACCTTAGACGAGGCAGAAAAACTTGCAGCAGACCAGATTCGTGATCTGCGTTACGGCAATAATGGATATTTCTGGGTAGATACCTATGATGGAACAAACGTAGTCCTTCTCGGCAATGACACAGAGGGAACAAATCGTATGGATGCAGTGGACACCAATGGATTTGCGTATATGCAGGCGATCATCAACGCAGGAAAGCAGGAAGACGGCGGTTTTACGGATTATGTATTCCCGAGAGAGGGTGAGACGGAACCTTCTCCAAAACGTGCATACAGTAAGGCATTTGAACCGTTTGGATGGGTGATCGGAACCGGAAATTATACGGATTATATTGATGATCAGGTAGCATCAATTGAAAAAGATTTTTCTTCTTATGTTACAGGCAGGATGACACTGTTTATTATCTCAACGTTGATTGAGGGAATAATAGTAGTTTTATTACTGATTATGATCATTATCAGCATCATCAGACCACTGAAAAAATGTATCAGTTCCATCGGTGTCATGGAACAGGGCGATTTTTCACAGGCAATGGGAACGGCACTGTTAAAGCGCCGCGATGATTTTGGAAAACTCGCAGCATCTTTAGAGTCCATGAGAAATGAGATGAGCGGACTGATCGGTGAGGTCAAGAGTCAGGCAACTGAGATCACCAGAATGGTACAGGAGATCGATGATAATATTCAGGCATTAGACGAAGAAATCGAGAATGTTTCCGCAACGACGGAAGAGCTTGCAGCGGGTATGGAAGAGACAGCGGCTTCCTCCGAAGAGATCAATGCAATGTCCCATGAGATCGAAAGTGCAGCAAAGAGTATTGCAACACGTTCACAGGACGGTGCAACGGAAGCAGATGATATCCGTGACCGTGCCGTAGGTATTAAAAAGACAACAACAGAAAATGATGAGCGTACCAAGGCAATCCATGCCGAGATCAATGAGGGACTGACAAAGGCACTTGAGGATATCAAGATAGTCGATCAGATCGGTGTTCTGGCAGAGTCCATTATGGAGATTACCGGACAGACCAACCTGTTAGCACTCAATGCATCCATTGAGGCAGCGCGTGCGGGAGAGGCAGGCAAAGGATTTGCAGTTGTTGCAGATGAGATCAGGGTACTTGCAGAGCAGTCAAAGGCAGCAGTCGTACATATTCAGGATGTAACAAAGAATGTGGTCGAATCGGTAACGAATCTGGCAGATGGGGCAAAGAAGTTACTGGAGTTTGTCGGAACAGACGTGGTAGACAGTTTTGCGGGATTTTCTGGTATGGCAGATTCTTACAGCAATGATGCGGGCAGCATTGATGCGCTGGTAACTGATTTTTCAGCATCCTCAGAGCAGTTGTTAGCATCTATCAACGGAGTCATGGATGCCATCGGTGAGGTAAGCAAGGCAGCTACAGAGGGAGCAACCGGTACAAACGATATCGCAGAGAAGACAGGTGTTGTGGTAGAGAAGGCAGCCGAGATTAAAGAGAAAGCGGAAGCAGCTCATCATGCAGCAGATAAGTTACAGCAGAACGTAGAGCATTTTATTGTATAAGGAATAAAAGTAAATAAGAAGAAATTAACAGGCACAAATAATAAAACAGCGGGTAACAACAAGAAAAGAAGTTGTTATCCGCTGTTTTATTTATGACATATGAGATTTACTCACCCTGGTAATTGTTTTGTACATACTGTTCGACCGCTGTATTATCCTCTGGCATACGGCAGCCGACGATAAAGACGTTCTCATTGTCTGTGCTTCGGATGATATGACCTTCTAACTGGCGGGCATTTTCCACCGGAAGATCAGGAATCGATAAGGTGATATCAGAACCGATCGCACTGGAAAAGAAATTATCACGGACACTGAATGCAAAGCCGCCGGCACTGATGTTGATCATCTGACCGTTATATTGTTTACCGTTCTGTTTTACCGTGATCGTACATTTGTTAGAGATCGGCATACGAGGATATTTACGCCGGTTAACAACCTTCGGGTTGGTTGTAACTGTAATCTTATACATATCGGACGACTGACCACGCATCATGGTGATCTCAGCATTTTCCCAGATATACAATGCGTTTGTCACGGAGATCTGCAGTTCGTAGGTAAAATTCCTGTTTCTGGTATCGATTGAACTTCCGGAAGGAACATGCAGACGTGCCGTGATTCCACCATCTAAGGATTCTGTCACTTCGCCGTGAGCGGTGAAAGAAGAGCTTCCGTTCTTTGCAATCAGGATGACTTTCATGCCGGGTTTGGCATCGCCAATTCCCATGAAACCACCGGTACCAAGCTCACCCATCAGTTTTCCGACAATGGTTTCGATCTTGTTTACGTTGATGGCAGATTCTTCATATTTACTCAGCATGGTGCGGGAAACATCGTCTGACTGGTTGATACATTTTGTCATGACACCCATGGTATCGCAGACCTGTTTCATGTTGTCGACCATGTCCTGATTGGAGGATTCCACATCTTTCATGGCGCCATCGATTACTTTAATGTTTTCACCGAGTGTTGTTGAGTCCTGCGTAATACTGGAAACACTTTCTTTTACGAGTGTTAGTTTTTCACGTGTTGTCTGGATAAGTTCAAGTGTCTGCGTGATGGACTGTGTCATTTTTCCGGAAGTCTCATCTAAATGGGTCAACGCATCACGAATGCGGCCGGATGAATTTTTGGTCTCCACGCTGAGCCCCTGAATCTGGTCAGCTACAACGGCAAAGCCTTTTCCGGCAGCACCGGCTCTGGCGGCTTCGATGGAGGCGTTTAAGGCGAGGAGGTTTGTCTGGAAAGTAATTCCTTCGATCGTTCCGGTCTCTTCCTTTACCATATCAAAATCCTGTTTGAAGTTCTCTAAAACCTGTTCGACATGCGCGGACAGATCAGCCATTGTGTTGGTGGTTGTCACAACATCGGCAAGCTCTTCGGCACTTAAGTTTGCATGCTCGATGGATTCCTGAATCAGATTTACCATCTTTTCGATCAGAGCTGCCACATTTTGCACCTGCATGTTGATATCGGAGGTTTTATCCATGGAGGACATCGTTTTTGTATAAAGAATATCGTTATTCTGGGTAAGCTCTTCCATACTTTTTACAACGGAATCAGCTCCTTGCTTGTTTTCATCAGCAAGTTCGCGGACAACAGTGACACCATCAACAATGGAACTGCTGGCGCCTTTTACCTGTCCGACTGTTGTTACCACGCGGTCTAAATTGTCCCGGATGGAGTTGACGAGTGCACCGTCAGATTCGTTTAAATGGTCAATGGAAACAACGTAGCAGATATAGCAGAGCAATATCGTGGAAATCTGAAGATAGTAATCGTTCAGTACGATACTCGGGTTGATTCCATACATATTATGTAAAACAAGATGGACAATTACGATGATCTCATTGGCAATACCACACCGGATCATGTATTTGCGATCCTTAAAAAGAATCAGCATACTTGTCAGAGGCAGGATATAGCCGAAAGCGATCGCGGAATCCGTGGTAAGGATGACGTAAGTATAAAACGAACCGTAACCGACGGCAACGATTTCCTTGTATACAGAAGAAGCTTTTCCATTGATCTTTAGTACGAGAATACCAATGAAAAAGGGAACCCATGCCATGAGAAGAAAGGTTGTGTAATATTTTGCTGAGTGAAGCCCCTGGGATGTCTCAGAGCCATAGGACAAAGTCATGATGGCGATTAAGATCAGCCAGACCGTACGCGCTTTTGCATTTGACTTTGCTTTGAAATACGATTCGTTATACTCCATAAAATCTCTCCATTCCTGCCCGTTTTTCAGGGCATCATAAGTTTGTGCGTAAGCACAAATCTTGCGTGTGAAAAATCTTATTTTTCACACTATTTTCATTCTGTGTAAGTTAGGACTAAAGTAACACCTTTAATCAGATTTTAAGTTTATAGCGGGGTACTGTCAATCCTTTAAAGCAATAAAGACTGAAAATGATCTTTTTCCTTTTCCCAGTTCTCATTAAGCCAGTCCACGACCTGGAGCTTTCCGTCCTCTGTAAAAGGAAAGGTGGCAGAGCTTTTTAAGGAATCATCTGTGACTGCAAAGTTATAGGGACCCGGCCAGTAAGTGGCACGGAAAATGTCATGATCGGACTCTTCCTCATGGTCCTTCTGGATCAGGTAGCGCATGCCTTTGTAGCTGCCGGTAAATTTTTCTTTTTTATAGAAATTAAGGTTTAATATGTCCTCCGGTGTGATCATGGTGATGTCTCCTTTATAAATAAAAATGAATGGGATTACAAAGTATCTCTATTATAACAGCTGCAGACAGAGATGGAAAGCAGCATAACGGTGAAATGCATATAATATAGAAGAAACAGGAAAAGGTGAAATCTATAACGGAATATAAATATTCCCAATAATTAAAATAATGAAAAAAAATTCATACATTTAGGAAGGTTCTTGAATGATAATGCAAAAGAATGGAAATTAGTGGAAAAAGCGTTATATTTATACATGTCTGAAAATGAGAAAAAGTATTGACAAAAAACGGCTCGCATGTATAATAAAAAAAGTGTTGTTCGTCGGGAACAAACAGTTGTATATTTTTAAAGTGCAACGGGCAAAGAGGTCTGTTGGCACTTTTTTTGCTTATACAAAAATATTTTAGTGCGATAACGTGCTACAACGATAATGTTATAAAGACGCCATGGCGTTTTTATATAGAACAATTTTCTATAAGGAGGAACTATTATGAAAAAGAAACTGATTTCTCTTTTTCTGATCGGTGCCATGACTACCGGAATGGTAGCAGGATGCGGTTCAGGAAACAGCAATGCTGATGCGGGAAACAACGCTTCTTCTGACAACGCTGCTGTAGAGGGAACAGAGGCAGCTGCAGACGGCACAGAGAGTACTTTTAACGGTACTTACAGCAACAAACAGGTAATCTTAGGCGAGAGTTCTGAGACAAGTGGAGATATTACTCCATTCTGGGCAAACGGTGCTTCTGATTACGATGCATTCAAATTAGTTACAGGTATGGCTCCGATCGACAAAGACCAGACAGGTAAATGGATCGAGAACCCGGCTGTTCTTGACAATCTGGAAGTAACAGATAACGAGGACGGAAGCAGAACTTACACTGTTAAGATCAAGGACGGCTTAAAGTTCAGTGATGGTTCTGATATCAATGCAGATGATTACTTATTAACATACATGTTAAGATGCAATGAGATGGTTACGGATCTCGAAGCAAGCAACTTAACAGACAGTACTGTTCAGTATGTAAAAGGATATGATGCATATTTAAATGGTGAGAGCGATACATTCGAAGGACTTCATCTGATCGATGACAAGACTTTTTCTGTAACGATCGATGCACAGTTTATGCCATATTACTATGGACAGGCTTTGATCTCTAACCAGCCGGAGTCTATGGACTTATGGCTGCCGGAAGATGTTACTTTAGAGGATACAGAGGATGGTGTGAAATTCTCTGATAACTTTACTTCTGAGTATATCGGTGACAAAGTACAGGCTGCAAGATATGACTACAATATCTGCTCCGGTCCTTACATGTTCACATCTTATGATGAGAACTCTTATGCATACACACTGACAAAGAACCCGAATTTCCCGGGTAACTTTGAGGGACAGACAGCAAATATCGAAACTGTTATCGTAAAATATACACCACAGGATACTATGATGGATCAGTTAAAGACCGGTGCTGTTGATATCTTATACCAGGTAGCAGACGGTGATCAGATCGAGCAGGGTCTTGACATGGTAGAAGAGGGTAACTTCAATTACTTAAGCTATGGCCGCGCAGGTTATGGAATGATTTCTCTCAAATGTAATCAGGGACCAACCCAGTTCAAAGAAGTACGTCATGCAATGGCTTACTTGCTTGACCGTGTAACATTTGCACAGACATTCACCGGTGGACATGGTACGGTTGTAAGCGGACCTTATGGTACACAGCAGTGGATGGCTGAGGAATACGCAGAAGAATTAGACGGATTAAACTCTTACACATACAGCCTTGACTCTGCAGTCAAAGAGTTAGAGGATGGCGGCTGGGTATACAACGAAGATGGTTCTGATTACTCAGGTTCCGGAATCCGTTATAAGAAATTAGACGATGGTACTTACATGCCGTTAGTCATCGAGTGGTTCTCTTCTGAGAATAACTCTGTATCTGACCTGCTTGTAACTTCCTTACAGCAGAACCCGGATGTAGAAGCAGCAGGTATGAAGATCAACCAGACTGTTGGTACTTTCACAGACTTACTGACCTATTACTATGATAACTCAACGGAGAACCCATATCAGATGTTCAACTTAGCAACTGGTTTCGGTAACCCTTATGATGTTGCATTCCAGTATGAGCCGGGCTCTTCTAACAACACCAACGCATTAGAGGGCGAAGAAGGACAGAAACTGTATGATCTTGCACTTGCCATGAATCATACAGAAGAAGGTGATGATGAGGCTTATGCAAAAGCATGGTTCGATTTCATCGCTGACTGGAATGATGAGCTTCCTGAGATTCCGCTGTACTCCAATGATTATCATGACTTCTTCACATCAAAATTACATGATTTTGAAGAAGATGGATACAACTGGGATGCAACAAACGCAATTCTGTATGCAAACATGGAGTAATTGATTCTGATTAGAATATTTCATTTCAATGTAATATTTTATTCCATGTGAAATTTTACCGGTATGTGGCGTGGGGCATAAGTCCCGCGCCCATGCGGTATATATTCCGGCAAATTCTTTGATCGTTTCTTTTGGAATGGGATCAAAGGGGCATGTCAGGATTTTGTTCCTAAGGAAACGAAGAAGAAAAATCAAATGAAGGTTGGTTAAATTATGTTAAAGTACGTTGGGAAAAGAATTTTATATATGATAGGGGTATTCTTTGTAGTATCCATTATCCTTTTTGTACTGTTTAATAACGTACCTGGTGACCGTGCTCTTAATCAGGTGCAGAACTTAAGAGGTAAAGTCTCCGATGAGACATTCCAGCTCCGCTATCAGGAAGCGAGAGAAAAATTAGGATTAGACGATCCGATTCCGGTCCGCTATGTAAAATGGATGGGAAACTTGTTAAAAGGTGATCTTGGATATTCTTCCTTCTACAAAAAAGATGTGAAAGACTGTCTCTCTACACCACTGTTAAACACGATACAGATCAATATCGTATCCACGATACTCGCATTGGCGATCACGATACCGCTCGGTATTCACTGTGCGGTCAGAAAATTTTCTAAATTTGACAATACGGTACAGGTACTGACGATTGTCGGCTACAGCATGCCTCAATATATAGTTGCACTGGTATTTATTTTTGTTTTTGCCGTAAAACTCGGCTGGTTCCCGATCAGTGGCATGAATACGCCGAACTTCCAGGGAACAGGAGTGGCATTCGTGCTTGACCGTCTCCACTATCTGGCACTTCCGGTCATCGTTATGACGGTTGCAGCGTTAGGAAGTATGACACGTTATGTCCGTGCGGCAATGATCGACGCACTTCGTATGGATTATATCCGTACTGCAAGAGCAAAAGGTTTGAAGGAAAAGGTTGTTATTTATTCCCACGCATGGAGAAATGCACTTCTTCCGGTCATCACACTGATCATCAGCTGGTTCATGAGTATTTTCATGGGTTCGATCGTTATCGAGCAGATTTTCCAGTTGAATGGTATCGGTAAAATGTATTATGTCGGACTGATGAATCAGGATTATGATATGGCATTGGCAGTCAACATGCTCTACTGTATCATCACACTGCTCAGCAACCTGATCACAGACTTAAGCTACGGTCTGGTAGATCCGCGTGTACGCATTGATAAGTAGGAGGAACGAAAAACATGAAGATGCTCAAACACCTTTTTGGAAAAAGGGATAAAGAACTCGATGTATTACAGGAAGAAGCGCTTCAGAGTCCGCTCCGTACGGTTGTGAGGAATTTTACCTCAAACAGACTTGCGTTTGGCGGCCTGATCGTATTTTTGGTTATTTTCCTGATCGTACTGATCGGACCGGTCTTTAACCCGATCGACTTAAGTGAAAAAGAAGAGACACAGATCAATGTCGCTCCGGGACTGAATATGATGAAAGTGCCGGATGGTTTAAAAGGAAATGTAAAAGAGATTTCCACGGGTGCAACATTCAGCGTGGGCGTTGACAATGACGGAAAAGTCTATGTCTGGGGTTACACCAAGATCAGTAACAAGATCGACATTGCAAAGAAGATGCCAAAGCAGAAAGAAATGGGAAAAGTGGTATCTGTATCTGCAGGATTTGACCATGTCATGGCACTCAATGAAGATGGAGAGCTTTTCATCTGGGGTAGTGACCGTATGGGACAGTGTCAGATTCCGATGGAAGTAAAACATGAAAAGATCAAACAGATCGCAGCCGGTTATCAGATTTCCTATGTGTTAACGGAAGGCGGCGAAGTAATCGCATGGGGAAATGAAAACTTAAATGATGTGCGCCTGACAAGAAGAAACGGTAACAGCCACATTGCAAAGATCTCTGTTGCCAATACAACTTTAATGGCGCTTACAGATGATGGCGAGATCAGACATTTAGGAAGCCAGAAATCCGATATCTCCAATATTCCGGAAGACCTTGGAAAAGCGAAAGATATCGTGACAACATCCGATGCCTGTGTTGCATTGATGGAGGATGGTTCTCTCCGTATTTGGGGAAAAGCTAATAAGAGTGAAAAAGAAATCCCGGAGATGGATGGAGAGATCGTTTCCATGTTTGCCGGAAGATACCATATCACAGCACTGACCGATAAAGGAACTGTTTACTCCTGGGGAAGCAATGCAAAACACCAGACAGACGTTCCAAAGAAAGCAAAAGATGTTACTGCCATCTACGGCGGTACTTATCAGAACTATGCAGTGACAAAATCCGGTGATATTGTGACCTGGGGATTAAAAGGTTATCTGTTCGGAAGCGATGAACTTGGACGTGACGTATTCACGCGTATCTTAAACGGTGGACGTATGACCATGACGATCGGTGCGATCTCTGTTATCATTTCCACGATCATCGGTATCATCGTCGGTGGTGTGTCCGGTTTCTTCGGAGGCTGGGTAGATATCGTGTTACAGCGTATCACAGAGATCGTTGCATGTCTTCCGTTCCTGCCGATGGCGATGATCTTAACATCTATTATCGGAAACAGTATGACAGAGAGCGCAAGGATTGCCCTGATCATGGTGATACTCGGTATATTAAGCTGGCCGAGCCTTGCAAGACTTGTCCGTGCACAGGTGCTTGCCGAGCGTGAGCAGGAGTTTGTAACCGCTGCAAATGCGATGGGTGTAAAACGTTCCGTGATCGTATTTAAGCATATTATCCCGAATGTTATTTCGGTTATCATTGTATCCGCAACGCTTGATTTTGCATATTGTATGCTGACAGAGTCTACGTTATCCTTCTTAGGATTCGGTGTGAAACTGCCGCGTCCTACCTGGGGAAATATGTTGAACGGCTGCGTAAGTTCCGTTGTTATCCAGAACTACTGGTGGAGATGGGTATTCCCTGCCATCATGTTAGGTATCTGCGTAATCTGTATCAATATGGTCGGCGACGGTCTGCGTGATGCCATCGACCCGAAATCAAATGAGCGTTAAAGGAGGAAACACAAAATGGCTTTATTAGAGATTCATGACCTGCATACCTTCTTTAAAACGAAAAAGGGTATTGTAAAGGCAGTAAACGGTGTTTCTTACTCGGTAGAACCGGGAAAGACACTTGGTGTTGTAGGTGAGAGTGGAAGCGGTAAGAGCGTTTCCGCCATGAGTATTTTAAAATTATTAGACGGCAACGGTTATATTGACAGCGGTGAGATTATTTTTGACGGTAAAAATCTTGCAGACGTATCGGTAAAAGATATGTGTAAGATCCGTGGAAATGAGATCTCTGTTATCTTCCAGGAGCCGATGACCAGCTTAAACCCGATTTTTACCGTGGAGCGTCAGCTCTCCGAGCCTTTTATCATTCATCAGGGAATGAATAAAAAAGAGGCAGCTGTGAAAGTGGTTGAGATGTTAAAGGATGTCCGTATCCCGAACCCGGAGGCAGTTGCAAAACAGTATCCGCATCAGCTTTCCGGTGGTATGCGCCAGCGTGTCATGATCGCCATGGCACTTGCCTGCCGACCGAAACTGTTGATCGCCGATGAGCCGACGACTGCACTTGATGTAACGATCCAGGCGCAGATCTTAAAATTAATGAATGATTTAAAGAAAGAGAAAGGAACATCCATTCTCTTTATCACACATGATCTTGGTGTTATCAACGAGATGGCAGACGATGTCGCTGTTATGTACTGTGGTCAGGTTGTGGAAAAAGCTCCGGTGCGCAGCATTTTTGGGGATAACTCCTACCTGCATCCGTATACGGAAGGACTGCTTTACTCTATCCCACGTCTCGATACACCGACCGGAATCCGTTTAGAGGCAATTCCGGGTGCCGTACCGCATCCGCTTGATCTTCCGAAGGGATGTAAATTTGCACCGCGCTGCAAATATGCAACGGACAAGTGCCGTGAGATGGAACCGGAACTGAATGAGGTAGAACCGGGACATATGGTACGCTGCTTTTATCCGAAGAAAGGGGAAAGAAATTAATGAGTGACGAGAACAAGGTATTACTGCGCGTTTCGAATTTAAAACAGTATTTCCCAATCGGAAAAAAGAAGATGGGAAAACCACAGTCATTTGTAAAAGCAAATGATGGAATCAGTTTAAATATTTACGAAGGCGAGACATTTGGTCTGGTAGGTGAGAGTGGATGTGGAAAATCCACATTCGGACGTACGCTGTTACAGCTTTACCGTCAGACCGGCGGACGCACCGTATATTACGGACGTACCGTAGAAGATTTTGACTTGAAATATGTTGAGGAGATTTTTAAGAATCTTCCAGATAAGAAGAAAAAATGCGAGGAGCTTTTAGACAAGGTAAAAAAGTTAGAGGCAGACTACGCTAAAATGCCAGAGGGCAGCGAGGAAGAAAAGATCGCCAAGAAGGCAGCCGGACAGCATCTTGCTGAGATGGAGAGTGAGGCAAACAACGATCTTTTGGATATCACTGCTTTGATCGGCGGACTCTATACGTTAGATGAGTCTGCACTTGCAGAGGCAGGCCGTCATTATCTTGCAGAATATCTTGCCATGAAAGAGATCCGTAAGATCAATGCACAGGCAGAGGATTTTGAGAAAAACGGAAAATCCGCAAAAGCAGAGGAAGTAAAGAAAAAAATTCCAGAGCTTCAGAAAAAAGTACAGGCTGAGCTTGCAGAGATCGATAAGATCCGTGACAACTGCAAAAAAGATGAAGCATTTGATAAATATGAGGCACAGAAGGATGACGGTATCAATCTTGCAAACTTAACGGATGCAGAGATGCGTTATCTGCGCCGTGATCTTCAGTTGATCTTCCAGGATCCGTATTCATCCCTGTCTCCGCGTCTCCCGATCGGTGAGATCATCGGTGAGGCAGTGCGTGAGCATGGACTCGTGCCGAAGGAGCAGTTTGATGATTATATCACCAAACTGCTCCTTCGGCACGAGTCCATGCTCACGCACTG
>OMGY01002367.1_pt1 | contig 14368 bp, 8 predicted proteins | sample 1674461 | NCBI WGS metagenome assembly OMGY01 (sample SAMN05578579, study PRJEB25193) | human gut metagenome | biome: Human Microbiome; feature: human-associated habitat; material: feces | host: Homo sapiens | place: USA:Birmingham
ATGGGGCTGCTGGCATGATGTAGAGCCGGGAACAAATCCGGGATTTTTGTTCCAACAAAGCACAATGAGAGATGCACTTGTAGCAGGAGCTACATTTAATATTTTCAATCGCCATTGTGATCGTGTGAAGATGGGATGTATCGCACAGATTGTAAACGTGCTTCAGTCAGTTATTTTAACAGATGGACCAGAAATGATTCTTACACCGACCTACCATGTGTTCCATATGTATCGTTTCCATCAGGACGCTGAGCTTTTAGAAAGTTGTCTGTCTGAGACAAAGAAGGTAGGAAATGATAAGTATCAGATGGATAACATTCAGCAGTCAGTATCACAGGATAAAGATGGTGTAATTACTATAACACTTGTCAATACATCACTTGATGGTGAGGAGACTATCGAAGCTGTTTTGATGGAGGAGACACCTAAAAAGGCAGAGGGCTTTATTCTTCACGGCGGATTAAATGATTACAACGAGTTTGGAAAAGAACCGGTTTTATATGAGAAGCCGCTTGATGTAGAATTAACACAGCGTGGTGTGAAATTTGTGGTACCGGCATGCTCAGTTGTGACGGTGCGGGTGAGGGAATGAGATGCTGATTGCAAAACCAAGAGTAAGTGAACCTATTATACAAGGAATCAGACAGGAAAATACATTGCTTTTGCTGTCACAGGCAGGTACAATTCGAGTTATACCGATGTCCGATTGTGCAGTGCGGATGATCTGTACAAGATCGGATGAACAAGAAAATTGTAAATTTGATCAATCAAGGAAAGCCTGTGCAGTACAATGGACTTTTACAGATGATGACCAATCGATTTTTATGAGGCTCGCAAATCTTACTATTAAAATAGATAAGAAAAGTGCTTCAATTTCCTATTATAAGCCAGATGGTACATGTTTGTTAAAGGAACGAGATAGGGACAGTCGAACGATGGAATCGTTCCAGTCCTACCGTGTGGAGCAGGCAGGAAGGATTGAGCATATTCAGACAGCAGACGGTGTAAAAACATTTGTAAAGGATGCAGTTCGTGTGCCAGATAAGCAATTATATCATACCAGGATGCATTTTGAGTGGCAGGATGGCGAAGCACTGTATGGCCTTGGTCAGCATGAGGAAGGCATACTCAATCTTCGCGGTCATTGTGTGTATCTGCATCAGGCAAACCGAAAGATTGCGATCCCTCTTTTGGTATCGAGTCTTGGATATGGCATTTTGATGAATACAGCCAGTACGATGATTTTTAATGACACAGAATATGGCTCGTATTTGTATACCGAGGCCGATCCCCAACTTGATTTTTATTTTATCAATGGCGATGGTATGGATGGAGTTGTGCGCGAATACAGGAAGCTGACCGGAAAGGCATCGATGCTTCCTAAGTGGGCGTTTGGCTATCTTCAGTCGCAGGAGCGCTATGAGACGCAGGAGGAAATCTGTCGCGTGGCAAATGAATATCGAAAGCGAGGGATCGGTCTGGACGGCATTGTGTTAGACTGGTGCTCGTGGGAGGATGGCATGTGGGGACAAAAAAGTTTTGACCCGAGCCGCTTTCCCGATCCGTCAGGGATGATTCAAACACTTCATAATGAGGATGTTCACTTTATGATTTCGATCTGGCCGAATATGGATCCGAAGTGTGAAAACTATAAAGAGATGAAAGAAAAGGGATACCTTCTTCCATTTTCGGATATCTACGATGCCAGAAATGAACAGGCAAGAAAGTGCTACTGGCAGCAGGTAAAACGAGGATTGTATCAGTATGGAGTTGACGCATGGTGGTGCGATTCAAGTGAACCGTTTACGCCAGAGTGGAGTCATATAGAGCGCACCGAGCCGGCGATTCAGTATGAAGAATATAAGCGCACGGCAGGAGAATATCTTGGCGAGGCGCACACGAATGATTTTGCACTGTATCACGCAAGCGCCATCTATGAAGGACAGAGGAGCGAGCTTGCAAAAGGGGGAGAGGATAAGCGTGTCTTTAACCTGACAAGAAGTGCGTGGACCGGGCAGCAAAAATATGGCACAGTCATGTGGTCTGGCGACACGGCGGCCAGCTGGGAGACATTTCGAAAGCAAATTCCGGCGGGACTAAATTTCTGCGCGAGTGGGCTTCCATATTGGACGGCAGATATCGGCGCCTTCTTTGTGAAGCGCGGTGACTGTTGGTACTGGGATGGCGAGTATGATGGCACGACGAATGATCCGGCATACTTAGAATTGTACACGCGATGGTATCAGTGGTGCTGCTTTCTTCCGATTTTTCGGGGACATGGAACAGACTGCAGGCGTGAGCTGTGGAATTTCCAGGGGGAAGGAGGCGCATTTTACCGGGCAATGCTTCGGGCAAATAAGCTTCGGTATGAACTTCTTCCTTATATATATTCGACAGCAGGAAAGGTATGGCTGTATGATGCATCTATGATTCGTATGTTGGCCTTTGATTTTCCAAAAGATGCTAAGGCACTTGAGATTACAGACCAATATTTATTTGGAGAGAGCCTGATGGTATGTCCGGTGACAGAAAGCATGTATTATAAGAAGAGCGCGACAGGAGCAGAAAAGCAGAAAAATCCGAGCAAAGTTCGTAATGTATATTTGCCAGAAGGCTGCGGATGGTATGATTTTTGGACAAATACGTATTATGAGGGTGGTCAGTGGATCAAGGCAGAGGCGCCGATTGAGCGTATACCATTGTTTGTAAAAGAAGGAAGCATTTTGCCAATGCAGCATCCAATGAATAGTACGGAAGAGACAGTAATGCCAGATAATCTCACATTTATTGTGTATGCAAAAAAAGACTGTAGCTATGAGCTATATACAGATGACGGTGATGGATATGCGTATGAGAATGGCGCGTATACGCTAGAGACCTATATGTGGAATCAGAGCGAACAGATTCTTAGAGACAGCAAGGGCAGGGAAGTGGATCGTTTTCGTGTAAAAGTTGTTTCTGCTTATGGCGAAGTCTCAAAGTGACCGTGTAAAAAAGCCATGGTCAAGTAACATTTTGTGAAAGGAATAAAATTAAGAAAGGTTGGTATTACATTTATGAAAAAACAGGCATTTAATCCATATCTTCCGTCATGGGAATATATTCCAGACGGAGAACCTTATGTATTTAATGGACGTGTGTATGTTTACGGATCGCACGATTTTTACAATGGATATGTATTTTGTATGGGTGACTATGTGTGCTGGTCTGCTCCAGTAGATGATCTGGGAAACTGGCGATATGAGGGTGTAATTTACAAAAAGACACAGGATCCGGAAAATCCAGATGGAACGATGTGTCTGTACGCTCCTGATGTCACAGTTGGACCAGATGGAAGATATTATTTATTCTACGTGCTTGATAAGCTTCCGGTTGTATCAGTTGCAGTTTGTGATACACCAGCAGGAAAATATGAATTTTTAGGATATGTTCACTATCCAGATGGCACTCGTCTTGGTGAAAAAAAGACAGATGAGCCACAGTTTGACCCAGGTGTAATCACAGAGGGAAATCAGACCTATCTGTACACAGGTTTTTGCGGAATTGGGGATAAGTCGAGAAGCGGTGCGATGGTGACAATTCTTGATAAAGATATGCTGACTGTGAAGACATCACCGAAAATTATTGTGCCGGGAAGTGAGTACAGCAAGGATACGCCATATGAGGGTCACGCATTTTTTGAGGCTCCGTCTATTAGAAAGAGAGGCGACACATATTACTTTATTTATTCGTCTGAGGTTATGCATGAGCTTTGCTATGCGACGAGCAAGGAGCCTACGGGCGGCTTTAAGTATGGCGGCGTGATTGTAAGTAACTGTGATCTTCATATTGATACATATAAGCCGGCAGATATGCCAACTGCATATGGTGCTAACAATCATGGAAGTATGGTTCAGATTGGAGATGACTGGTATATTTTCTATCACAGACATACAAACGGTACATGGTACAGCAGACAGGGATGCGCAGAGCGCCTGACATTTGGTGAAGACGGCAGTATTTTCCAGGCAGAGATCACTTCATGTGGATTAAATGGCGGACCACTTGTTGGAGAGGGCTATTATCCGGCTTATCTGGCATGCAACTTATTTACAAATGAACCTTCTATTTATGTAGATGAACGTTTTCCTAAAATCATGCAGGATGGAAGAGATGGTGATGAGGATCCGGCATATCTTGGTGCAATTGTGGATGGTACAACAGTTGGCTTTAAATATTTTGATATAAAGAACATTCATCAAATTTCGATTGATGTTCGTGGTTATATAAAGGGAAGCTTTGAAGTAAAAACTGCATGGGATGGCAAAGTGTTGGCACAGATTCCAGTAGAGTACACGAATGTATGGAAACATTATAGTACACCAGTTGAAATGCCAGATGGTGTGCAGGCACTTTATTTTACATTTAAGGGAGAAGGAAAAGGACAACTAAAGGGATTTTATTTAGAACAAAAATAAAACAAGGAGAATACAATGATTCGACAAACAAAAACAGAAAATGGTCTGGTGCGCGGTATTGAGGCAGCCGATCCGCGTATCACAGCTTTTCGCGGCGTTCCATTTGCTGCGCCGCCGACAGGAAAGAATCGTTGGCGAGCACCGCAGCCATGCGAAGACTGGGAAGGCGTAAGAGATTGCGCACGCTTTGCACCGATCTCCGTTCAGGATACGCCGGGCATTGGCGATTCCCTTTATAATAGAGAATGGCATGTTGATCCAGAGGTACCGATGGATGAAGACTGTTTGTATCTCAATATTTGGACAGGCGCAAAAAGCGTGGATGAGCGCCGCCCGGTTCTCGTGTGGTATTTTGGCGGCGGCTATCAGTGGGGCTACACGCGAGAGATGGAGTTTGACGGAGAGCGCCTTGCAAGACAGGGAGTTGTTGTTGTAACCGTCAATTATCGTGTGAATGTATTTGGCTTTTTGTCACATCCTCAGCTGACAAAAGAGCAGCCAGAAGCACCGTCCAATTTCGGAAGCCTTGATCAGAAGGCAGGTCTTGAGTGGGTTGTCAGAAATATTGCTAATTTCGGAGGTGATCCAAATAAGATTACAATTGCCGGACAGTCGGCAGGTGGTGCAAGTGTAATGTCGCAGCTTGCATGTGAAGAAAATGAAGGAAAAATTTCCGGTGCGCTTGTGATGAGTGGTATGATTGGAAGTCCTTATGAAAAGATACGTTTTGGCACGCCGACACCTTTAGCTACGGCAGAGCAGGTCGGAAAAGACTTTTTTGAATTTCTTGGCGTAGAAACCTTGGAGGAAGCAAGAGCACTTGATGCATTTGAGATTCGCGATAAGTATTCTGATTTTGCAAAAGATCATCCGCGCATGTATACTGTGCTTGACGGTGTATTCTGCAAGGAAGACCCATACAAAAAGATGCTTGAAGGAAGAAGCCTTCTAGTGCCTCTTATGGCAGGAAACACATCAGATGAGTTCTTAAATTACATTGAAGCTAAGGACTGCGAACAGCTTTTAAAAAAGGCAGAGGAACTTTTTAAAGATAAGGCAGATAAGTTTTTGTCATTTGAAGAAAATAAAAAGCAGACACCAGAGGGCTTTTCGCCTGTCAGTGGAATTGAGTACAGCGTAAAGCGAGCATTTTTATCAAGAAAAGATAAGGGCTGTAATCAAAACAGCTATTATTACCGTTTTGATGCTGATATTCCAGGATGGGACAATGCAGGCACATTCCACTCATGTGATTTATGGTTCTTCTTTGAGACACTTGCCAAATGCTGGCGTCCATTTGACGGCCATCACTATGATCTGGCGCGTCAGATCAGCAGCTATTTTGTCAACTTTATTAAAACTGGCAATCCAAATGGAAATGATTATAATGAAAATAAGCTTCCAGAGTGGAAGCCATACTGTGATTTAGAACGCTATGAAATGAATTTTACAAAAGATGGCGCAGCAGGTGGAAGTACAGAGACTGAAAGAATGCGCTTTTTACTGGATAATGCAGAGTAATTAAAAAACAGGCAGAGGAAATCGTAATAGATTTTCCTCTGCCTGTTGGCGTTATCTGTTAATTATTTTTCTTTACAAAACGAATGCTTTTTAAATCAAAGTTGCTGCCAGGCAGGAACAAAAGAGTAACTGTCTGAGAGCCTGAGAGTACATTAACTGGGAAACATTTTGTCGTATAGTCTTCGCTGTATGTAAATTCAGCAATGTTTAATGATTCCTCTTTGTCGTTTGAGGTGCGCACATGAATGGTATTTTTGGCAATCGGGGAACGTCCAGTGATCTCGATTACGGCAGAGGTCTCATCTCCAAAATCCATATCGGTGTACTCGATTGTCACATTGTTTCCAATTCCGGTGATAGCATCGTCTGTGCGGTAGAAGGCATCGCCATAAATACGGTCAATATCAGAAGCGGCAAGTGTGGTCCATGCCTTTTCCAATTTATGGAAAGTTAATCCGCCTATATGAAGCTTACGGTCTGTCACTTGTATTGTAAAGGTAGTTACACCCTTTAAGCGCTTTGGAAGTTTAAATGTTTCTTCCTGATACTGATCCCAGATCATCTTTTTATCATATCGTCCAGTACAAAGAATTGTGCCAGGTTTAGATTTTGTCTTTCCTTCAATAAAGGTTAGATCAACAGGCTGACTTTCAGTCTCAAAAATTGGAATTGTGACAGTATCAGTTCCAAACGTGCCGAAATCAAAAGGACCGTAAGTGATACTAGTAGTTCCTTCAGAACCAGTTGCAGCACCGTGAGCATTTCCATTTGCCACTTCACCTTCAGCATATGTATATAAAGAACCGACAGTAAAGCTATATGGGTCAAGATTCATAGTTCCGATTTGCTCTGCTTTAAATTCGAGCATAGAATAAAGAGCAGTGCAGCCGCGGCCATTTGTTACGCTGCATCGAACAAAGAAGCTGCCATCAGCAAAGGCGATAATACGCATGTGAGTGTCATCAATTTGTTCAAGCGCGGCGTATGGCACGACAACACCCTCAGCGTTTGTGACCTTCCAGTCAAGCGGCTGTGCTGCTGCATTTGCAGGATGAGTAACAGCGCTGATTACAGCAGATGGCTTACTTGCTGTCAAAATACAAGAGTCCTCGCAGGAAAGAGTAATGGTTCTAACAGGAATATCAGTGGCATGACTGACTTCATCAGCAAGTGGGTCGCGAGTAATAGTCATAATGTGAAGATCATCAGAGCAGCGATTTTTGCAGGCAACTGTATTTAATGTTAAAACAGCATCCTTCAATCCATCAGATGAGGCAGTTACGGTGATTGTTCCGGCATTTAATGTCGGTGCAATAATGGCTAAAAGCTTTCCGGAGAACAGGCGTCGGCAGTCACCCTTGTAAGGCTCATAGTCTGTACTGTCGCCATTATCAAGTCCGGCAAGCAGTCCTTCGCCGTCCACTGTAACGTGAACTCTATTAGTTGCATTATCAACAGGATAGCCGTCTGCGTCAAGTGCATCAATCGTCACAAAGATCAGTTCTTCACCGTTTGCAGGGACTTCTAATCGGTCTGCACTAAGGCGAAGAGATGAAGCATCACCAAAGGAATGTTTAGTATCACGGGCAATTTCATTTCCAGCTTCATCGTAAGCGATTGCAGTAAGCACACCTTTTTTATAAGGAAGTGACCAGTCAGCGATTATGTTATCTTCTTGTGTGTGTGCAAGCTTTTTCTCACCAATAAGAGTATCATTAAAAAATAGAGCAGCCTTTGGTGCATTTGTGTAAACGCGAACATCAATCATCTGACCAGGATTAAAGTCCCAGTAAGGCAGGATGTGGATCATAGGATTTGTTTTTGCATCTGTCCACACACTTTGATAAAAATAGTAGGCATCCTTTGGGAAACCAGCTGTGTCGATCTGTCCAAAGAAGGAATTTCGAGACTGATACGGTGTAGGTTCACCAATATAGTCAAAGCCAGACCACAGAAACTGTCCTAAGGAAAATGGCATATGAAGATCAGAAACAGCGCAGAACTGCTGGTTTTTTGCACCCCAGTTTACAGTACTGTTTCCAAGGCTTGAGCACTGACCGTCATAGTCAGTCAGTAATGGTTTTGCAAGTGGAAAATGATATATGCCGCGGCTTTGCACTGTGGAGCTGGTCTCACTTCCATAGATGACCCAGTCTGGATGATCGGCATGCTGTTTATTATAGAGTCGCTCAGCATAGTTGTAGCCTGCAATCTTTAATATGTCAGCACATTTTCTTGCATTTTCGCCCTGCATGAAGTTTGAGCCGATTGTAGGGAGTGCATGACCATATGGGTCGTGGAGCAGCACCTGTTCTTTCAAGTAGCGTGTAATTTCCTGGCCGTGTTCATTGGCGTGCGTGTCATAAATTTCATTTCCGATGGACCAAAGAATTACACAAGGGTGATTTCGGTCACGACAGATCCAGCTTTTGACATCACGAGCACTCCATTCTTTAAAGAAGCGTGCGTAATCGTAAATGGTCTTACTCATTTCCCACATGTCAAATGCTTCATCAACGATGAGAATACCCATTTCATCAGCTAACTCTAAAAGCTCGACAGCAGGCATGTTGTGGGTGGTGCGCACCGCATTGACACCCATACTCTTTAAGATCGTAAGCTGACGTTTAATTGCAGAGCGGTTTATGGCAGAGCCAAGAGCACCAAGGTCGTGATGCTGGCAGACACCTTGTAATTTTATGTGGACATCATTTAAGAAAAAGCCCTCATTTGTGTCAAAACGCGTTGTGCGAAAACCAGTTGTGATAGTCTCAGTCTGAATTGCTGTACCATTTTCAGACAGTGTACAGACGATTTTGTAAAGATTTGGTTCATTTATGCCCCAAGGCTTTATATTTGTTAGTGTGACTGGGGTGTCCTCCAAAATTTCAGAAAGGATCACAGTGCCGTCTAATGTCTGTACACAGAAAGAAAGAGACAGAGAAGCATTTGGATTGTCATTTTCAGATGCGAAGAAATCTTTAGCAGACTGCTGAATGCCTTCTTTTTCCAATGTAGTGTGCATGCAAAGCGACCAATTGCCATTTTCTAGGCGGTGTGTTTCGGCAGTGATACCGTCAGATGCTATGTGGACAGATGAAACCTTTTTAAGCCAGACACTTCGATATATGCCGGCACCAGAGTACCAGCGGCTGTTCGGGGACTGGTAACGTACATGAACAAGAATTGTATTTTCTCCTGTTTTCAAAAATGGCGTCAAGCGAACCTCAAATGAGGAGTAACCATATTTCCATTCACCGGCCAGCATTCCATTTACAAATATTGTACAGTCCATGTAGACACCCTCGAAGTAGAGAAGCCAGTCATCGTCAGATGACGCGTCAAAGGGGAGAATATCACTGGAAATTGTTTTCTGATACCAGCCTTCGCTGTTTTCATAATGATCAGCACTGTTTGCAATTAGCCAGTCATGTGGAAGATTGACAGGATAAAATCGCGAATCATTTTGTGCTGGAAGAGTAGGTGAAAGTGTTGTAGTAGTGTCAGATAATGGCTGCTTAAAAAAGAGCCATTCTGAGTTAATACGTCTGCAAGTATTCATAAAAAACCATGCCTTTCTGTGACCTGTCGGGATCTCGGCAGGCACTATTTAATTAAGGCTACTTTATCATAGAAGCTTTTAAGGTGCAACAGATAAGTTTAATTAAGGATATTGGCATTTTGGTGAAGTATATGATATATTTTTGTTAGCAGCAGGAAAGGAGAAAACAATGAAAAGTTTTAATTGGTTCAACGATTTAAGCTCAATTTTAACTCAGGATTTAGCAACTGCGGCAGTTGAGGAAACGGAGCCTGAAAGTATGGAATTTCTAGCAAATGAGCTTGGCGATAAGGTGGAAAAGCTAAGCCGGATTTCATGGAAAGAAATGTTTGAGAGGTATGTGCCGGTTGTATGTGACTATTTGCTTCGCATTGCATTAGTATTAGTGATCTTTTTTGGCGGCAGAAAGCTGATTAAAAAGATAGTAAGCTTATGCGATCAGGCATTAAAACGTCATGGCATGGAGGTGACTGTGCGCCGCTTCTTTTGCAACGTGATCAATGCACTTGGTTATATTTGCATGTTGGGCATATTGCTTCAGACGGTAGGACTGACGGCAACATCGCTGACTGCACTTGTAGCATCTGCTGGTGTTGCAGTTGGTCTTGCGCTTCAGGGAAGCCTTTCTAACTTTGCAGGAGGCGTGTTGATTTTACTGATGAAGCCGTTTGTCATTGGTGACTACATTGTGCAGGGAAATACAGAAGGCACAGTAAAGGAAATCGGTCTGGTATATACAGAATTAATTACAGCAGATAATCGTCTTATTGTGATTCCAAATGGTACGCTGATAGACAGTAGTATTGTCAATGTAACAGCAACGGGAAAGAGGCGTCTTGAGTTATCTGTGGGAATCGGATATAAGTCTGATTTAAAAAAGGCAAAGGAAGTACTGATCCGTCTGGGAGAAAATGATCCTGCAAGAGATCTAGAAAATCCTGTCAATGTATTTGTGTCAGAGCTTGCCGAAAGCTCCGTAAATTTAGGACTTCATGTGTGGGTTTCATCATCAGAATATTGGAATGCAAAGTGGCGCCTAACAGAAAATATTAAGATGGCATTTGATGAGGAAGGAATTGAAATACCGTTTAAGCAGGTTGAGATTTCAGTAACGAAAATGTAATAAAGTGAAAAAAACTTGACAGCAGCCATATACCATGATAATCTATACATAGATATACGAGGTATTGGCTGCGAAGTTTATTCAAGAAGGAAAGGAGTATTATGAGCGTTAATAAAGAATTGGTAAAGGGAAGCACATCTATGTTAGTACTTGGTGTGCTTGAGGAGAAGGAAATGTATGGCTATCAGATCATTAAAGAATTGGAGCAGCGTTCTGAAACAGTTTTTTCCCTGAAAGAAGGAACACTTTATCCGATTCTTCATGTGCTGGAGCAGGATGGCTTTCTGGAAGCATATTGGGAGGATACGAGCTCAGCGAGAAAACGCCGCTTCTATAGGATTACAAAAAAGGGGAGAAAAGAGTTGGACAGACAGAAAGAGGAATGGAAGGAATATGCAGGAGCAGTAGGAAAGGTGCTGCAGCTGCAAAATGCGTGATATGCGAAAAAGTGGAATAGCGATTTGATGAATATTTCTGATCTAAAGTATATGAGGAAAGGAAAGGTGATTTTATGAGTGATATGGGGACGAATGGTGCTAATCAGACAGATAATGGACATATAGAAAAGATGAATGCCTTTCTTGACCGGGTAACAGAAGAAATTGTTGGCTTGAGAGAAAAAAAGATGGTTCGTGAGGAGATGGAAGATCACATTGAGGACGAGGCATTTGAGCTCATGGACGAGGGAATGAATGAGAGCGCAGCTTATGTAGAGGCGGTGAGCCGCATGGGTGATGCAAATGAGCTTGCGCATGAACTTATGCTTGCGCATCCATACGATTCCAACAATGGTTTTAATAAGATGCTTACTGTCCTTTGGATTGGAATTTTCTTAATCTGGCTGCCAGATGTCAATAACATGCGTCCAGATGCGATCAGTTGGATTGGAACGTATCTGATGATATTTTCCTTATATCGCATGAGAACAATCAGCAAGTCATTTCGCAGGGCATTTTATGCTTCGTATGTATTGGGTTTACTGATGCCGATTACTGTCTTGGCACAGACACAGCCGTATACGATTTTGCAGACTGGATTACGTATAGGAAACATGATTGCTTCCGGAATTGTTCTTATGATGATGGCAAATTATTTAGATGCAGCAGTAGAAACAGAATTAAATAAAGACGATGGCAGTATTGCCTGGGTACTTAAGGTCTATATTTGCGCAGAGACCCTTCTGATATTGATTCTTAACGCGATTCATGGATTTCCAAAGGAAAGTGTCAATATAAATGTAAATGGTACGTGGGGCTTTCTTATTATAATTGGAGTGATTGCACTTAAAATTTGTGATATTTTGTTTATTATCAAAACGTGGAAGATCAAGCGTATTTTGCAGGAGGAATCTTACGCTGGAATTGAGTCATTTTCATGGAAAAAAATTTGGGGTTATTTAATTCCACTCGTGGGCATGACACTTTTACCAGCGCTTGTCAGTATAGCAATTTCCATCTGGCCAGTACATGGCAAATATATGATGAATTTGCCAGAAAAAGAATTTTCACAGCTTTCAAATGAGGAGGCGAAGGAGCAACTTTTATACATACTTCCAGAAGATGAGAAGACAGAGCTAGAAGCATACGACATTTTTTATTTTGACAGACGAGGAGAAGGAAACTGGGAAATAAGCGAAGGAAATCCAAAGATGTGGCTGCTTCGCGGCAAACGTGTGGTGCCGGATATTGCAAGGGGACAGCAGGAACGCGTAGCTACATTTACCGTTTGGGAAAATCCAAAGGTTGGCTTTAAGGCGGCCAGTGGATTTTGGATTGCCGGACGATATGATATGGGCGATGATATAAAAAAAACTTGCCATCAATCATTTTTCGCCTATGAAAAAGATGGAATGTTGTATGAATTTGAGCCAAGCCGCGTGTGGGAGATGTCACAAAAAACCATTGCCGAATATGCATTAAACCATGGTGCAGACCGTGTATACTGTTATCAGGCGCTCACTGTTTGGCGTTTGGCTGATTACAATGTTCAGGTTGGCTATGAGGCGGCAATTCAGCATTCACCGATTCGCATTCCGTATGATGATTTTGTTGTAAAAGAGGATAGCAGAAGCGGCGGATATGCGATCACTGAAATGGTCACATTGAATAATCAGATGAGCCTGTTAGACTATGGAACTGTGAGAACACAATCGAATTCTGTGTGGGAAAAGATCGGTGGAATCGCTCATTTTGCTGGAGAGGAAGGACCCGAGCGCCATAGTTTTTATCAGTATAATTCGTATGGTGATTGGTTTGAGGATTTGTATCAAAACGGTGAGTGGGATACATATGATGATGACAATTGGCCCGATATTAGTGAACCAAATGCGGCTGCAGACATGTTTGAGACGGATCCATTTGAATCACAGTCGAGTGCCCAGTGGCAGGATTATGAGACGGGAGTGTAACCTATATATAATATGATGTTGGAGCCAGAGAATGTTGTCTCTGACTCCTTATTGGTTTATAACAGGCACTTGAAAGTTCGTGACTTCAGTCAGGAGTTCTTGCTTTAACGCAGTCAAGAAACGCCTGATGAATTCGTGTGTCTGGATCCAATTCCGGATGAAATGCAAATGCAAACTGATTCTTGTAGCGTACTCCCACGATACGGTTATTCACAACGGCAAGGATTTGACCATTACCAGAAGCAAGAGCATCCTTATCCATTTCTACAACGTATGGTGCGCGGATAAAGGTCATCGGGACAGCACCTATGCCTGCGACATCTGCTTTTGCATGAAAACTTGCTAATTGTCTTCCGTAAGCATTTCTTCTGACGCGGACAGGCAGTGTGTCAAAATATGAATCTGGCTGCCCAGCAATTTGTCCATCAATAGCAGAGGCTAAAAGAATCATTCCTGCGCAGGTCGCAAGGACTGGAAGACCGTCCTCGATCTGCTTTTTTATTGTGTCAAACATGCCAAGCTCACGAAGGAGCTTTCCCTGAACGGTACTCTCGCCGCCCGGAAGAATCAATCCGTCATAATGCTTTTTTAAATCCTCTGCCTGACGCAGTTCTATACAGTCTGCGCCGAGAGAGCGAATCATCTTTTCATGCTCTGCAAAGGCACCCTGCAGAGCGAGAACTGCAATTGTCATTATTTACCTCTTTCTGCCATTAAAAGTGCGATTTCCTGTTCATTGATTCCGACCATAGCCTCACCTAAATCAGCGGAAAGCTCAGCAATCATCTTTGCATCAGTGTAGTTAGTGACAGCCTTTACGATTGCGGCGGCACGCTTTGCCGGATTGCCAGACTTAAAGATACCAGAGCCGACAAATACACCCTCAGCGCCAAGCTGCATCATAAGTGCTGCATCAGCAGGAGTAGCCACACCGCCTGCAGCAAAGTTTACAACAGGGAGACGGCCATTATTGTGAACATATAAAACAAGATCATTCGGAACCTGCAGCACCTTTGCAGCTTCAAACAGCTCATCCTCACGCATAGATGTCAGCTTTTGGATTTCGCTGTTCATCTTTCTCATATGACGAACAGCCTGTACGATATCGCCAGTTCCAGGTTCACCCTTGGTACGAATCATAGAAGCGCCCTCGTTGATGCGGCGAAGTGCCTCGCCCAAATCCTTAGCACCGCAGACAAACGGAACACGGAAATTTCTCTTATTTATATGGTATACATCATCAGCCGGTGAAAGAACCTCACTCTCATCAATGTAGTCGATGTCGATTGCCTCGAGTA
>OMGY01002370.1_pt1 | contig 14347 bp, 12 predicted proteins | sample 1674461 | NCBI WGS metagenome assembly OMGY01 (sample SAMN05578579, study PRJEB25193) | human gut metagenome | biome: Human Microbiome; feature: human-associated habitat; material: feces | host: Homo sapiens | place: USA:Birmingham
TACCGTATTCGGCGGCAATTCCAGCATTCGCAGGCCGCAGGGCGGGCGTGGATTTCATCGTTGAGGGCTGAATCCGCTTGTGAGAGCAATTCGCCGTACGGGTGCGGTTGCCGCCCGACGCGCGAATCGATATCTTATTGGAGCAGATACACCGCCGCCGTGCGCGAGGTGTTGTAGATGCTGATCGCGGGCGAGGTCGTGCCGTCGCCGTTGTCTGCGGGCGAAGAGAAATGTTCGCTGCCGATGCGGGCGCGTTCGGTGCCGCCGAAACGGCGTTCGTCGGTCGAGAGGATCAACTCGTAGCGTCCGGCTTCGCGCACTCGGCAGCGGTAGTCGGGGATCGATGCTGCCGGATGCCAGTTGAAGACGAAGACGAGCCGCCCGTGCGAAAAGGCGATCGTCTGGTTGCGGTCGTCCATTTGCAGGCAGTAGGGATAGCCGTCGCGCAATATGCCGTAGCGTTTGACCAGCGCGAGCATTGCCCGGTCGAATGCCCCCCGCCACGAGTAACGCAGCAGACCGTCCTCGGCGAGCGACCACTGCCGGCGGGCGTGGGCGTAGCTCCAACCGTTGCCTTCGCGCGGGAAGTCGATCCATTCGGGGTGTCCGAATTCGTTGCCCATGAAGTTGAGATAGGCGTCGCCTCCCGCGGCGGCGGTGAGCAGGCGTAGGAGCTTGTGGAGGGCCATGGCCCGGTCAATGACCAGGGAGTGGCAGTCTGTTCTCATGTCGGTGTACATGCTGGCCCCGGCCAGGCGGAACATCATGGCCTGATCCCCCACAATGGACTGGTCGTGGCACTCCACATAGGCCACCGTTCTCTCGCCGGGCCGGCGCAGACACAGACTGGCCCAGATCTGCTCCAGGTCCCAGTCCTCGTCCCGCTGGGTTTTCACCAGATGGCCCCACAGGTCAGGCAGTCCCATGCCCAGCCGGTAGTCAAAGCCCAGCCCGCCCTGGGCCAGAGGCAGCCCCATGCCGGGCATCCCGGACACGTCCTCCGCCAGGGTGACGGCGGCGGGGTTCACCTGCCGGATCAGCTCGTTGGCCAGCTGAAAGTAGACCAGGGCGTCGGTATCTACGTTGTGGGAGAAGTAGCGGCTGTCCTGATCGAAGGGGTCGCCCAGGCCGTGGTCCCGGTAGAGCATGGAGGTGACGCCGTCAAAGCGGAAGCCGTCCAGGTGGTACTCCTCCAGCCAGTATTTTAGATTGGAGAGCAGGAAGTGGAGCACCTCGTGCTTGCCGTAGTGAAAGAGCTTGGTGCCCCAGGCCGGGTGGTCGCCCCGGGGGCCGTCGTGGAAGAACTGCCAGACGGTGCCGTCAAAGAGATGGATGCCCTCAGCGGTGTTGCGCACGGCGTGGGAGTGGACCAGGTCCAGAATCACCCGGAGCCCCAGCTGATGGGCGCGGTCCACCAAGTACTTCAGGTCGGTGGGGGTGCCGAACCGGCTGGAGGGGGCGAAGAAGTTGGACACCTGATAGCCGAAGCTGGCGTAGTAGGGGTGTTCCATCACTGCCATCAGCTGGACGGCGTTGTAGCCACTGGCCTGAATCCAGGGCAGGACGCGGTCTGCAAATTCCCGGTAGCTGCCCACCTTTCCCTCTTCCTGAGCCATGCCCACGTGGGCCTCGTAGAGAAACAGGGGCGCCGCCGGGTCGGGCCGGAAGGGAGTCCAGGGAAACGCCTCCTCCTCCGCCCAGACCTCGGCGCACCACTGGAAGCTCACCGGGTCCTGGACCACCCGGCGGGCATAGAGTGGAATGTGTTCCGTGACCTGGCCCTTGGCCTGGACCAGGGTCTTTACCTTGCAGCCGGACCACAGGGCGTCGTCGCCGGGGAGGAGCAGCTCCCAGATTCCGTTTCCCATCCGGGCCATGGGATGGGCGGTTCGGTCCCAGCCGTTGAAGTCCCCCATGAGCCACAGCTGCTGGGCGGCGGGGGCCCACTCCCGGTACACCCAGCCCTTCTTGTGGCGGTGGATGCCGAAGTAGAGGGCTCCGTTGGCGAATTGGCTCAGGGTGCCGCCGCCGGAGAGCAGGGCGGCCTTGACCTGCCGCCAGCGACGGACCCGCCGTTCTACTTCGCCGGCGTAGGGCCGCAGCTGAGGGTTGTAGTCCAAAATGGCGTACATGGCACACTCCTTTCACGCTGGGGAATGGTTCTCCTGTTATCTTAGCAGAATTGAGGCGGCGGAACAACCGAAAAAGGGGAGTCCTGGCTGACAAGGAGACTCAGGTGTGATAAAGTAGAGAAAAAAGGGGAGGGATACCGTGCAGACGCTGAACGAATACTGCCGGGCGCAGTTCGGGGAAAAGCTGTACAAACTCAGTCTCAACGGCGGCATGACCTGCCCCAACCGGGATGGGACCCTGGGCGTCCGGGGGTGCATCTTCTGCTCGGCGGGGGGCTCTGGGGACTTCGCCCCGGACGCCCGCCTGTCCATCCCGGACCAAATCGAGGAGGCCAAAGCCCGGGTGGCGGGCAAATACCGTGGCAGCCGCTACATCGCCTATTTCCAGGCCTACACCAACACCTACGCCCCAGTGGAGCGGCTGCGGGAGCTGTTTACCCCGGTGGTAGAGCGGGAGGACATCGCGGTACTTTCGGTGGCCACCCGGCCCGATTGCCTGCCCGGGAAGGTGCTGGACCTGTTGGGGGAGCTGAACCGTAGAAAACCCGTGTGGGTGGAGCTGGGGCTCCAGACCATCCACCCAGACACCGCCGCCTACCTCCGCCGGGGGTACGACCTACCCTGCTACGAACGGGCGGCGGCAGAGCTGCGGGCCCGGGGCATCCATGTGGTGACCCACGTGATCCTGTGCCTGCCCGGGGAGGGCCGGGAGGAGATACTCCAGACCGCCCGCTACGTGGGCCAACACAGTGACGGCATCAAATTGCAGCTGCTCCACGTGCTGGAGGGCACTGACCTGGCGGCGGACTACCGGGCGGGGCGCGTTCCGCTGCCCACTCTGGAGGAGTATGTGGCCCTGGTGCGGGACTGTGTGAAGGTGCTGCCCGAGGACATGGTAGTCCACCGGATGACCGGCGACGGCCCCAAACGGATGCTCCTCGCGCCCCAGTGGAGCGGGGACAAAAAGCGCGTCCTCAACGCCCTGAACCGGGCCCTGGAGCGGAGCTGACCAAGGGAGGAGACGGAGATGTCCTATATCTGTATGCTGGCCAACCGCCGGGGCATTGCCGCGGCGGGAGACAGCCGGCTGACCTTTTCCCACCTGCCCCTCCACCTGGACCGGAGCCAGAAGGTGTTTGCCGACCCGGCACAGCACCTGATCTGGGCCTGCTGCGGTCTGACGGTGTGGGGCGGGGTGAACTACATCCAGCTGACCAGCCGCATCCTGGGGCGGCGCCAGTGGAGCCTGTCCAAACGGCTGGCGCTTGTGTGCCGCCGGGTGGCGCCGGCCCTGCGGGTCCAGCACCGGATTCAGCGGCAGGATGCCCTGTTTACCCTCCTGGTGGGGGTGGCGGAGCCGGGGAATGTCCAGCTGATGAGCCTGGATCTGGTCAACGGAGAGGCCTCTCTAGGGCGGTGGCCCGCCCCGGCCATGACTGAGGCCGGATGGAAGCGGGCATTGCGGCCGCCGATGCCGGACCCGAACGGGTTCCGGGAGGAACCGCTGGAGCTGCTGGCCCGGCGGGCCAGGGCGCGGGTCCAGTGGGCGGTGGCCCGGGACCGGGAGCTGCACGGGAAAAATCCCGCCCACCGGCAGACGGTAGGCGGGCAGGTAAAATGGGCTGTATTGGGAATACCGGAGGAATTGTGATGAAAAAGAAATACGTCATATTTGACATGGATGGAGTGCTCTTTGACTCCGAGCGGCTGATTCAGCGCTGCTGGCGGCAGGTGGGGGAGCAGCAGGGGCTGGCGGACATCGGCGAGACGTTCCTTCAGTGCGTGGGCACCACCCGGCGGCACACCCGGGGGGTGTTCCAGGCCCGGTACCCGGAGTGCTCCTATGACCGGTTCCAGGAGGCCTGCCGCAGCCTGTTCTTCGGGGCCATTGAGAAAACCGGTATGCCCCTGAAGCCGGGGGCGGCGGAGATCCTGGCCCGCCTGCGGGCGCAGGACGCGGCCATCGGCCTGGCCAGCTCCACCCGGCGGGAGCTGGTGGAGTGCGAGCTGAAAAGTGTGGACCTGCTGCGCTACTTCGACCAGGTGGTCACCGGGGACCAGCTGGAGCGGAGCAAGCCCGCCCCGGATATTTACCTGCTGGCCTGCCGGGCCCTGGACGTGGCCCCGGGGGAGGCCTGGGCCATTGAGGACTCCTATAACGGCATCCGGGCTGCCGCGGCCGCCGGTATGAGGGCGATTATGGTTCCCGACCTGCTGCCGCCCACCCGGGAGATGGAGGGCCTGACCGCGGCGATCCTGCCGGACCTGGACGCCGTAGCGCGCTACCTGGAGGAACATGCCTGAGGGACAGCGCATAAAACGAAATCCCACCCGCCATCAAAGGATGTTGGGTGGGATTTCGTTGTTTAGAAGAGAGAGAAAGAGCCAGGAAAGAAGTTTTATTTCCTGTATGCTTAGTGTAGCAGGGGGTTGGGAAAAAGGCGTGGATAAACCGTGAAATAATTGTGAAGAGTTTGTAAACACCCAGCGGAAGCCGTCACAGAATCTTGCCCAGATTGTAGGCGTCCTGGAGTACATTCTTTTCCTGGATCTCGCCTGCGGCCCACACGTCAGTGGCGCAGAGAATGCCCTTGTCCTGGAAGCCGCAGCAGGCGGCCAGCTTACGGTAGAGGATCATGGCGGACTCGGCCACATCCTCCTCGGCGCCGCAGGTGAGGAGCAGGGCGCTGTTTTCCACCTGCATCTGCTCATAGCGTGCGTAGAGCCGGTCAATGACCAGCTTGAGCTGGGCGGAGCAGTCGAAGAAGTAGATGGGGGAGGCGAAGACTACGGCGTCCGCCTGGTCCAGTGCGGCCCAAATCTGATCCATGTCATCCCGGATGACGCAGACCCCGTCGCTCTTTTCGTGGCAGTACTCGCAGGCCCGGCAGGGTGCGATTTTCATCTGGGCGACGTGCAGCTTTATGGCCTTATTTCCAACGGACTCGACACCGGCCGCGAGGGAATCGCAAAGCAGGTCGCTGTTGCCACCGATGCGGGGACTGGAAGAGAGAATTAAAACTGTGCGGCTCATAACGGTACCTCCATGCGTGAAAATCATCAGTGTAAACCGGGCCCGATGGCGGGAGAGAAAACGCTGGGAGCCGCGGTTCTATTGCAAAATACCTTAATATTATAATGCCCGGGGTGGGGCCAAAGTCAATAGTAGAAGTCATAGAATTGAATTTTTGGCGAAATGAACAATCGGAGCCGAAAAAAATGGGCGCTGTGCACGGAAGAAACGGGCGTTTTACTGGCATGTTGTGCATTTTTTGCTGGACATTTACTGGTGAAGTTATTATAATGAATCCATCAAAGAGCAAAGACTGTGGTCGAAGCAACCGAAAGGAAGGTTTTTATGGAAGCATTGGAATGTATTAAGACCCGACGCAGTGTGCGGAAGTATTCGGACCAGCCTGTCACCCGGGAGACCCTGGACAAGATTTTCGAGGCTGTTACCTATGCGCCCTCCTGGAAAAATACCCAGTCGGTGCGCTACACGGTGGTGGATGACCCCGCGCTGAAGGCGGAGATCGCCGAGAAGGCGGTGCTGGGCTTTGCCCTGAACCAGAAGACCATCAGCCGCTGCCCGGTGCTGCTGATCCAGAGCACCGTGAACAGCATCTCCGGCCACAGCCCCGACGGCAGTGTGGACACCTCCAAGGGGGACACATGGACCATGTACGACGCCGGTATCTCCGCCCAGACCCTGTGCCTGGCCGCCAAAGACTGCGGCCTGGGTACCGTTATCATGGGCGTGTTCGACGAAGTGGCCATGGCCGAGCTGATCCATCTGCCCGAGAACCAGACCGTCACCGGCATGATCGCCATCGGCTACCCCGCCGGCGACAGCAAAATGCCTCCCCGGAAGCCCGCCTCCGAGCTGGTCACCTATCTGTAACAGAGCCGTTCCCTGCCCCGACGGCGGAACGGATGACATAAAAACGTACCCCACCTGCTGTGGGGTACATTTTTTTGCGCCCTATTCCAGAACCAGCTGGAAGTTCTCCGGCACGCTGTCCAGAGCGTCCCGGGGAACCTGGGCCAGCAGGAACCACTCCGCCAGGTCGGCGGTGCCCAGTTCTGCCGGAGTGCACCGGGCGGTCATGGTGAGGACGCCGTCCGGCCCCTGTTCCAGGCCGGTGACGGCATATCGGTCCGAACCGGAGCCGGTGGTCACCAGGGCGCAGAGGAGAATGTGTTCGTCAAAAAACGACTGGTCCAGAATGCCCACAGCGTCGATAAAAGCCGGGTCCTCCGCGATGTGAGAGTGGGCGGCGCTGAAGGCCTGGAAATCGGCCGCAGATGGGAGTACATACTGCTGGGGGCTCTCCTGCTCCCAATAGCTGGTCTTGACTTGGAAGAATTGAATCTGATCCGGTAATCTGCGGGGCGGTACTCTGGCTTGTACTTGCGCTCCCGCTCTCGCTTTCAGAGGCGGCGGAACAGCCCCACAGGGGCAGCAGCAGCAACAGGGCCAGCAAAAAGCTGGGAAAGCGGGGATGATCGTTCCGTTTCATGGCATTTCCCCTCCAGGAATAGGGCCGCTTTCCGGCCCCGGCCGGAGCCAGGGCGGAAAGCGGTATAAGGTGAATGGGTTACGGGTTCTTTTCGTAGTCCTTCAGCGGGACCTCCATGGTGGTGGCCTCTGCGCTGGAGGTGCTGCTCCCCAGCACCTCAGAGGGAGAGGAGCAGTAGGTCATGGAATTGATGGAAACGATGTTGCCGTTGGCGTCAAAGGCGAACACATCCCATTCGGTGCCGCCGGTGTTGGTGGGGACGTGGAAGGTGCGGAGCAGCTGCTCGCCCTTGTACACGGCCACCGTGGCGTCGGACTTGGACAGCTCAGAGGAGGAAGAACTGTCGCGGTTGGTGTAGTCATGTACCGCATACTTCTTGTTGTACAGGCTGTCGAAGTTGGTGATGGTGACGGTCTCCGGCCCGTAGGATGAGGTGTCATCCACGTCCAGGTTGGCGTACTCGGGGCTGGGGTTCTTTTGGCTGTAGTACACGTGGTACTGGCTGCTGTCGCTGAGGTTGGCCGTCAGGTGGGAGTCCAGGTCGCTGGGGGTCTCGCCCCAGGAGAGGACGATTCGGTACTGGCCCTCGTTCATCAGCGGAGTCAGAGCGAAGGTGCCCCGGTTCAGGCTCATGCCGTCGGTGATGCCGGAATCAATGATGGTCCAGGTGGAGAACTTGGTGACGTAGCCTTCGGCGGAGATCTCCAGGGTGTAGGTGCCCAGGGGCAGCTCAGGCAGGGTGAACCGGCCGCTGCTGTCACAGGTGTAAGTGCCGCTGTTGCCGGCCAGGGGGCCGTTCTTGTTGCCCTTGTGGAGCTTGACGGTGGCGTTTGCCAGGGCGTTATTGTTGGTGGCGTCTACCACGTAGCCGTAATCGGTTCCACGGGTGCGTACAGCGGCGCTGACGGCCAGGTTGGCGTCCACAATGCCCATGCCGCCATTGGTGTCGGCAGTGGAGTTGGTGGCAGCGGTGACAGAGGTGTTGCCCATGACCAGATCCACCACCTGTGCGCCGGAGAGGGCCTTGTTGGCGGACCAGGTCAGGCCGCAGACGGCGGTGACCATAGGTGCGGCCATAGAGGTGCCGCTCATGTTTCGATAGCTGCTGCCGGTGATACAGCTGTAGATGTTGTCACCGGGGGCCGCGATTTCGTTGAGGTCGCCGGTACCGCCGTTGGAGAATCTGGTCAGCTGGTTGTCCCGGTCGGTGGCGGAGACCACCAAAATCCGGTCCATAATGTCATTCTGGCTGACAGCGGAGTGGAAAATCCCATTGTTCTGGGAGAAGCAGTTGGCCGAGTTGATGGCACAGAAGACGCCGTTGTTGGTGTAGTCAATGCCGATCTGGCTGCTGTTGCCGTTGCCGGCGGACTGGACCACCACGAAGTCGTAGCCCTTGCCCAGCAGCTTGCCCATGGCCTTTGAGGAGGCTTTGCCCTCTGAGTTGATGGTGCTGGTGGACTTGCTGCCGCCAGGGGCCACGCTGCCGGAGGAGCCCAGGGAGAAGTTGACCACCTTTGCGCCGCCTTCCACGGTGTTGGTCAGGCCCTGGAAGATGGCGGAGCTGGACATGCCGGTGCCGTTGGAGGGCATGGCGTCGTAGCCCAGCAGGGAGGCGCTGTTGTGGGTGATACCGGCGATGCCCTCGTTGTTGTCGGCGGTGGCGGCGATGATGCCGGACACATGGGTGCCGTGGTTATCTGCCGAGTCCTCGCTGCTGATGACGTCGAGTCTGCCGGTCAGATCGGGGTGGTTCTCCTGGTATCCGGCGTCCACCACGCCCAGGGTGACAGGCACCAGGTAGTCCAGATTGTAGTAGTTGTCAAAATCCCAGGCGCTGTTGGCGCCGATGGTGTTGATCCACCAGGCGTTTCCGTTCAGGGCCTCGCTGGTGGAGGAGCCGGTGCCCCAGGGGTCGTTGGAGTCCACTACGGCGGTGAGTCCCTCGTAGATGAACTCCACGTCGGCGCTCTCCAGAATGTCGTAGGTTGCCGCCAGGGCATCCGCATAAGCCTGGAGGTCTTCGTCGCTGATGACGCTCAGGTTGGTTTCACCGGTGTAGCCCACGTCGCCGGCGTTGCTCAGGGTGGCGGGCAGGTGGACCTGGACCATGTCCAGGGCGTTCAGGTACCCGGCTACCGAGCCGCCCAGGGTGTTGGAGACGAAGTCGGTTCGTTCGGAGAAGGTGGTCTCCGGGTCGAAATACAGGTTCAGCAGGTTGGATGCGTAGTAGGTATTTGTCTCTGGTTCCTCGGAGGGTTCCTCGCTGGAGTCCCCCGCTTCAGCGGTTTCAGCGCCGCTGTCCAGGGGCTGGACCATCAGCCAGCCGCCCTCCTCGGAAGTGGCTTCGCTCAGGTCATACACCTGGCCGCTGTCGTAGGTCAGGGTCAACGTTTCGCTGGTGGAGGAGCCGTCCGCAGTGTCCGCAGTCACGGTCAGGGTGTTGGAGCCGTCCTCCAGCAGGACCGGGAGCTGGAACGCCTGATTTTCGTCCAGTTCAATCTGGCCGGAGGAGGTATTGACACTCCCCGTCAGCTCATAGCGGACCGTATCGATCCCCACGTTGGCGGTAACACTGCCGGAGACCGTGCGGTTGACAATATTGTCGTCATAGTCTCCGCCGTCCAGGGAGATGCTTACGGAGATGCGGGTCCACTTGGCGTACAGGGTGATGTCCCCGGTGACCGGAGTGGTGAAATCGTAGGCGGTGGTCAGGTCGTTGTCGGCGTACCAGCCGTCGAATACGTAGCCCTCACGGGTGGGGGCCTCCGGCTCGTAGGCGCAGCTGCCGTCGTAGATGGCCTGCTCAGTCACATCGGAGCCGCCGTTGCTGTCGAAAATGACCGTGTAAACGGTGTTGTAATTCTGCTGGGTCACGGTGACAGCACAGGAGTAGGTCTTGTGGTCGACCTTGGCCTGGATGGTGGTGCTGCCCGGCTCCTTGGCGGTCACCTTGCCCTTGGAACTGACGGTGGCCACACGCTTGACGCTGGAGGACCAGGTTACCTTCTGGGTGTTGCCATTGAGTTTCAGGGTGTAAGTCTCGTCGGGGTCCAGAGACAGGGAGGTTTTACTGAGGGAGGGCGCCTCTACTCTGAACAGAGCAGGAGTACTTGTGTTTCCCGGTGTCATAGGCGGTGATGGTGGCAGAGCCCTTCTTCTTGGCTCTGATAACGATGTACTTGCCGTCCTTGGAGACGGTGGCCACCGAGGTGCTGCTGGTCTTAACGGACTTCAGCGTTGCGCCGCGCAGGTAGATCTTGGTGTAATCCCCCACCGGCAGGACCACCTTGTTGGCGCTCAGACGAGCCTTGACCGTCACCTTGCAGGTGTACCGCTTGTTCTTGGTGCTGTAGACGTAGATGGTGGCGGAGCCGGCCTTCTTGGCGGTGAGCTTGCCGGACTTGGAGATGGTAGCCACCGAAGTTCTGCTGCTCTTCACCGATTTGATGGTGCCGCCGTAGAGCTTCAGAGTGGTGCTTGACCCGGAATACAGGGTCACCTTGCTTTTATTCAGGGCGACGTTTTTCACCGTCACCTTGCAGGACAGGGTTTTGCCCGCCACTTTTGCCCGGATGGTGGCGGAACCCGCTTTCCTTGCAGTGACCTTGCCCTTGGAGCTGACGGTTGCAACTGACTTTTTGGATGTAGACCATGATACTTTCCTGGTGGTTCCGGTCACTTTCAGCGTTGTGCTGCTGCCCACATATATGGTGGTAGATGTCTTGCTCAGACGTATGCTGGCAGCGCTGGCGGGAATGGCCAGGCTGAACATCATGACGAAAACCAACAGAAAGCTCACAAGGCGCTTCCAAATTCTCATACAAAATATCCTCCGTACGGTATGTTCTGTTTTCTTTCTCTCTATTGGCTCCGGAGTTCAGGTGGGCAGGAGTGTTTTTGCAGTTGTGCGGTGTCCTGCGGGGAAGGGTGCCTCCTTTCGCCAGCTAAACGGTCGGCGTCAATGGGGTGGGTGCCAGCGGATCGTTCCGCGGCGCAGGCTGTTAACAGCGTTAACCATAAAAGTGTACCATTTATTCTCTGCAAAGTAAATGTTTTTGAGAAAAAAGCTCCCGAAGTCGGGAGTTTTTACGTATAATAGGATAAAAATGTCAGGAAAAAGTGACGGGGTCAGCTGATTCAACCGAAATGGACTGGGGAGCGGACCGCTCCAGCTTCAGCACCCGGATCAGGGGGAGACAGAGTGCGGCGGTGATGACTGCGGCCACAATGGATTCCATGACGCCGTTGGTTCCCACCACACCCAGCACCACGCCCAGCACGGCGTCCACCGGGACGTTCTGAACCGCAGCGTAGGCGTCTTTGAAGAGCAGGTAGATCAGCCCCATCACCAGGATGGTGTTGGTCATGGCCCCCGCGATGCCGGACAGCACCAACACCACGCCACGGCCCACCGTGCCCGCTTTCCGGGCGAGGACGGAACCCAGCTTGTAGATCAGCCATGGAGTGACACCCACCAGAATCCGGGGGATAAAACAGATCACCAAGGCCCACAGGCTGCCCTTGTCCAGGCCGGGCACTGGAATCAAGGGGGAAAAGGCGAAGGACAGGGCACTGGGCATGATGGTGTTCTTGATCAGGCTGGTGAGCCCGAACACGAAGCCCAGGAACGCGCCCTTTTTGGGGCCCATCAGAACGGCGCCCACGATGACAGGGACGTGAATCAGGGTGGCCTTGATGATGGGCAGATCAATGTCGGCGAAGCGCTCCACCACCTGCACGGGCGAGCGGGTCAGATGCTCGTGGTTGCGGATGTAGCGGTTGGGATTCATCGCGTGGATGCGGCAGTCGTCATGGTAGACCTCGAAGGCGAGCGTCGGGAACCGCGCGAGCACCTCAGCCATGTGGTCGTAGATGGCCTTGCCCGTCTTGCGCTTGGTATACGGCGCTGATCGTGATCAGCTGTGCGCAGTCGCCGTGTGTTTCCTGCTGTCCCCGGTGCGGGGTACAGCGGAAAGGGCGGCGGCACAGCCATTCCTTCATTATAGAAGGGTTTTCCGGGCCTGTAAAGGCTTTTTCGCGGGAAAGGAGCGGTTTACAGTGGTTTGGAAATTTGTTATACTGGGTTGCAATCAAACAGAAACGGGGGAACATGCACATGCTGAAGGGAAAAACAGTGGTATTGGGGGTCACGGGCGGCATCGCGGCCTATAAAATGCCCAACCTGGCCTCGGCCCTGGTGAAGCTGGGCTGCAACGTCCAGGTGCTCATGACCCGGAATGCCACGGAGTTTATCACGGCGGTGACCTTTGAGACCCTCACCGGCAACAAGGCTCTGGTGGACACCTTTGACCGGAACTTCCAGTTCAAGGTGGAGCACGTGGCGGTGGCGGACCAGGCGGACTTGGTGCTCGTGGCCCCGGCCACGGCCAATGTCATTGCCAAGCTGGCCCACGGTATGGCCGATGACATGCTGACCACCACGGTGCTGGCCTGCAACTGTCCCAAGATCGCGGTCCCCGCCATGAATACAAAGATGTACGAAAACCCGGTGACCCAGGACAACCTGAACACCCTGCGCCGGTACGGCTGGGAGATCGTGGAGCCCGCCAGCGGCTACCTGGCCTGCGGCGTGACGGGGAAGGGAAAGCTGCCGGAGCCCCAGGAGCTGCTCCAGACGGTGCTCCACTACCTGGCCCACGAGAAGGATTTGAGGGGCCAGCGCGTGCTGGTCACCGCCGGGCCCACCCGGGAGAATCTGGACCCGGTGCGCTATCTGACCAACCGGTCCAGCGGTAAGATGGGCTACGCCATCGCCCAGGCGGCGGCGCGCCGGGGGGCGGAGGTGACCCTGATCTCCGGGCCGGTGAGCCTGAAACAGCTGCCCTACGTGGACACGGTGTACGTGGAGTCCGCCCAGGACATGTATGAGGCGGTGGTGGCCCGGGCCACGGACCAGGATATCATCATCAAGGCCGCGGCGGTGGCGGACTACCGGCCGGTGGAAGTGGCCCAGGACAAGATCAAGAAAAAAGAAGGGGAGATGGCCATCCCCCTGGCCCGTACCCAGGACATCATCGGTTACCTGGGCCAGCATCGGAAGCCGGGCCAGTTCCTGTGCGGCTTCTCCATGGAGACCCGGGACATGGTGGAGAACTCCCGAAAGAAGCTGGAGAAAAAGAACCTGGATATGATTGCCGCCAACAACGTCAAGGTGGCGGGGGCCGGGTTCCAGGTGGACACCAACCAGCTGACCCTGATCACAAAGGACCATCTGGAGGAACTGCCCCTGGTGTCCAAAGAGGAGGCGGCCGACCTGCTCCTGGACGCCATCCAGGCCCGGCGGAACCGGTGAGGAGGGAGACGATGCGGAGAAGAAGATGATCTGCGGCCTTCCGGCCCTGGAGCTGGGGGAGCCGTCGGAACGGGTGTTTTTCTACGTCCATGGCAAGTGGGGGAGCAAGGAGGAGGCCCGGGACTTTGCCGCTGCGGCGGCCTGTCCCCGGGGCTGGCAGGTGGTCAGCATCGACCTGCCCGGCCACGGCCAGCGTCAGGGCGGCCCGGAGGAGCTGACCCCCTGGCAGGTGGTACCGGAGCTGCAAAGGGTGTTTGGGCAGCTGCGCGCCCGGTGGAGCACCATCGCCCTGTACGCCACCAGCATGGGGGCCTGGTTCAGTATGCTGGCCCTGCCGTCTGGGGAGTTGGAGCGCTGTCTCTTTGTCTCGCCGGTGCTGGACATGGGTCTGCTCATCGAGAAGATGATGGGCTGGGCGGACGTGACGCCGGAGCGGCTGGAGCGGGAAGGGGAGATTCCCATCGAGCAGGGCGAAATCCTGTCCTGGCGGTACTACACCTACGCCAGGGAGCACCCCGTCACCCGGTGGGACAGCCCCACGTCCCTTCTCTTCGGGGAAAAGGATCACCTGACTGACCTGGAGACGGCCCAAAGCTTCGCGGAGCGCTTCCACGCCCACTTGCAGATACGGGCAGGCGCCCGCCACTGGTTCCACACCCCGGAGGATCTGGAAACGCTCCGGGCCTGGGAGGCGGCGCGGCTGAAATAAGCTGAAATGCGGGAAGAAAACAAAACATCCGGCGAATTGCGGTTCGTCGGATGTTTTTCTCATTTATTTGGCGTTGTGAGCCTCGGTGGACAGGAGAATCCGGTCGTTGTCCAGTTCCCGGCCCACGCCCTGCCGGAACTTTTGGAGCAGGTCGTCCACAGTCATGTGGGCCCGCTCCTCCCCCTTCACATCGAAGACGATGCGGCCGGCGTCCATCATGATGGTCCGGTTGCCCAGCTCCAGGGCCTGGGTCATGTTGTGGGTGACCATCAGACAGGTGATATTGCGCTCCGCCACGATGGTCCGGGTCAGCTCCAGCACCTTTTCCGCCGTGGCCGGGTCCAGGGCGGCGGTGTGTTCGTCCAGCAGCAACAGTTTCGGGGTCACGATGGTGGCCATCAGCAGGGTCAGCGCTTGGCGCTGGCCGCCGGAGAGGAGCCCCACCGGCTGGCGCATCCGGTTTTCCAGGTCCATGCCCAGCAGGGCCAGGTGGTCCCGGAATACCTTCTTGTCCTTCTTGGAGATGCGGCTGAAAAAGGCATGCTGGGAGGTGCTGGCCCGCAGGTAGGCGATGGCCAGGTTTTCCTCGATGGTCATGTGGGGGGCGGTGCCCTTCATGGGGTCCTGGAACAGGTGGCCGATGACTTTGCTGCGCAGGTGCTCCTTGCGG
>OMGY01002373.1_pt1 | contig 14339 bp, 9 predicted proteins | sample 1674461 | NCBI WGS metagenome assembly OMGY01 (sample SAMN05578579, study PRJEB25193) | human gut metagenome | biome: Human Microbiome; feature: human-associated habitat; material: feces | host: Homo sapiens | place: USA:Birmingham
AAAATGATAACTATTTAGACATCTTATAGGTGGTATCTGCGGGATATCCGCCTTTTAATTTCTGCATGCCGCGCTGGATGGCATCTTTGGAGTTCTTCCAGTCGGCGTCCTTATTTCGGTAATCGAATTTTTCCACCAGCCAGGATACATCCTCAGAGATCCGCTGCATATTCGCTTCCATGACGGGCAGGAGGCAGTCGTAGAATTCCTGCTTTTCCTTATCGGAGAGTTTGCGGTCGGCGGCTTCACAGAGGTCTCCGAAGTGAGGCAGGCAGAAGCCTTTTCCGTTTATGATCTTATTCCGGAAACTTTCGTCATTTTTCCACAGATAGAAAAAGGTGTCCAGGTATCTTTCATAAGTATCCTTGTACTGGGAACAGATATAGCAGGAGTCCTCTTTTGCGCGGATCCACATACCGATGGTATTTTCACTGCCTTCGGCTTTTTTGAATTTTCCCAGAAGAGAACTTTTTCCGGGACGGAAGGAAGCAAATTCCTGCTGCATTTCCCGGATCATACGCTGGTAGTGCGTTTTCAGGATCCAGGCGTTGCCGAGAGTATTGCCGTAGTCGAACATCTTCTGAAAATGATAGCGGCAGAATCCGGCCTTGTCGGTCTGTTCTCTAATATCCGCTTCCATGTAGGAGGAACCGGAGCCTAAGACGAAGTCTAACAGATCCTGTTCGATACTTCTGTGGATGAAGCAGAAAGGACATTCGTCCTGGGCGTTTACGGCATCATTTAAGGGAATTGTGTATAACTGTTCTTTCATAGAAAACGATCCTTTCCTGACGATATTCTGTCTGTATGAAAACTATTGTAAACGATGTTTGAAATAATTGCAAAAAGATTACTGATTTGTAAAATAATGTCATTTAAAATTAAGAATTGTTTTGTTGTAATACATTTCATTTCAAGCTACTATGATAGTACAAGTGTAAAGCGAAAATAGAAAGATGTGATTTATTTGATATTCAGCAGTATTGAATTTCTGCTGTGGTTCCTGCCGATTTTCCTGATTGTCTATGGAATCACACCGCATAAATACAGAAACCTGACACTGCTTATAGGCAGCATTGTCTTTTATGCAATGGGAGATGCAGGAAATCTTGCACCTTTGATGATTTCCGTTTTATGTAATTATTTTATCGGGCTGCATCTGGCAAAGCGCAGCCCCAGGACGTTATGGCGCAAGAGGCTGTTGTTCGTGACAGCATTGAGTATTAACATTGGCATTCTGATCTGGTTTAAGTGCCGGGGAGGTTCTGCGGGACTTCCTCTGGGGATCAGTTTTTATACCTTTCAGATATTGTCTTATCTGATCGATGTATATCGCGGAGATGCAGATAGGGAGTATTCTTTTTTAAAATTTGCAACTTATGTGGTCATGTTTCCGAAGCTGATCTCCGGCCCCATTACCCGTTATGGTGAGGTGAAAGACAGCCTGTACAACAGGACTTTTACTATGCAGGGACTGGAGGACGGCATGAAGCTGTTCGTCTTAGGACTGGCAGCCAAAGTGCTGTTGGCCGACCGCGTAGGGATCCTGTGGCATGAAGTACAGGTAACCGGATTCGAGAGTATCTCCACTCCGCTGGCATGGCTGGCAGCCATTGCTTATTCCATGGAGATCTATTTTGATTTCTGTGGATATTCGTTGATGGCAATGGGGCTTGGCAGGATGCTGGGAATCGAACTGCCCAGAAATTTCCGCAGACCTTATATGGCCCGGGGGGTCAGGGATTTTTACCGCAGATGGCATATGACACTGGGGCAATGGTTCTGCCGGTATGTCTATATTCCGCTGGGAGGCAGCAGACGAGGGGAACTTTGCACGATTTTTAATCTGTTGGTGGTATGGATGCTGACAGCTTTCTGGCATGGCGCCGGCTGGAACTTTTTCTGCTGGGGCGGATTGCTCTGGATCTGCATTGTGCTGGAACGGCAGCTGGGAAGATTAAAATTCGTACATAAAATGAAAGTACTGCCGCACATTTATCTGTGGCTGATCATTCCCGTAAGCTGGATGTGCTTTGCCATTACGGATCTGTCACAGCTGCAGGTCTATCTGGATAAAATGATGTGGCTGGCACCGGGGATCAGTGGCGGCTATGAGGATGCGTGGAAAGCATTGTCTACCTACGGTGGGCTGTTAGCCGTATCCGGGCTGGCATGTACGCCGGCAATCGAGAAGTTGTACGATTACGGCAAGGATAAGATCCTGATGAAAATATTGCTGGCAGCGGTATTCTGGTATTGCGTCTGGAGACTTATATTAGAGGGAAATAACCCATTTATGTACTTTAGTTTTTAGAAAATCTGGATAGGATAGGAAATATGTTACAGAAACTACGACAATGGATAAGAAAATTATCCTTTCCCATCAGTCTGCTGCTTATGGGAGTCCTGTTTTTTACATGGACGGACAACTGGCAGGTGTATACGGATCCCATTCGGGAATTGTATAACAGGGGTGTGCAGCTGGCAGCCGGTGCCCGGATGGGTCATACATCGGAACCCGGACAACAGGACGGAACCGTATCGGGGGATACGGTCCCGGAAGGCACAGAAGATCCCACAGGGGAAAGTCGGACACCGGCAGTCGGAGAGACATCGGCAGATACGCAGACAGAGACAATGACAACGGAGGAACCACAACCGACAGAGCCTTCGGAAGAACTGCCAAAAGAAGTGGTCTACCATACGGTGGATGACAGCTATTTTGATGATGCTGTATTTATCGGGGATTCCCGGACAGTGGGAATGTATGAATATGGTGGACTGGAAGAGACCTCCACATTTTATGCCTCTACCGGACTTACGATTTATAAGATGTTCGATTCGAAAATAGTAGCGGTGCCGGGGCAGAAGAAAAAGATCACGGTGGAAGAGGCACTATCCGAGAAACAGTTTGCCAAGATCTATCTGATGATCGGTATTAACGAGATGGGAACCGGTACGGTGGAATCTTTCATGAAGGCTTACGGGGAGGCAGTACAGCATTTGCAACAGCTGCAGCCCGATGCGGTGATCTACCTGCAGGCGATCATGAAGGTGACCACGGAGCGCTCCGGGCAGGGAGACTATATTACCAATGAGGGCATCGAAGCCAGGAATGAAGAAATCGCGAAGCTTGCGGATGATGAGGGATTTTCCCAGAGCCGGGATCACAGAGCATTTGCCGGTTTGTCAAGAGGGGCGGTAACGATGTATCATTCTGCGTTGTGTCAGAGTCTGGATTATTTTTCATGGTTCGGGGCATTCAGCGGAAGCAGGACAGACAGGACTGCATTTGAAGATACCATTCAGACAGGCGATTTTGCAGAACTGCCAATTCATTATTTATATGTGGCAAGCGGCAACTTCGACTTCGCCCTGCCTGGACAGGTTCAGGATTACCAGGCTCTGCTGGATATAGAACCCAGATTGCGGTCTGGTGTAAATACCTGTTTTGATGTATTTCCAATGCGGTATCATTCTATGGGAAACTGGCATCTGGCGTTGTATAATTTTTTACAGAAGATTTTTTAGCGGGAAACACGTTGCTGTGAATTGGGAGAACAGCAATCCGCTTTTTTCACAGTTTACGTGTGTTTTCGGGCAGGTTGCGATTAAAATATGGCAGCCTGCTTTTTATTTGGTAAAATACGGGTAGAAAATAGCGACTGAGATATAGTTGGGAATTTTAAATTAAACGAAAATTATAGAAAATTTCAGGAGGAAATCATGAAGCAGTCATTTAACGAAAACTGGGTATGCTACAGAACCGGAGAGAAAGAAAAGGCATTTGCAGTGACTCTTCCGCATGATGCCATGCAGCTGGATGAGAGAAGCGAGACAAGTGCCGGCGGTGTGAATATAGGATGGTATGAGGCGCAGGATTACACTTACGAGAAAACATTTATCCTTCCAGAGAAAGCGAAGGACGAGAAAGTGATACTGGAATTTGAGGGCGTTTACCGTAAGGCAACTGTATATCTCAACGGCGAAAAAGTGGCTTATCATTCTTATGGATATATCGGATTCTATGTAGATGCCACCAAGTATGTAAAATTCGGGGAAGAGAATGTGATCCGCGTGGAAGTGATCAACCACGATCAGCCAAACAGCCGCTGGTATTCCGGTACCGGAATTTACCGTCCGGTGTGGCTGTATACAGTGCCGAAAAACCATCTGAGATTTGACAGTGTGAAGATCACTACACTGGATTATAAGGAGCCGAAGATCCGCGTGGAGGCATGGCCGAATGCTGCCGGCGAGGTGAAAGTGGAGATTCTGGAGAAACAGATTGTTACCAGAAAAGCTGTGGCTGGCGAAAGTGCAGGCCAGACAGACGAGACCATAGAGCCGTGTATTGACGAAAATGCAGTACAACCAACTGTTCAAAATTCTGACAAAGCATCAGATAAGATCATCGCCTTGGAAATTCTCCAGGCAGATGGTAAATTTTCCAGAGAAATTGCTCTTCCGGGAGCAAACCTTTGGAGCCCGGAAGCACCGAATCTTTACACCTGCCGCGTAACCTTCGGCGAGGATATTCAGGAAGAAACCTTTGGAATCCGTGTAGTAAGCTGTACTCCGGAAGAGGGCTTCTGTATCAACGGAAAACGTGTCCTGTTAAAAGGTGGCTGTATCCATCACGATAACGGTCTTCTTGGTGCATGTGCGTATGAATTTGCAGAACGCCGTAAAATCCGCATTCTTCTGGACGCTGGCTATAATGCAATCCGTTCTGCACATAACCCATGCTCCAAAGCACTTCTTCGTGCCTGTGACGAAATGGGAATGCTTGTAATGGACGAATATATTGATGGCTGGTATATCCATAAAACAAAGTATGACTATGCAGATGAGATTCTGGAAAACTACAGAAAAGACTTAAAAGATATGGTGGATAAGGACTATAATCATCCATCTGTGATCATGTATTCTACAGGAAATGAAGTGTCTGAGACTGCGCAGAAAAAGGGAATTGCCCTTACAAAATCCCTTACAGACAGACTTCATGAGCTGGATTCCACCCGTCCTGTAAGCTGCGGAATCAATATCTTTTTTAACTTCTTAAGCTCTATGGGATTTGGTGTTTACAGCGATAAAAAAGCAGACGAAGCTGCTGAGAATGCCAAGAAGAAAAAGGCTGTGGGAAGTGAATTTTATAACACGGTAGCCGGAATTTTTGGTGCCGGATTTATGAAAACAGGAGCAACTCTTTATCCTTGTGATGTGAAAACAAGAGATGCATATGCCAATATGGACGTGGCAGGATATAACTATGGAATCAAGCGTTACTGTCATGATTTAAAGAAGTATCCCAAGCGAATTATTCTTGGAAGTGAAACCTTCTGTGCTGATGCTTACAGATTTATGCAGGAAGCAAAACGTGATAAGCGTATCATTGGTGATTTCGTCTGGGCGGCTCAGGATTATCTGGGTGAGGTTGGAATCGGCGCATGGGAATATAAGGATTATGCACCTCGTTTTGATGGCGGCTGTGGCTGGGTAAGTGCCGGATCAGGCCGGATTGATCTCACAGGAAAGCCTCTTGGCGAGATGGCATATACCAGAGTCGCCTTTGAACTGGAGGATCTGGCAATTGCAGTTATGCCGGTTGATCACACAAAGGATGCCCATTCTCCTTCTGCATGGAAAATGACAAATGCAATGGAAAGTTGGTCTTGGGATGGCTGTGACGGAAAGGCTGCAAAAGTAGAAGTTTACACCCATGCAGATCATGTGAAGCTGTATATAAACGGTAAATGTATAGGCACTAAAAAGCCCAAAAATGACTGCAAGGTATTCTTTGATACAACCTATCAGAATGGAGAAATCAAGGCTGTTGCCTATGATGCAAATGACAATATAATTGCAGAAAGGACACTGACAACAGCTGGAAAAGAGACGATTCTTGTGGCAGAACCGGAGCTTACCCGCGTGAATGCAGACACCGATCTTTGCTATGTGAGAATGCGCTATACAGACGAAAATGGTCAGACAAAACCGCTGGTAAGAGGTCGAATCCAGCTTACAGTAGAAGGTGGCGAGCTTCTGGCATTTGGAAGCGCTTGCCCATATTATCCGGAAAGCTACCAGAGCAATGAGACAGATACTTATTATGGAGAAGCACTGGCAATCATCCGTCCACAGGCTGGAGCTGGTAAAGTAGTTGTGAAAGCTGAATCTGAGCTTGGAAATGCAGAGACAGAGATTGAAATATTAGATTGATTTAAAGTTCATATGCTTACCAGTTTTGCCAGAAACGGTTCCAAATTTGCCGAATTTTTCACAAATCCCATTCCTTTTGCTATAGTAAATCCAGCGGTTCAAACAGAACTGAAAGGACAGAGTAACTATCTGAAAAGTATGTGTTTATCTGTCAAAGGAAATTTATTAGGAGGAAAGGAAATATGAAAAAGCATACCGGGAAAATCTGGCGTGGTTTGGCAACAACTACAGCCTCACTTCTCACAATCACACTGGGCGGAAGCTCAATTGCAAATGCAAGAGTGGATTTCATTAATGCGACACTTGGAACCTCAAGCTACAAAATCGAGCAGGGAGATTCTGACTCTGATGGCATTTATTATGAATCTGAATTTGACAATGTAGAGGATCTGGTAAAGGCTAAAGAACAGCTGGCTGCTGAAATTTCTTCAGAAGGTTCCGTTTTATTCAAAAATACAGATCAGACCCTTCCACTTGACAAATCCAAAGAAGCTGTTACCCTCTGGGGCTTAAACAGCCATCTTCCGGGAACCGGCGGATTAATTGGTTCCTCTGTTGTGGCTGATTCAGAGAATGGTCAGATCGCTTATGGTATTGAAGAAGCTATGGATGAAAGAGGCTTCACAGTAAATGAAACCATGAAAGGCTTTTATGCAAGTGAAACCTGCGCACCATATTACAGAAAAGCTTCTTTCTTTGGAAATGAAGTTCCGGGCCATAGCCTTGTACCTGCTTTTTCCGCTTCTTATAATGAAGCAGATACATATACAGTAGGTGAGGCACCTGCTGAACTTTACACAGATGATATTCTGGAATCTGCTAAGGATACAACAGCAATTGTTGTTCTTTCCAGAGACAGTTCAGAGGCGTCTGACTACAGCACAAATATGAAGGATCCTAATGGGGACAGCTTCGACACCCCGATGTCTATCTCAGCTTACGAAAAAGAGATGATCCAGCTTGCAAAGGAAAATAGCAATGGCAAGGTGATCGTTTTGATCAACTCTGACGTTCCTATGGAAATCCAGGAACTGAAGGATGATCCGGAGATTGGAGCAATTCTTTGGACTGGACTTCCGGGAATGAATGGATTCCTTGGAGTATGTGATGTACTTTCTGGCGATGTGAATCCATCCGGTCATATTTCTGATACTTATGCCACAAGTTCTGTTTCTGCTCCGGCAATGACCAACTTTGGTCTTTATACTTATACTAATGCTTCCAATGCAGAATCTGGTGCAGAACTTACAGAAGCAGACAAGGGTGACTGGTATGTAGTAGAAACAGAAGGTATCTATATTGGTTATAAATATTATGAAACCCGTTACGAGGATACTGTTCTGGATCAGGGAAATGCAGCCACCACAGAAGGCTCTTCTACTGGCAAAGCATGGAACTATGTAGATGAAGTAACTTATCCGTTTGGATATGGTTTATCTTATACAACCTTTACTCAGGAGCTGGAAAGTGTAGATGTAATATCTGGGGAAAAGGGACTTGCAAAAGTGAAGGTAACCAATACCGGTGACGTTGCCGGAAAAGATGTTGTCCAGCTTTATGTACAGACACCATATATAGAGGGCGGACTGGAGAAAGCTTCTATTCAGCTTCTTGATTTTGGAAAAACAGAGGTTCTTGAGCCTGGCGAATCACAGACTCTGGAAATTGAGTTCGCTCCGGAATATATGGCAAGCTATGATGAAAAAGCTGTAAAAGAAGATGGAACAGAGGGCGCATGGGTGCTGGATTCCGGTGATTATTATTTCACAATCGGAAACGGTGCGCATGAAGCATTAAACAATGTCTTGGCGGTAAAAACAGATTCCACAGACGATCTGATCACAATTACAGACGATGAAACAATTGAGCCGGAAAATGTAGTGACAGTTTCTCTTGGTGAAGATAAAGAGACTTATTCTGAAAACGTAGAGAATGCATTCCAGGATTGCGATATTAACAATCTGATCCCGGATACTGCTGAATACACTACACGTTCTGACTGGAGCAAGGGCTGGAAAGAAGTGGAAAGCATTACTCCAATAGAGGAAATGCTGAAAGGTCTTACAAACTCCACTTATGAACTTACTGAGAACAATGACGAAGAAGTTGTCTGGGGAGCTGACAACGGATTAAGCACCGTTGATTTCCTCCAGTTTAATGAGGATGGAACTTTCGCAGGTACACTTCCTCTGTCTGATGAAAAATGGGATCAGCTTATGGATCAGCTGACTTTGGAAGAGGCTGCCAACTTTATTGAAAAAGCAGGAGATAAAAACTTTGAGAAGCTGGATTCTATTTTCCTGCCAGAAGCAATCTGGTATGACGGACCGATCGGTTACAGCTACGACCAGATTGCAGGATATGCAACCCGCTGGAATGAATCCAACTCTTCCGAGCCGACTTATGTTTCTTCAGACAACGAATATGCTTCCTACTCTATGAGCTCCATGCCTACAGAACCTGTAGTTGCAGCAACATTCAATAAAGAACTTGTAGAGAGAGAAGGAGAGCTCTTTGGTGAAGATGGATTGTGGTCCAATGCCAACTCCATTGCAGCACCTGGTCTTAACATTCACCGTGCACCTTACTGCTCCAGAAATCATGAATATTATTCAGAAGATGCCATGCTTACCAACCTGTTGGGACAGGCTGTCTGCAAAGGCGGAAAATCCAAAGGTCTTATGATGATGCCGAAACACTATATCATGAATCATCAGGAGTTAAACCGTTCCGGTGCTTCCACATTCTTCACAGAGCAGGCTGCAAGGGAAAATGAACTCCGCGCATTCCAGGGAGCTATGGAAAATAACTATGCGCAGGGAATCATGACAGGCTTCAACCGTCTTGGAACTGTATATTCAGGAGCTTCCGAAGCTTCACAGGTGCAGGTTGCACGTAACGAGTGGGGCTTTGAAGGCTGGATCGTAACAGATATGATCAACGGTGCTGATTACATGAACTGGAGAGATATTGTATTTGGCGGCGGTGGCGGATGTCTTACAACTTCCGCATATGAAAGCGCTAATATTGGTTCCATGACTTCAACCGAGAACCTGAAGCTGATTGCAAAGGACTCTGCTTTCCAGAAAAAGATGAAAGAAACAATTAAATATTTCGTATATAATACAGTTGCAAGTAATGATATGAATACAATTACAACCTCCACTAAATATATTCACGTTCTTACATGGTGGCAGATTGCCTTTATGGCAGCAGAGGTGGTATTTGGACTTCTGACACTTTTGTTTGCAGTTATGTACCTTCGAAATTCACTTCGCAAAAAGACAGTTTACGTGAAGGAGGACAAGTAATATGGGATATCTGAAAAATAAAACATTTGGTTTTTACTTAAGCTTTGTGGCTGCAATCCTTGCGCTGATCGGCTTTGTAATGTACCGCCAGTCAGGACATACAGAATCTTATATTGAGGTTCTGCTGCTTGTAACAGTGGTTCTGCAGATTCTTGCGATGATCGTTTTGAAGGTGGCACCTGATTTTAAGTGGACAAGCCTTCTGCTTACTGCAAATGCAATTCTGACTGCAGCAGCACTTGTTAACAGTTTTTATACACAAGTTGATTTTATTGGATATGTGGTATCAGGACTTTATGAGTTTGCAACCATAAAAAAATTCATAATTTCAGCCGTACTTATGGCACTTTCCATGATTGCATATATTGTTTCCTCTTATTCTGGATTTCAGAAATGCACTTGTAAGGATGAGACAAAAGCTTGATTTATCTGCTGTAAAATATGGCACAAATTAATATTTACATGGTATAATGAAAAAGCCGGAATGCCCAAAAGGACTCCGGCTTTTGCCGTATACCATGGAGGATAACTATGATTACCATTGCTATTGTGGAAGATGATAAGAAAAGTGCAAAAATTCTTCAAGACTATATATTACGCTATTCAGAAGAAAAACAGGAACCGTTAGCTGTAGAATGCTTTGAAAACGGATTAAATTTTATCAGCGATTATAAAGCCAGCTGCGACATTGCTCTTATGGATATTGAAATGCCTCATATGAATGGTCTTGACACCGCCAGAAAACTGCGGGAATTTGATAGCCAGATTCCTCTTATTTTTATTACCAATATGGCGCAATATGCCATTAACGGATATGAAGTGCAGGCTCTTGATTTTATGGTAAAGCCTATTGAATATTTCAACTTTTCGCTGAAACTGGACAAAGCGATCCGAATCTGTAAAAAGCTTCATGGTTATCAGATATATGTTCCTTCTGAACAGGGAACTGTTAAAATTGATATTGCAGATCTGATTTATATTGAAAGTGCAAAGCATTATCTTTATCTTCATACTTCGAAAGAGACCTTTCGCCTGCGAAGCACAATGGGAGATTTTATAGCACAGCTTCCGACAGGTCGCTTCTCCTGTTGCAGCAAATCCTTTTGTGTAAATCTGGAATGGATTTCCCGCTATCAGGGAAACAGCGTGTTTGTAAATGGAAAGGAATTATCGATTTCCCGTTCTTATAAAAAAACTTTTATAGATCAAATGACAATGTACATTAACCGGGGAGGAAACTGACGTGGCAATTTATGAAATATTAGCTTCATCTACAAGTGAAATACAGGGAATTACCTGTTTTATCATCCAACTTTTTATAGCGGAAGCTATGTTCTTTTTCCATCTAAAAAAAAGGAAACGCTTCTGGTTACGCCTGCTTGTAGGGGGAACTGCCTGTCTGCTTTTGGGAGTTACCCTTCCAATTATAATTGGTCAATATATAAGCGGAATTCGAACCTTTATTGTGCTTGTTTTTATGCAGCTTTACATGTGGTTTTGCTTCAGGCGTTCTTTTTTGGATATTTTATTTTGTACAATTGGAGCTTTTACTGTACAGAATCTTGGAAGCAATATTCAGGTGCTGATTTGTATCGTGACCAAAACTTCTTTCAAGATGCTTTCCACGGAAATGGTCATTGGATTTACCATTGTATATATTATTTGCTATCTCACTTGTGCAGCAAAAATAAAAAATTTTCCGAATATCAGCCAGAACAGAGTCCGTGTACTTTGGGTAGCCATTATTTCCTTATGTGTCTGCTGGCTCCTTCAAAGCTGGCTGATCAGTGAAAAGTTGGATATGGTTATGGCGTGCCGTGTTCCATTTGCATTCTGCTGTATTTTATCTCTTTTTATGCAGTTTGGGCTTCTGGAGCAGTCCCGGCTCAATGAAGAAAATCTGGCTCTTGAGCAGTTAATAAAGGAAAATGCAAAACAGTATGAGTTGTCAAAGAAAACAGTTGAAATCATTAACATGAAATGTCATGATCTTAAGCACCGGATTCTGGAATTGGAACAAGCCGGAAATGCAGATCATGGCCAGCTGGAAGAAATACGTAAAGCAGTAGATATTTATGACGGGCTTGCGAAAACAGGCTGCCAGCCATTGGATATTATTCTTTCAGAAAAGAATCTTCTTTGTGAAAAATATCAAATTAAGTTTTCATATATGATTGATGGAGAGAAGCTTACTGGTATTAAAGCGGGAGATATCGCTGCCATATTTGGAAATGCTTTAGATAACGCTATTGAATGTGCAGCGGAGCTGCCAGTTGAAAAGAGAATTATCAGCCTTATCGGATATGCGAGACAGGATGTGATGGGGATTCATATTGAGAATTATTGTGAGGATGAACTGGAATTTCGTAATGGGCTTCCGGTGAGTACCAAAGGAGATGATAATTATCATGGCTTTGGCATGAAAAGTATTCAATATGTGGTGGAAAAATATGGCGGAAATCTTGTGGCGAATTTGGAAGAAAAGATTTTTAGTGTAGATATTATTTTTCCAGTTCTAGATTAGAGCCTTTTTCAAACTGGGGAGGTGCCTTTTTTTGAACGCAGATATGCATTTCCCCGCTTCAAGTGCGCGGAGCACTAAGCGGCAGGTGAGGGGGGATGCTTCTGTCAGTGGGAGCCTTCAGCTCCTACTGACAGATCACGAAGCGACTGCGTTCATGAGCAAGTAGCGAAGCGGACCTGGAATGTCCGCTTTACTAATATACGACAGCAATAAGTTAACTGGTAGTATTCCGGCGAATCAGCACCGGAGTGATCTGTTTGTGAATTGGCTTTTCCAGTGGCTTAGGCGCTCGCTTTTTTTGCTCTTCCATCTGCTGCACCAGAAGCTCCATGGCAGTCTGTGCAATAACATCAATTTGCTGACCGACAGTTGTGATCGGAAGGATTGATTCACTGGCAATTGGAGAATTATCAAAACCTATAATTTCGTAAGTAGGTGGTAATTTACCATATTTCTGGAAAATTAAATTGAGAAACATATTGGCATAGGTATCATTCGCAAGAAAGATACCTTTTTTTTGATTCGGATACTTTTCTTCAATTCTTGTAAAGATACGTCTTATCACATTTAAAATCTCTTGATAAGAATTGCCGCTTACGCTTAGATCAATGTCATAAGGAACCTGATATTCTTTACATGTTTCCTCAAATGCACGTATACGATCATAAGCCGGGACTGTTTTTTCAACATTGACATTGATATGAATCAATATATCACATTTATCACGAATTAACAGGGAGGTAGCCTGAAGGGAACCCATATAATTGTCAGTGGTAATGCTGCTGATATATTCTGCCTCTCGCTCAATGGCAATGACAGGAATCTGATAGGAAGCCAGTTTTTGGGATGACAGTGTATGGCTTAAAACAATAAGCCCCTCAATCTGATAGGAAAGAAGCTCTTCAATATACTGTTGTTCCTCTTCGGCACCGTGTTCACTGGAAAAAACAAGAAATTTGTAATGGTAGTTACTATAGCTTGAAAGAAGCTGTGTCAGCATTTCAGAGTAGTAATGCAAGTAGAGATTTGGAACAATAATTCCGATAAACTCACTTTTACCATTTGCCAGAACTTTTGCAAGTTTATTTTTTTTATAGCCAAGGGTATCAAGGGCCTGTGAAATCTTTTCCTGATTTTCAAGCGTAAGAGAATCGGGATGATTGAAATACCGTGATATTGTAGTTTTTGAAAAATGAGTATATTCTGCAATATCTGCAAATGTCACCTGTTTTTTTGCCATAAAAATTTAATCTCCTTATAAATAAATGAGAATAATATTGGGGAATCTTTTAATTACTGGGATTATATTATTTTTTTAGTATAGCAATTATTTAAAAAAAAGGCAATGCTAAAATAACCGATTACGTAACCGGTTATTTTAGCTTGAAAAAGTGTTGACATATGAACTTGGATGTAGTAACATCGAGCTATAAAGTAACCGGTTACTTAACCGGTTCCGAGAACGAAAAGAGAAAGGAATGGAGGAGAAGTGCATGAAAAGAATGCAGAACCAAACAATGCCCGTGAAAAAGCAAACGTGGAGAGATAAGGCTACATATGTGAAGAAAAACTGGCAGTTATATCTTTTTTTCTTAATGCCAGGACTTTTACTGACAATCATTTTTAAGTATCTTCCTATGGGGGGACTTCTGATTGCATTTGAGGATTACAACGTAATCAAGGGAGTGCTTGGAAGTCCATGGGTCGGACTTGAATATTTCAGGCGGTTTTTATCTTCACCGGATTTTATGAACTACCTGTTGAATACGTTAAAACTGAGTATTTATGGACTGTTGTGGGGCTTTCCGGTTCCGATCATTCTGGCATTGCTTTTAAATCGTATCCGCAGAACCGGAGTTAAGAAGAAAGTACAGCTTTTGGTCTATATGCCGAACTTTATATCTGTAATTGTACTTTGCGGTATGGTACGAATGCTGCTTTCTCCAGTCGGACCTCTGAATAAACTGTTAGGAATCAGTACAAACTGGATGACAATGCCATCTGCTTTCCGCACCATTTACATAGCAAGTGGAATCTGGCAGACAGCAGGCTGGGCCTCTATTATGTACACGGCTGCTTTATCCAATGCAAGCAAAGAACTGGAAGAAGCAGCTATTATGGATGGCGCAAATCTTCTGCAGCAGATCTGGTATGTGGAGCTTCCTGCAATCAAGAATATTATTGTAATTCAGTTTATTCTGCAGGCTGGAAATATTATGAGTATTGGATTTGAGAAAGCCTATGCATTACAGACAGATATGAACCTGCCGGCATCAGAAATT
>OMGY01002375.1_pt1 | contig 14333 bp, 11 predicted proteins | sample 1674461 | NCBI WGS metagenome assembly OMGY01 (sample SAMN05578579, study PRJEB25193) | human gut metagenome | biome: Human Microbiome; feature: human-associated habitat; material: feces | host: Homo sapiens | place: USA:Birmingham
CGATGCCGACGCTTCCAGCCAACTGTTTGATGCTGTTCGAGATACCCGCCGCAGCGGCCATGTCGTGCTGCGTGAGGTTCCGCAGCGAAAAGAAGTTCAGCGGGGCGAACGTGAGCCCCATGCCCAGCCCGCGGATGTAGAGCACGAAGAGGATGTGCCGGTGGGTGGTGTGGAGCGTGAAACGGCTGGCCAGCCAAAAGCTCGTCGCCAGCAGCAGGATGCCCGCCGCCGCGAGCAGCAGGGGTTTGACATAGCGCGTGAGGTAACCCGATACGGCCGACAGCACTCCTTGTATGAGCCCCACGGGCAGGAATACGCTCCCGGCCATCAGCGCCGTGTAGCCCAGCCCGCGCTGCATGTAGAGCGGCAGCAGGTAGGTGCCGCCCAGCATACCGATCGAGAAGAGCGTCAGCACGGCCATCGAAACCCCGAAGTTGCGCTCCCCGAGCAGGCGCAGCTGCAGCAGCGGCGCCGGGCTGCGCAGCTCCGTGCGGACGAAGTAGGCGAGCGCCACGGCCGCCACGGCGAAACAGCCGATCACCGTGGGCGAGGCCCAGCCGTCGTGGTTGGTCGGCGAGTTGCCCCGCGCCAGCGCATAGATCGCCAGCGGCATGAAGAGCGCGATGGCCACGAATCCCCGCCAGTCGAACGGGTGCCGCGCCGGGCTTTTCCATTCTTTCTGGATAAAGGCCGAGAGCAGGATGGCGAACACTCCCACGGGGACGTTCACGTCGAAGATTCTGTGCCAGCTGTATGCGTCGACCAGGTAGCCGCCCAGCAGGGGGCCGAACGAGATCGACGCGGCGGCGGCCATTGCCCACAGGCCGAGCGCCAGGCCGAGCTGCTCGGGGCGGAATTCGCGGGTCACGATCGCCAGTCCCAGTGACTGGATGATGCCGCTGCCGACGCCTTGCAGGGCGCGTGCCCCGATCAGAAACAGGTCGCCCGGGGCTTTGCCGCAGAGCCACGACCCGAGCGTGAAGAGCGCCAGCCCCAGAATATAGATGCGTTTGTTCCCGAAGCGGTCGGCGAACCAACCCGCCGAGGGGAGCATGACGGTCATGGTGATCATGTAGGCGGTGATGACCCATTCGGCCGTCGAGATGCCGATGCCGAAAGCCGACATGATGGCCGGCAGCCCGACGTTGACTACCGTCACGTCCAGCACGGCCATGAACGTCCCGAGCATGATCATGCCCAGGATCCACCATTTGTAAGCGTTGCTTTGCCGGATATGTTCGCCGAGGGTCGCCATCGGCGGGCGATACGTCAAAAAAAATGCCATGCTGCCGATGCCTGCCGCATGGAATGCCCGTCCTTCTGCGTTTTTCTTTCCCGGGCTTCTCTGCTTCCCCGGGTACTGCTCCCGCTCCCGCCGTCCGTCCCGTTGCGGTAGCGGCCCGAAAAAGGGGATGCCGCTTTTTGGCGGCATCCCCGTACGTGCAGGCCCTGTAAGCCGGGTTCTGTTCCCGGGGCGAACCCCGGGCCCCTGTCATTTATCTAGGACGGCAGTCTCCTGCCGCCTCAAGCAACCTACCCCCCGGCATCGGGCGAGCAACCCTTGATTGCCGGTATACACGGTCTTGCAACCCACGGGACGTACTGCCGGGCGACATTGCTGCCCCCGCGGTGGGCTCTTACCCCGCCTTTTCACCCTTACCCGCCGGAATTCCGAAAATCCCCTGCGGGCGGTCGTTTTCTGTTACGCTGCCACAACCTCACGGCTGTCAGGTCATTAGCCTGCGTGGCGCTCTGCGTTGCCCGGACTTTCCTCTCCCGGCCTGCGGCCGGCAGCGACAGAGCGGACCTGCGGGACAAAGGTAGGGAATTAAAAATTAAGAATTAAAAATTAAGAATTAAAAATGCAGTAACCGCTGATCTCTCTCTAATTTTTAATTCTTAATTTCTTATAGTATCTTCTTCACCCACCGGAACCCCTTGTAGGGCGGGTAGCGCAGCGGCAGGTCGGGCCGCGCCGGAGACTCGACCACGCCGCGGCGGAGGGAGAAGGCGTCGAAGCTGTCGTGGCCGTGGTAGCGGCCCATGCCCGAGTTGCCCACGCCGCCGAACGGCAGGCGGTCGTTGGCGATCTGCATGATCGTGTCGTTGATGCACGCGCCGCCCGAGGAGGTATGCAGCAGGACTTCGCGGCCCGTCTTTTCGGGTCCGAAGTAGTAAAGCGCCAGCGGTTTTTCGCGGTCGTTGATCAGCGCCACGGCTTCGCCGATGTCGTCGAAGGGGAGCATCGGCAGGACCGGACCGAAGATCTCCTCCTGCATCACGGGCGCGCCGGGGTCGACCTCCGCGAGCAGCGTCGGCTCGATATAGCGGTCGGAGGGGTCGGTGCGGCCCCCGACAAGGATTTTCCCCTGCGCGAGATAACTCGTTACGCGCCCGAAAGCCCGGTCGTTGACCAGCCGACCGTAGTGGGGGCTTTGCTGCGCGTCGTCGCCGTGAAGCCGATGCAGGGCGCGGGCGAAGGCTCGGGAGAACTCGTCTTGCAGCGATCGGTGGATCAGCAGGTAGTCGGGTGCGATGCAGGTCTGCCCGGCGTTGAGGGTCTTGCCCCAGGCGATGCGGCGCGCCGCGACCTCGATGTCGGCGCCTCGGTCCACGATCGAGGGGCTTTTGCCGCCCAGTTCCAGCACGACGGGCGTGAGGTTGCGGGCCGCGGCGGTCATCACGATCCGTCCCAGCGCGGGGCTTCCCGTGAAGAAGATCACGTCCCAGCGCATGCCGAACAGCAGGGTGTTGACCTCGCGGCCGCCCTGCGCGACGGCGACGTACTCCTCGTCGAAGATCTCGGCGATCATCCCCTCGAGCGCCTCGGCGACGTTCGGGGTGTAGGGAGAGGGTTTGAGCAGGGCGGTGCAGCCCGCCGAGATGGCTCCGACCAGCGGGTTGAGCAGCAGCTGCACGGGGTAGTTCCACGGCGCGACGATCAGCGCCTGCCCGAGCGGCTGGGAGACGATCCGGCTTTTCGCGGGCAGGAGTTTGAGCGGCGTGGGGCGCGGCGCGGGGCGCATCCATCTGCCGAGGTGGCGCAGGTGGCTGCGGATTTCGCCCCGGACGATGCTGATTTCGGTGAGGTAAGCCTCCTCGGGGGATTTGTGCAGGTCCGTCCACAGGGCGTCGCAGAGGCGTTTCTCCCAGTTCGCGAGCGCCGCGTCCAGACGCCGGAGCATCGTGCGGCGGAACGCCTCGGAGAGCGTCGCTCCCGAGCGGAAGTAGGTTTTCTGGGCCGCCGCGAGGGCTGAAATGCGTGCGGCAGGGGTGTTTTCGAGGGACATGGGCCGTTATTCTGGGGTTGTGACGGAACCTTGCAAAGCCGCTGCCACACTCCGCGGCGCGGCTATTTCTCGCGGAAGATGTTCAGGTGCGCCAGCAGCGGGTTGCGGCGGTCGAGTACGACGAATTCGAGCAGCAGCAGGACCAGCGCCGCGATGAGCAGGTATTGGTACTGCTCGTTGAACTCCTCGAAGCGGACCGTCGAAAGTTCGGTCTGCTCCATCTCGTTGATCGCCTTGACGATCTCGTCGAGACCGATCGACTGCTTCGACGAGCGGACGTAGGCGCCGCCCGTGATGTCGGCGATTCGGGCCAGCATCTCCTCGTTGAGCTTTGAGACGACCATTTCGCCCGCCTCGTCCTTGATGAATTCGCCGCCGATCTGAATCGGGGCGCCTTCGGGCGTGCCGATGCCGATGGTGAAGATCTTCACGCCCATCTGTGCGGCGCGCTCGGCGACGGCGATGGCGTCGTCGTCGTGGTTCTCGCCGTCGGTGATGAGGATGATGACGCGGCCGTGGCTCTGCTCTGTGTCGCCCGAGAAGGCCAGCAGGGCCTGTTCCAGCGCCTTGCCGATGGCCGTGCCCTGCACCGATACCAGCGACGGGTCGATCCGCCGTGCGAAGGCCCGGGCCATGCGGTAGTCCGAGGTGATCGGCAGCTGGACCTTGGGTTCGCCCGCGAAGACGACCAGTCCCACGCGGTCCTGCTGCAACCCCTCGAAGAGTTTGCCGATGGCGTATTTGGTCCGTTCGAGACGGTTGGGTTCGAAATCTTCGGCCAGCATCGAGTTCGAAACGTCGACCGTGAGCATCATTTCGATGCCCTGGGCTTTCTCCTCGCGGAGCTTCGAACCGAACTGCGGGCGCGCCGCAGCCAGTATGACCAGCGCGACGGCGGCGCAGAAAAGGATGAACCGGAGAGCCGTGCGCCCGGTCGATACTTCGGGCATCAGCTCCTCCAGAATGCCGGGGCGGCCGAAGCGTGCGAGCCGTCTGCGGCGGTTGCGGGCCGCCAGCCAGTAGAGCGCGACGAGCGCCGGGACGGCCAGCAGCAGCCAGAGATATTGCGGATTTGCGAAACGGAACATAATTAATGCGGACCCTGCGGATTGTATCCTGTTTTTTGCCCATATTCAACCCGCCGGGTCTGCATTAGGGCACTTGCAGTGCCCGTTGAATATCGACATTTCCTCCTGAATCCTCCCCTTGGCAAAGGGAGGACTTTGCCCGGGGACCGGAATCGCCGTTCCGTCAGGGTATTCGCTTCAGTACGAGGTTCGAAAGCAGGAACTCGGCGAACAGCAGTCCCAGCGCGGCCAGCGCCCATGTGAGGAACAGTTCGTGGTAGGAGATGTGCTTCATCACCTCGATCTTGCTCTTTTCGAGCTGGTTGATCTCGTCGTAGACGGCCTTCAGCTTCTCCTTGTCCGTGGCCCGGAAGTAGCGGCCGCCGGTCATGTCGGAGATCGCCTTCAGTACCTTTTCGTCGATCTCGACCTTGGCCATCACCGTGCCGCCCGTGGGCGTGCCGTAGATGTCCACGGCGGGGTAGGGCGCCATGCCCTCGGTGCCGACGCCGATCGTGTAGACGCGGATGCCCTGCGCCTTGGCGATCTCGGCGGCGGTCATCGGCGCGATCTGGCCCTGGTTGTTCACGCCGTCGGTCAGCAGGATGATGACTTTCGACTTGGCATCGCTCTCGCGCAGGCGGTTGATCGCCGTGGCCAATCCGTTGCCGATGGCCGTGCCGTCCTCGATCAGTCCGCTGCGGATGCGGGCCAGAAGGGTTTGCAGCGTGCTCTGGTCGGTGGTCAGCGGGCTTTGCGTGAAGGCTTCGCCGGCGAAGGCCACCAGTCCGATGCGGTCGCCGTAGCGGTCGGCGATGAACGATCCGGCCACCTCCTTGGCGGCCGTGATGCGGTCGGGCTTGAAGTCGCGGGCCAGCATCGAACCGGAGACGTCGATGGCCAGCATGATGTCGATGCCCTCGGTGTTGGTGCGGACGTTCTGTTCGACGTCCTGCGGGCGCGCCAGCGCCACGACGAGCAGCGCGAAGGCCGCCGCACGCAACGCGAAAGGCAGGTGGCGCAGGTAGTAGCGCACGGTCCGGGGTGCGCGCACGACGCCGGCGACGCTCGAAATCTGGATCGAGGCTCCGCCCTGCAACGTCCGCCAGACGTAATAGCCGATCATCGGCACGAGCAGCGTCAGCAGCCAGAGATAATATGGTGAAGCAAAATGCATAGCTTACACAATTAAAAATTAAGAATGAAAAATTAAAAATTATTTTGTCTCTTTCATTGTTTTCAGGATACTTGCAAGAATATTCGTCAATTCCCGGCAATCGGTAAAAATACTTTTAAATTCGTTCTCCGCCAGGTAGTCCGTGCTGTATAACAATTCCAACCAATATTCGGTTTCATACGCTTCCTTTAATGCAATGTGCATTTTTGCGATGAAATCCTCTTTCGATTGTCCTCCGATTGCTTCCCGGACGTTTGCTCCGATACTCGTTCCGCTTTTAAGCAGCTGTTTCGAAAGTATGTACTCGTTATTCGTTTCGGAAATATGCTTATACAGCCGGACAATCCGGATTGCAAAATCGAGGCTCTTGTCCTTTATGGTGTTATCGGCCTTCAATTTTTAATTCTTAATTTTTCATTTTTAATTAAAAAACTACCAGTTTTTCTTTCCGCGGACGACCACGCCCTGTTTCTCCTTGAGTTTCTCCTGGGTCTTGTCCTCCTGGGCCTGGATGGCGTCGAGCATCTGCTGCTGTTCCTGCGGCGAGATGCCCGAAGGCGTCGGCTGCCCCTGCTGGTCGCCCTGGTCCTCCTTGTCGCCCTTGCCCTCCTGCGGGTTCTGTTTCTGATCGCCCTGCTGGTCCTTGGGGTCGCCCTTTTGGTCCTTCTGATCGCCTTTCTGATCGGGGTTCTGCTGACTCTGATCGTTCTGGTTCTGATCCTTGTTCTGGTCTTGGTTCTGGTCCTTGTTCTGATCTCCGCCGCCACCGCCGCCGTCCTTGTTCTCGTCGAGCAGCCGCTTGGTGTAGGCGTAGTTGTACTTGGCCTCCATGTCCGAGGGGTTCAGGCGCAGCGACTGCTTGTAGCTTTCGAGCGCCTCCTGATACTTCTGTTGCTTGAACTGCGCGTTGCCGAGGTTGTAGAACGCTTCGGCGCGCTCCGTGTCCGCGCGCAGCGAGTCCGCCGCGGCCTGCTGCATGGTCTGCTCGGCACGGTCGAACCGTTCGGCCTTGTAGAGGGCGTTTCCGAGGTTGTAGATCGCTTCGAACTGTCCCGGAGCCGCTTGCAGGGCCTGCTCGTAACGGCCGGCCGACTGCTCGTAGTTGCCCTTGTTGTACTGCCGGTTGCCTTTGCGCACCAGCGAGCGTTCGGGCAGCTGTTGGGCCTGCACCCCGGAGGCGGCAAAGAGAAACAGAATGATATAGAGTGACTTGTACATCGTTGTCGCGTTTAGTTTTGCTTCGGGGACTCTTCCTCGGCGGGAGCCTCCTCCTCGACGGGTTTCGTCTCCTCGACGAAGTAGTACGCCTTGAGGTAGTCGGCCTCGTTCTGCTCGGCCTCGGGCGTCGCCTTGGCGAACTTCACCAGGTCGGCGTCGCGCAGGATCGCCGTCAGGTCCATCCGCGCCTTGTCGGGCAGCTCCTCCGGGCGCATCGTCTCGATGATCTCGTCGGAGGTCATCTCCATGGCGCCGAAGCCCCAGCGGGCGGCGATATAGGTGCGCAGGATGTCCGTAAGGCCCGAATAGTACTGCTTATGCCTGTTGTTCTGCCACAGTTTCTGGTTGTGGAGCGCTTCGAGGGCCTGGATGGCCGCCACGTGCGGCGGGAGCGGCGGAGCGGGTTTGAACAGGTCGCCGAAACCCTTGCCGCGGCTGGCGAGGTAACGCTTGAGCGCATAGCCCGCCGCGAGCAGCATCAGGAGGAAGAAAACGCCCCACTTGACGTAGCCGCTCACCTCGCGGAAGCGGAACGGCAGGTTTTTCTGGGCTTTCAGGTCGTAGATCGACTGCGACGTGGAGTCGATCTGGAACGTCGCAACCTCCAGATAGACCGAATCGGTGCTCCGGAGCGTGTCGAGGATGTTCTTGTCGGCGTAGAGCACCTGCGCCGCGCCGAGGTTGTATTTGCCCTCGTCGAATGCGGCCAGCCGGTAGCGCTTGCGCAGTTTGAGCCGCCGGCCGTCGCGTTCGAGCGTGTCGATCGGATACTCCTTGTGGAGTTCGATGGGGTTCCCCGGCTTGTCCTCGAATTCGGGGAACTGCACCACCTGCACCAGGTCTTTCTCGACGTCGACCACCAGGTCGAAACGGTCGCCGATCATGACGCTGTCGGGCTGGATGTGCGCCGTGACCTGCGGCACGTCGGACTGGGCCCGCGCCGCTGCGCCCGCGAGGAGCAGCGCTATTGCAAAAAGTCGTTTCATCGCTGTTTGAACAGTTTTATCAATTCGGCCACATAGTCGCCGTCGGTCGAGATCATCGCCGTGTCGATGCGGTTGTGCTTGAGCATCGCCTCTATTTCGCCGCTGCGCCGCTGCCACGAGGCGGCATAGTGGTCGCGCACGGCCCGCGACGAGGTGTCGACCCAGACCTTGCGGCCGCTCTCGGCGTCCTTCAGCTCGACGATGCCCACGTCGGGAAGCTCCGTCTCGCGGGGATCGTAGACGCGGATGCCCACCAGGTCGTGCTTGCTCCCGGCGATCTTCAGCGCGTCGTCCAGCGCCGACTTGTCGCCGGTCGAGTCCATGAAGTCCGAGAGGATGAAGGTCGTGCAGCGCTTCTTGTTGACATTCGTCAGGAAACGCACCGGCTCCGAGAGTTTCGTGCCCGCGGATTCGGGGCGGAAGCCGATCAGTTCGCGGATGATCATCAGAATATGGCTGCGGCCCTTCTTCGGGGGGATGAACTTTTCGACCCGGTCCGAAAAGAAGATGCAGCCCACCTTGTCGTTGTTCTGCGCGGCGGAGAAGGCCAGCACGGCGGCGATTTCGGTGATGATGTTCTTTTTCAGCCGGTCGGTCGAACCGAACATGCGCGAGGCCGACACGTCGACCAGCAGCATCATCGTCAGTTCGCGTTCCTCCTCGTAGACCTTGATGTGGGGTTTGCGCGAGCGGGCCGTGACGTTCCAGTCGATGTCCCGCACGTCGTCGCCCGCACGGTACTCCCGCACTTCGGAAAACGACATGCCCCGCCCGCGGAAAGCCGTATGGTACTTTCCGGCGAAGATCTCGTTGGAAAGACCGCGGGTCTTGATCTCGATCTTGCGGACGCGTTTGAGAATATCGTTCTCGGTTTCCTGCATCGTTAGGGTACGATTACGTTGTTGAGAATGTCGGTGATGATCTCCTCGGTGGTGATGTTCTCGGCCTCGGCCTCGTAGGTCAGGCCGATGCGGTGGCGCAGCACGTCGTGGCAGACGGCGCGCACGTCCTCGGGGATGACATAGCCGCGGCGGCGGATGAAGGCGTAAGCCCGGGCGGCCTTGGCCAGCGAGATCGACGCACGGGGCGAACCGCCGTAGGCGATCAGGTTCTGCAACTTCTGGAGGTTGTACTCCGCCGGCTCGCGCGTGGCGAAAATGATGTCGATGATGTATTTCTCGATCTTTTCGTCCATGTAGACGTCCTCGACCACCTTGCGGGCCTTGACGATGTCCTCGGGGGTGATGACCTTGCCCACCTCGGGCATGCCGGCGCCCGAGAGGTTCATGCGCACGATGTCGCGCTCCTCCTGCTTCTTAGGGTAGGAGATCTTGGCCTTGAGCATGAATCGGTCGACCTGCGCCTCGGGCAGCGGGTAGGTACCCTCCTGCTCCAGGGGGTTCTGCGTGGCCAGCACGAGGAACGGCTGCGGCAGGGGATAGGTGTTGTCGCCGATGGTCACCTGACGCTCCTGCATGGCTTCCAGCAGCGCCGACTGCACTTTGGCCGGGGAGCGGTTGATCTCGTCCGCCAGTACGAAGTTGGCGAAGATCGGACCCTTGCGTACGACGAAATCCTCGTTCTTCTGCGAGTAGATCAGCGTGCCGATCAGGTCGGCGGGCAGCAGGTCGGGGGTGAACTGTATGCGCGAGAAACAGGCGTCGACAGCCTTGGCGAGCGTGGTGATGGCCAGCGTCTTGGCCAGTCCCGGGACGCCTTCCAGAAGGATGTGTCCGTTGGACAGCAGGCCGATCAGCAGGGTGTCCACCAGGTGGCTCTGGCCCACGATGACCTTTCCCATTTCGTTGCGGAGCGTATCGACGAAAACGGATTCGCGTTCGATGCGCTCGTTGAGTTCTTTGATGTTGATGACTTCGCTCATTGTATTTGTCGTGTTATTCTGTTTGTTTTTTCAATTTTGTTTTTCCAACGTTTTTTCATCGAAATTATTGCAAATTTAATAAAATAAAACCGGTAAAACAGTCCGGTTTCATCGGTTTTTTTCTATCTTGTTATCTGTTAACCCTTAATCCCGATTTTCTATGAGTAATCTCATAAGCAGGAGGGTCGATAAATCTCTCCTTTTGCATTGCAACTGGGGTTGGGATGGAAAGTACGACGGATACTTTGCCAGCAAAGCTTTCGATGCAGTGAAAGGGTGTTATTTGGCAGACGATAACGCTGCCGTTTCGCAGACGCGGGGTGCGAACGCGAAGAATTCACTTGGTGGTTCCGGATCGTTACTTATAATAAACCGTAGCGATTATGAAAAAACTTGTTCTTCTACTGTGTGTTTTGTCGGCTGTCGGTTGCGTCAAATCGTATGAGGATTATTACACCCGTTCATTTGTACTTTCATATGGGAATATGAGGGGAATATCCGTTGCTATGACAGATTTCGGATTGGGGTATTCTGTCGATTTTGTTGGCGAGGGCGAATGGGATATAGCTATGAGCGGTAAAAAGAAGGATTTCTATAATCAATTGTGCGAAAAACACAACGATGTATCTTATAATCGTCGGGTTCGGGTTTATTTTTATGATCAGGGACTCAACCCGCGGTGTTTCCGGGATTTCGTTAATCTGGAGGTGTGGAGTTCCGCCGACTGGGATGCCGAACATCCTGCGGGGACGTCGCTCAACGATCTGGCGCGCTTTTCCAGCAACACGCCCTGGCCCTATATTCAGAGCGGCTATACGCAAAAATACCATGAACAACTGAACGGTGAATATTATCCTGTCGATAAATTGATTTCGGAGCTTACGCCGGATGATATGACGCTTTTGCCCAGAGGGGGTTTTTATTTTCGGTTTGTCACCCGGCCGGCGCAGCCCGGAAAGCATACGCTTTTCGTGCGCCTGACAGCCGATGACGGAAAGGTGTTCGAGGCGAGTTGCGACGTGGAGTTTCAATAAGCGTGTCGTTGCTGTCGGGGACTGATTTCAGCGTGGGTTTTCATGTCCGCCATTTTGCGGCGCGGCGGTAAAATTTTCCGAAATCGGCGGAACTTTGTCCGAAGGGCGTGCAAAAAAGTATTAACTTTGCGGTCATGGAATCCAAAGAATCGCCGATATTACAAGGTCTGAACCCCGCCCAGCGGGATGCCGTGGTCAATTACGACTCGCCGTCGCTCATCATCGCGGGCGCGGGGTCGGGCAAGACCCGCGTGCTGACCTCGCGCATCGCATACATGATCGAGCAGGGCATTAAGCCCTGGAACATTCTGGCTCTGACCTTTACGAACAAGGCCGCCGAGTCGATGCGCGAACGCATCGCGCAGATGCTGCCCGACAACCGCAGCCGCTATATCCGCATGGGTACGTTCCACTCGGTCTTTTCGCGCATCCTGCGCGAGAACGCCGAAAAGATCGGGTTCACCGACTCGTTCACCATCTACGAACCCAGCGACTGCAAGAACCTGCTGAAGACCATCGTCCGGGAACTGAACCTTCCCGACGAGAAGTACAAGCCCAACGTGCTCTCTTCGCGTATCTCCTATGCCAAGAACTGCCTCGTCACGCCGGGCGCCTATCTGGCCAATTCGACCTGCGCGGCCGAGGACCGGCAGGCCCAGATCCCCGAATTCGGCAACATCTACAACATCTACTGCCAGCGTTGCAAGCGCAACGGCGCGATGGACTTCGATGATCTGCTTTTGCAGACCAACATCCTGTTGAGGGATTGTCCCGACGTGCTGGCCCGCTATCAGGAGCAGTTCCAATACATTCTGGTCGACGAGTATCAGGACACCAACTATGCGCAGTATACGATCATCCGCCGGCTGTCGCAGACCCATTCGAAGGTCTGCGTCGTGGGCGACGACGCGCAGTCGATCTATTCGTTCCGCGGGGCCAAGATCGAGAACATCCTCTCGTTCAAGAAGGATTATCCCTCGGCGATGGTCTTCAAGCTGGAGCAGAACTACCGTTCGACGCAGACGATCGTCGATGCGGCCAACTCGGTGATCGTCCGCAACTCGAAGCGCATGGAGAAGCATTGTTTCTCGGAGGGCGACGTGGGCGACAAAATCCGCATCCTGAAGGCATATACCGACCGCGAGGAGGCCGAAATGGTCGTTACCGATCTGCGCGACAAGGTCCGCGCGGCGGGCGACGAGTGGTCGGAGGCTGTGATTCTCTACCGCACCAACAACCAGTCGGCCGTGCTGGAGGACAACCTCCGCCGCCGGGGCATTCCCTACCGCATCTACAAGGGTTCGTCGTTCTACGACCACAAGGAGATCCGCGACATGATGGCCTATATCCGGCTGGTGATCAATCCCCGCGACGACGAGGCCTTCAAGCGCATCGTCAACTATCCGGCCCGCGGCATCGGCGACACGACCGTGCAGCGTATCGCGGCATTGGCCGCCGAGCGGGGCGTCTCGATGTGGGAGGCGGTCGACGCGCTGGTCGCCGAACCCGTCACGGACCCCGTGCAGCGCACCATCGCCCGCAAGGTGGCGGATTTCGTGGCGATGATCCGCGCGCTGTCGCTGGCGCGCAACGACAAGGGGCTGTACGATTTCGGACTGGAGATCGCCTCGCGGTCGGGCATCATCGCTGCCTACCGCACGGAGAACACCCCCGAGGCCGCTTCGGCGCTGGACAACATCGAGGAGCTGCTGAACTCGATGCAGGAGTTCAAGGAGCGGGTCGACGCCGAAATCCGGGGCGGCGAGCGTCCCGAAGAGGAGGAGGCCACCATCGAGGAGTGGTTGCAGAACATGATGCTGATGACCGACATGGATCAGGACGACCCCGACAGCAAGAACAAGGTGACGCTGATGACGGTCCATTCGGCCAAGGGGCTTGAATATAAGTATGTGTATATCGTGGGTCTGGAAGAAAACCTCTTCCCTTCGCAGCGGGCCGTCGAGTCGCCCGACGGCATCGAGGAGGAGCGCCGCCTGTTCTACGTGGCCCTGACCCGCGCCAAGGTTTCGGCGACGATCTCCTACGCCGAAATGCGTTTCAAGTGGGGCAATATGGAGTTTTCGCGTCCGAGCTGTTTCCTGCGCGAGATCGACCCCCGGTACATCGAGTCGGACGCCGATTTCGCGGAGACGCGTCCGCAGCGTCGGCCCGGCGACGACGGACCCGCGGCCATCGACGAACTGCGCCGCCGCTTCGACTACCGCTTCCAGCAGAAACAGCAGGGGGGCGGACGTTTCGGAGGCGGCGGAAACGGCGGTTCGGGCGGTTACGTAAGCCGCAGCGGTTCCGGCGGAGGTTTCGGCCGTGCGGCCGACGGCGAGTCGGGTCCCGCGCGTCGTTTCGCGCGGGCTGCGGAGTCCCGGCGTCCGGCGGCGGCTCCCGATCCGGCGCTGGTGCAGACGCCCCGGCCTTCGACCGACGGCATGCGCCGTGTCGGCGTGCGGCAGGCGATGGACGGCGGCCTTTCCTCCGGAAGTGCGGCGGCGGTGAGCGGCGAATACGTCGTGGGACAGCGCGTCGAGCACCCGAAATTCGGCGTGCGCATCGAGACGCTGTCCACGGACCACAAACTCGTGGTGGCTTTCGACAATGCGGGCGAAAAGACCCTGCTGGCCAAATTTGCGAAACTGACCAAACTCTGATCGCGATGGAGACGCCGCTCGTATCGGTCTGCATGACCACTTACAACCACGAACCCTATATCGCCGAGGCCATCGAAAGCGTGCTGGCGCAGCAGACCTCGTTCGGAGTCGAACTGGTCGTGGGGGAGGATTGCAGCACGGACCGCACGGCGGCGATCTGCCGCGAATATGCGGCGAAATACCCGGACCGCATCCGGCTGGTGACCTCGCCGGAGAATGTCGGCTGGCGGGCCAACTACCGGCGGACGTTCGAGGCGTGCCGCGGGAAATACGTGGCCTACCTCGACGGCGACGACTGGTGGTGCGATCCCCGGAAATTGCAGATGCAGGCCGACCTGATGGAGTCGGACCCCGGGTGCGGCATGTGCTATACGCGCGCCTCGAACTACTGGCAGGCCTCGGACCGCACGGAACCCGACCACCCGGACCATTACACCGATTTCGGACGTCTGCTGTGCAGCCTGACCATCGCCAACTGCGCGACGCTGGCCCGCCGGGAGTTGATCGCACGGTATTACGACGAGGTTCGTCCCGCGGAGCATCCCGAGTGGAAGACCGACGACGCCCCGATGTGGCTCTGGTTCTCGGTGCGCAGCCGCATCAGCTATCTGCCCGACATCACGGCCGTCCACCGGCGCCTGCCCGACAGCGTGAGCCACAGCACGGCCTACCGGAAACGGATCGCCTTCTGCGATTCGCTGATGGACATAAGCCTCTGGTTCGACGCCCGCTACGGTGCGGGCCGCAACCGCTTCCGCATTCTCCGGCGGCGCAGTTCGGTGGCTTTGTGGGTCCTTTCGTGGGAAGGTCCGGTCGGGGAATACGTGACGCGCTGGCGGCGCGACGTTGCGGCCTGCCCGCGCCTCGCGCTCTGTCCCGAAGGGCCGGGGCTGCTGGTGAAAAAGATTCTTTTCCGACGTAAAAAACAGCATTTATGACGACCAAACAACGTTATGACGGCGTAATCGCTTGGTTTTCGGAGCATATGCCCGTGGCCGAAAGCGAACTGCACTACT
>OMGY01002377.1_pt1 | contig 14323 bp, 11 predicted proteins | sample 1674461 | NCBI WGS metagenome assembly OMGY01 (sample SAMN05578579, study PRJEB25193) | human gut metagenome | biome: Human Microbiome; feature: human-associated habitat; material: feces | host: Homo sapiens | place: USA:Birmingham
GTAGACCATGACCTTCTGGCTCTGCTCCTTGTCGACGCCGTAGGCGAGGGCCGCGGCCGTCGGCTCGTTGATGATACGCTTGACCTCGAGGCCGGCGATCTTACCGGCGTCCTTGGTCGCCTGACGCTGCGCGTCGGTGAAGTAAGCGGGAACGGTGATGACCGCCTCAGTCACGCTGCCGCCGAGGTAGGCCTCTGCATCGCTCTTGAGCTTCTGCAGGATCATCGCGCTGATCTCCTGCGGGGTGTACTTCTTGCCGTCGATCTCGACTTTATAATCAGAGCCCATCTCGCGCTTGATCGAGGAGATCGTGCGGTCGGGGTTGGTGATGGCCTGACGCTTTGCGACCTGACCGACCATACGCTCGCCGGTCTTAGAGAACGCGACGACGGACGGGGTGGTGCGGTTGCCTTCGGCGTTGGGGATGACGACGGCTTCGCCGCCTTCCATCACGGCCACACAAGAGTTGGTAGTACCAAGGTCAATACCGATAACTTTAGACATAATGTTGTCCTCCTAAAATCTATCGTAATTTTTTTGTTAACGAAGTAAATTTATCATTTCGCGCTTTCACGCGGAATTTGCACTTTTTAGTTCGCTACTTTTACAATAGCGAATCTCAAAACCTTATCGCCCAGCGTAAAGCCCTGCTGCAAAACCTCCGCCACGGTGTTTTCCCCGTAGCTCTCGTCTTCAATGTGCATCACGGCATTGTGCTTTTCGGGATCGAAGGGCTGGCCCACAGCGTCCATCGTTTCAACGCCGAGCTTCCTGAGGCTCTCCTTGAACTGGTTGAAGACCATCTCAAGGCCCTTGCGGTGGGGCGATTCCTCATCGCCGTACTGCGCGATGCCGCGCTCTAAGTTATCGTAAACGCCCAGCAGCGCCTTGACCGTGTCGATCTTCGCGTCGTTGTAGAGGCTTTCCTTCTCCTTCGCGGTGCGCTTGCGGTAGTTGTCATACTCGGCGGCAAGACGCAGGTATTTGTCCTGCTCGGCGGCAAGCGCCTTGGCAAGACCTTCCATCTTCTCCATCTGCTCGCGCGTGACGGTGAAGATCTCCTGCTCCTCAGGGACTTCCGCGGTTTCTTCCTGCGGCGTCTCCGGCGTCTGGTTCACGTCCTTTTCCGGCGTGTTCTCCGCCGCGTTCTGCTTGTCGTTCTTAGCCATTTCTTACTCCTTATCTTCTTCCTTGGGCGGAAGCTCGTTCTTGCCGAACATCCGCGTCAGGCTGTCTGCAAAATAACTCAGCCGCGCCGTCACGGTGGCGTAGTCCATTCTGGTGGGACCCACCACACCGACGAGGCCGCGCATCCCGTCGCCGATATCGTAGCTGGCGACGACCACGCTCGTTTCCTTGAGCGCCTCGTTCACGTTTTCCGGCCCGATCAGGATCTTGAGCGGCGCGCCGTCGTCCGGCACGGGAAGCTCCTCCTTGTTGTCCACAAGGAAGGTCACAAGCTCGTGCGCCTTGTCCACGTCGCGGTACTCGGGCATCTTGAGGATCTGGCTTGCGCCCGCGGTCTCCACGCTGCGCTGCGCGCTCTTTTCAAGCATACTGATCGCATACTCGACTGCCTTGGAGACGACGAGGAACAGCTCCGGGGAAAGCTGCTCGGACAGGCTCATCAGCCTTGCGCTCATCTCATCCGGCCCGCAGGCGGTGAAGTGCGCGTTCAAAAGCTCCTTGACATCCGCAAGGCGCTGGGCGTCGAAGGGAAGATCCGAGCGCTGGAGCTGGCTCTTCACGCGGTTGTCTTCGCCCATCATCACGACGATGAAGCTCTGTTCATCCACGGCGATGAGTTCGAAGCGCTTGACGCTTGCCTCGCGCCGTCCGCCCGTCACGCTGTAGACGGGGTAATTGACAATGGAGGACACCATCTGCCCCGCCTTGGCGATCACGCTGTCCGTGCCGCCGAGCTTACTTTTCAGCTGCTCGTTGATCTCCTCCGCTTCCGTTTCGGAGACCTCGCGCTTTTCCATCAGCTCGTTGACGTACAGCCGGTAGCCCTTCGGGGACGGGACCCGTCCGGCCGACGTGTGCGGCTGCTCAAGGTAGCCCATTTCGACCAGGTCCGCAAGCTCGTTGCGGATGGTCGCGGAGCTCACCGAACCGCCCATCTCCTCGGCCAGCGCCTTGGAGCCGACCGGCTCGGCCGCGGCGATGTAATCTTCGACCACGCGCTTGAGAATTTGCTTTTTGCGCTCTGTCAGATCCATACGCCGCGCTCCTTTCCTAGCTTTAGCACTCCTTTCCCCTGAGTGCTAAACGCAGTGTACCACCGAGGTTTCCCGTTGTCAATAGTCCCCGGTGTAAACAGTTTGTGAACTACTCAAAAGTCGGGCAGCCAGCCGCTGCGGGATACAAAAAAGAAGAGGAACGCTCTCGCGTTCCTCTTCTTTTTTGTATTGCTTACTCCGCCTTGGGAGCCTCCGCAGCGCTTGCTTCGGCGGCTGCCTTGGCGGCAGCGGCCTTGCGCTCGGCGGCAGCCTTCTGCGCGGCCTTGAACTTCTCCTTCTCCTCGGGGGTCGGGATGGGCTCGATGGCGTTGCGCGGGCAGGCCTTGGCGCACATGGTGCAGTTTTTGCACTTGGTGTAGTCGATGACGGCCACGTTGTTGACGACGTGGATGGCGTCGAACTTACAGGTGCGCTCGCACATGCCGCAGGCGATGCAGGAGTTGGCGCACACCTTCGTAACGGCGGGGCCTCTCTCCTTATTGGCGCAGTTGACGAAGACCTTCTGCTTGTAGGGCACCTCGACGATCAGCTTGCGCGGGCAGGCCTCGCGGCAGGCGCCGCAGTCGGTGCACTTTTCCTTGTCGACCTCGGCAACGCCCTTTTCGTTGATGTGGATGGCGTCGAACTGGCAGGCGGCCACGCAGGTGCCGTAGCCAAGGCAGCCAAAGGCGCAGGCGGTGGGGCCGCCGGCGACCTTCGTCGCGGCCACACAGTCGTGCAGACCGACATACTCAAAGCTCTTCACAGCGGCCTCGCCGCCGTTGCAGGTCACATGAGCGACCATCTTTTCGCCGCTGGGGGCTTCCATGCCCATGATGGCGGCGATCTTCGCAGCGCCCTCCGCGCCGGCGGGCGCGCAGGCATTGACAGGGGCCTTGCCGGCGAGGATCGCCTCGGCACAGCCCGCGCAGCCGGGATAACCGCAGCCGCCGCAGTTCGCGCCCGCGAGGCACTCCTGGATCTTTGGCAGGCGCTCATCGACCTTGACCTCAAAGGCCTTGGCCGCAACAGACAGGACGAGGCCGAATATAACGGCGATCACGCCCAGCACGAGAACAGCAAAAATTACATTCATCATTTCTTCGTTCCCTCCTTACATGGGCCACACCTGCAGGCCGGAGAAGCCCATGAATGCAAGGGCGATGAGGCCTGCGGTGATGAGCGCGATGGGGAAGCCTTCAAATGCCTTGGGATAGTCGGCAAACTCCAGACGCTCGCGCACCGTGGAGAAGAGGTAGATCGCCAGCAGGAAGCCAAGGCCGCCGGTGATGCCGTAAACCACGGACTCGATGAAGTTGTAGTCGTTCTGCACGTTGAGCAGCACCACGCCGAGCACGGCGCAGTTGGTGGTGATCAGCGGCAGGTACACGCCGAGGGCCGTGTAGAGCGTCGGCATGGACTTTTTGAGGAACATCTCGATGAACTGCACGAGGCTCGCCACCACGAGAATGAAGGCGACGGTCTGCATGTAGTCAAGCCCCAGCGCAACAAGGATCTTATTCACGCCGAAGCAGAACGCCGAGGCAAGGCCCATGACGAACGTAACGGCAAGACCCATACCGACGGCGGTATCGCTCTTTTTCGACACGCCGAGGAACGGGCAGATACCCAGGAACTGCGAGAAGATGAAGTTATTCGTCAAAATCGCGCCGAGGGAAATAGCAAGAAGTTTCGTGACACTCATTTATTTGCCCTCCGTTTCGTTTGCTTTTGCCTTTTTCTTCTCGCTTCTGGCGAGTGCCCACTGCATGATGGCGATCAGCGTGCCGAGGCACAGGAAGCCGCCGACGGGCAGCGTGAGCATACCGGCAGGAACATAGGAAGAAGGCATGATCTGGATGCCGAGCAGCGTGCCCGCGCCCAAGAGCTCGCGGAACGCGCTCAGGATCAGCAGCACCACCGTGTAGCCGATGCCCTGGCAGATGCCGTCCACCGCGGAGGCAGCGACGGAGTTCTTGCTGGCAAAGGCCTCGGCGCGGCCGAGGATGATGCAGTTGACGACGATCAGCGGGATGAACACGCCAAGGCTGTTGGCAATGTCAGGGAAGAACGCCTGCAGGCACAGATCAACGATCGTAACGAAGCCCGCGATAACGACGATGTAGCACGCGATACGCACTTCGTTGGGGATGATCTTGCGCAGGAGGGAAATAAAGATGTTCGAAAGCGTCAGGATGATGAGAACGGAGATACCCATGCCAAAGCCGTTTGCAACGCTCGTGGTGATGGCCATGGTAGAGCACATACCGAGCACCTGCACCAGAACGGGGTTTTGGTAGATCAGACCATCTTTGAGCTGTTTGTTGAAATTCATAGATCGTTCCCCCTTTCTCAGTTCATGGCCTCGGCGGCAGCCAGAGCGGCGTTGACGCCCTTGGTCACGCCCTTGGTGGAGACCGTCGCGCCGGTGACGGCGTCGATGTTCTGCTTGACGACGAGCGTGCCCGCGCCGGACTTGCCGACGAACTGATCGAGCGCGCCGGTGCCGGCGGAGGTCGCTTCATTGTCCATGACCTTGGAGCCGATGCCCTTGGTCTCGGAGTTGTTGACGATGGAAACGCCCGTGACGGTGAGGTCGGCGTCCACGCCGACGATCATCACGATGTTGCCCTGAGAGCCGCTCGCGGTGACCTTGAAGGCATAGCCCGCATTCTCGCCGCCGACGAGGATCTCATACATCTCCGTCAGCTTGCCGCCCTGCTCGTTCGCCGCGTCGATGACCGCCTGCGGGATGTCCTCGACCGGCGGGAACTCACAATCGGTGGAGGAGACGACCTTGGCGAGCGCCTCTTCCGTCTTCTGGCGGTTGATGGCCGCGATCTTATCGGCCGTGAGCACGTTGGTGAGGCCCAGCAGCAGCGCCACGACCAGCGAGATCACCGTCAGCGTGCCCGCTACCTTAAGAATGAATTTTCCTTCGATCTTCATTTCTTTGCCGCCTCCTTTGCCGCTTTCTTGTCCACACCGAAACGGGTGGGCTTGGTGTACTTGTCAATGATCCAGGTGCAGCAGTTCATCACAAGGATGGAGTAGCAAACGCCCTCGGGATAGGAGCCGAAGTAGCGGATGAACACCGTGATGAGGCCGCAGCCGAGACCGAAGATGAGCTGGCCCTTCTTGGTGACGGGGGAGGTCACATAGTCGGTCGCCATGAAGAAGGCGCCGAGGAACAGACCGCCGCCGAGCACGTTGTAGAGCATCCACGTCAGCGCGTCGTTGCCCTGGGGGAAGAGGAAGGTGAGGATCGCCACGGTGCCGATGTAGGCAACGGGGATCTGCCAGGAAATGACCTTGCGGAAGATGAGGTACAGTCCGCCGATGAGCAGCATCATCGAGGAGATCTCACCGAGAGAGCCGCCGATGTTGCCGATGAACATATCGCGCAGGCCGTACTGCGCGGTCAGCGCCTCGAACTCGCCGCCCTTCATCATCGAAAGCGGCGTGGCGGCGGTGACAACGTCGGCAAGGCCGCCGAAGAGCGGGGCCTTGGTGCTCGGGTCGATCCAGCTCGTCATCTGGCCGGTGTAGCACGCGACGAGCGCGGCGCGGCCGGCGAGGGCGGGGTTCAGGAAGTTCTTGCCGAGGCCGCCGTAGAGCTGCTTGACGACAAAGATCGCGAAGAAGTTGCCGACGATCAGCATCCAGTAAGGAAGCATCACGGGGCTGACGAACGCGAGCAGCATACCGGTGACGGCGGCGGAGAGGTCGCCGAGCGTCTGCGTCTTGTGCATCAGCTTACGGTAGAGCCACTCGAAAAACATCGCGGAAACCACGCTCACGAGCACGGAGATCAGCGCGCGGAAACCGAAGCGGATGACGCTCATGATGAGCGCGGGGCACAGCGCGATGATCACGTCGAGCATGATCGAGCGCGTGTCTTCATTGTTGCGGATGTGGGGGTTGGAGGAAGCGATGAGCTTCAGACCCTTATAATCATTCAGCATCCCTTATGCCTCCTTCTTTGCTTCTTCGGCAGCCTTGGCAGCCTCAGCCGCGGCCTTGGCCTTAGCGGCGGCTTCCTTGACCTTCTGCTTGCCGACCTTGAACGAATGCGTCAGGTGCAGGCGGCCCGGGCAGATGTAGGAGCACGCGCCGCACTCGATGCAGTCCATCACGTGCGCCGCCTCGAGATCCTCGATGCGGTTCTTCTGCACATATAAGTAGAGGTACAGCGGCTCAAGGTGCATGGGGCAGGCCTCGACGCAGCGGCCGCAGCGGATGCAGGTCGGGTCAGCGGAGACCTTGTTCTCGTTGCCCGCAAACGCCAGCACCGCGCCCGTGCCCTTGGCAACGGGGAAATCGGCGGAGGCCTGGGCCATACCCATCATCGGGCCGCCGGCGATGAGCTTGAACGTCTCGTCCTTCAGGCCGCCGCAGGCGTCGAAGAGGAGAGAGACCGGCGTACCGATCGGGCACTCGAGGTTCTTCGGCTCCACAACGCCGCTGCCGGACACGGTAACGACCTTGCGCACCACGGGCATGCCTTCCTTGATGGCATGGTAGATGGCGATGGTGGTGTTGATGTTGAACACGGCGCAGCCGATGCTCGCGGGAAGACCGCCGGGGGGCACCTGCTTGCCGGTGACCGCCTGGCAGAGCTGCTTTTCGCCGCCCTGCGGGTAGCGGCAGCGCAGCGCCTCGACCACAACGGGAGCCTTCTGCTCCTCGATGACCTTGTTGAGGGACTCGATGCCGTTTTTCTTGTTGTCCTCCACGCCGATGATGACCTTGTTCACGCCGAACATCTTGGCGAGGTAGCAGCAGCCGCCGATGATCTCGGCCGGGCGCTCAAGCATCGCGCGATGGTCGCCGGTGATGTAGGGCTCGCACTCCGCGCCGTTGATGATGACGGTATCGACCTTGCCGATGCCGCTGGAGATCTTCGTGTGCGTGGGGAACGTTGCGCCTCCCATACCGACGATACCGGCCTGCTTGACCATTTCGACCATTTCCTCAACGCTCAGTGCGTCGGGGTCGGCGGGCGCCTTCACTTCTTCGCTCAGCTCGTCCTTGAAATCATTGTCAATGACAACGGACATGACCTTACCGCCCATGGAGTAGGGGCGGGGCTCCACCGCAGCGACCGTACCGGAAACGCTTGCGTGAATGGGAGCGCCGAGGCCCTTAAATTCACCGATCTTCTGTCCAAGCTTGACATAGTCGCCCTTGGAGACCGTGGGAGTGCAGGGTGCGCCGAAGTGCATCGACATGGGGATGACCACCTGAGCGGGTGCTTGGAGCTGCTCGATGGCCTTTTCATTGGTGGCAGCCTTCATATCGTTTGGATGAACGCCGCCAAAGAAAGCTTGTGCCATAGTCTTCACCTCATCTTTATACTGCCAGAGCAGTGGAAACACTGCTCCATAATCGGACTGATTATACAACCATTCCTTTCCGTTGTCCAGAAAATATTCTGCCGCTCCAGCAATTTCCTTCATATTTTATCAGATTTCGGCCTGCATTCCGAACAAAATCGTCATATTGTACGACATTTCCCCTTCTCTTCCGTCTCTCTTCGCTCTCTTCTTTTCCCCGGGAACTTGACGCATTTATGGCAAAATGATAAAATGAAAAATGACAATTGACAATTTTTCTTCACATTTTTTATCGGCTTTGCTTCCGGAAAGGAAAGGTGTTTTCATGACCGTTTCACTCGATCTGCGCGCGATCAAGGCAAACGCCCGCTCGCTGCTGCGCAGCGGCCGCGCCAGAGTGCTGAAGCTCTCCGCGCTCTACCTCGCCATCGACCTTGTGCTCAATCTCATCGACGCCGCCGTGAGCTATATGATCTACTCGTCCGGCGGCTTCACGGTGTTCTCGTTCAGCTTTGTGAGCATCCTTGTGCGCCTCATCTCCATCGTGCTCAGCGCGGGCTTCGTGCGCTGCTGCCTCGGCATTCTGCGCGGGGAATACATGCCGTATGAGAGTCTGTTCGACGCCTTCCCCTTTGCCGGGAAGGTCATCCTGCTGTCCATTGTCGAGGGACTTTTCATCTTCCTCTGGTCGATGCTCTTTGTCATCCCCGGCATCATCGCGGCCTACCGCTATTCCTTTGCCATGATGAACCTCTGCGACGATCCCGGCATCGGCGTGATGGAGGCGCTCCGCCGCAGCAAGCAGCAGACGGATGGCAACAAGGGCACGCTCTTCCTTCTCACGATGAGCTTTCTCGGCTGGCTGCTGCTCGCGGGCGCGGCCGTCGTGCTTGCGGACTATCTCATCTTCGGCGACATCAGCTTGCAGCTCGAAACGGCCGCCACGCTTTCACAGGCGCTCTTGATCACGCTCGTCGATCAGGGCATCGCAAGCCTCGCTTCGGTGTGGATCACGCCCTATATCCAGCTCTCGCTCTGCGCGTGCTATCTCACCGTCACCTCGAGCGGCGGCGCGCCGCTTGAGAGCCTTCCCGGGAGCGACCCGTGGGACGATACGTCCTTCTGACCTCATAAAAGCTACACAGCGGGATATCGCCGAGATATCCCGCTGTGTTCTTTCTTTATTTAAGAATGTAGACCGTCTTCACGCCGAGGAGCTTGCAAAGCTCGGTCTTTTCAGCAAGGTCTGCCTCGCTCTCATACCACACGCAGACGGTCTCAGCGCCGTTTTTGTTGTAGAGATACGAGCTTTTGTACTGCGTGGAGCGGTGGAAGGTGGTGTTCTTCGTGTCGGTAAGCATCGCTTGCAGCTTTTCTGCCGGAAGCTCCTCCGCCTCGCCGGTCGCCACGCCCTTTCCGTTCACCTTCTGCGCCAGCGGCTCCGCGCCCAGCAGCACGCTGCCGCCCTTGCCCGCAAGCACCGCCGCGGCATAGACCTCCTCGAGCGCGGCGCACGGGCTGACGGCCTGCTCCCCCTTGCGCGCAGCGTGCCCAATGGTGAAAACGCAGTCCGTCTCCGGCACGTCGAGCGTCCGCGGCTCGCCCTCCGCCGCGACCCAGTGCGCGTCCTTGACGTTCACATTTGCGTGCAGGCGCTCATAAGTGCGCAGCAGCACCGCCGCGGCCTGTTCGCGCGTGGCCGTGCCCTTGGGATCAAAGTTGTACTTGTTCACGCCCGTCATGATGCCCATGCGGTAGGCGAGGGCGATGTAGCCGCGATTGGTCGTGCAGTCGGCAAAGGGGCAGTTTTTCCCGATGTGCGCCGTCAGGCCGGCGAAGCCCAGCGTATCGCTCTGCACCGGCTGCGCGTCCGCGTCGGCGATGATGCCCGCGAGCACGCTGTAGCCCAGTGCGCGTACGGTCATCGCGGCCATCTCCTCGCGCGTCACGGCGTCGTTCGGACGGCACTTGCTGCTGCCGGGGAAGACATCGTGCGCCGCGGCGGTCTCAATGGCGCTGTAGTACCACTTCTTCGTATCCTGATTGTCCGAAAAGCTGCCCTTCTGGGGCGTGACGGTCTTCCATCCCATCAGCCGGCACAGCGCCGAGGCGTAGGCCGCGCGCGTCATCTTCTGCCCAAGGCCGAACTTGCCGTTCCCCACGCCCTGGAGCAGGTCATATTGTCTGCACTGCGCGATGCTGCTCGCCGCCCAGTGCTTGTCCGGCACGTCGGAATAGCCGGACTTGTTCGCCGCCGAGACCGCCGTCGCCACCGTCAGCACGGCGAGCAGCAGCGCCAGCGTGCGTTTTAAGAGCTGTTTCATCTTCATTTCCCCCTTTTTGGGTGATCTTTCTGCCGTATTGTAGCACAAAGTTCCGCAGATAGTCAAATTCCCTCTTTACCTTTTTCTCTCTCTTTGTTAGAATATTAGATTGTATTAGTATGATGAGATAGTGTTGCCCGCTGCGGCGGCACGCCATCGGAAAGGAAGGTGAGCAAACCGTGAAATACGAGCGCTGGCAGATTCCCGCCGTGCCGGAGCAGGCCGTCAAGACGCTGACGGACGCCGGATACCCCTATCTCGTTTCATCGGTGCTGGCCGCACGCGGCGTGCAGACGAGCGAGCAGGCCGCCGAAGCGCTGGAGCGCGAGCGGACGCTCTCCTACTCTCCGTTTCTGATGAAGGACATGGACAAGGCCGCCGCGCGCATCACGCGGGCGCTGGAGGGGGGCGAAAAGCTCGCGGTCTTCGGCGACTACGACGTAGACGGCATCACCTCCACCTGTCTTCTCACCGATTATCTCCGCTCGCGCGGAGCGGATGTGACGATGCACATCCCCCGCCGCATTGAAGAAGGCTACGGCCTCGGCTGCGACGCCATCCGCGCCCTTGCAGAGTCCGGCGTGACGCTGATCGTCACGGTCGACTGCGGCATCACGGGTGTGGAGGAAACGGCCTACGCCGCAACGCTCGGCGTGGATCTTGTCATCACCGACCATCACGAATGCAAAGAGCAGCTCCCCGCCGCTGTGGCCGTCGTCGACCCCCACCGGCCGGACTGCCCCTATCCCTTCAAGCATTTAGCAGGCGTGGGCGTTGCGCTCAAACTTGTTTTAGCGCTCGGCGAGGGGCGCGAGGACGCGCTCTTCGCGCGCTACTGCACGCTCGCCGCCATCGGCACCATCGCCGACGTCATGCGCATGGAGGGCGAGAACCGCACCATCGTGCAGTGCGGCCTGGATAGCATCGACCGCAGCGACTTTACGGGCCTGCACGCGCTGCTGCGCGAGGCAGGGCTCACCTCGCGCCCGATCTCGTCCATCCAGATCGGCTTTGTGCTCGCCCCGCGCATCAATGCCGCGGGCAGAATGGGCCGGGCCGAGCTTGCCGCCGAGCTTCTTTTGACCGACGATCCCATCCGCGCGGAAAAGCTCGCCCGCGAGCTGTGCGAGCTCAACCGTGAGCGGCAGAGCGTGGAGCAGGATATCTTCCGCCGCGCCATCGAGCAGATGGAGCACCTGCCCGAAAGCGAGCGCAGCGCGCTCGTGCTTTCGAGCGAGGACTGGCATCAGGGCGTCGTGGGCATCGTAGCCTCCCGCCTTTCCGAAAAATTCTCCTGCCCGAGCTTTATGATCCACCTCTCCGACGGGTCTGGCAAGGGCTCCTGCCGCAGCTACGGCGGCTTCAACCTCTTCAGCGCGCTCGAGGCCTGCTCCGATCTTCTCGTCAGCTTCGGCGGGCACGAGCTTGCCGCGGGCTTCACCATCGAAGAGAAAAATATTCCCGCCTTCCGCACGCGCATGAACCAGTATGTGCGCACCCACATGGGCGAAAAGGAGCGCGTTTCCTCGCTCGAGGTCGACGTGGACTTGCAGCGCCCCTCCCTCGTCACGCTCGAGGAGGTCGAGTCGCTCGCGCTGCTCGAGCCCTACGGCGCGGGCAACAACCGTCCCGTCTTCTGTCTGCGCGGGGCAACGCTTGAAAGCGTGCAGGGCGTGGGGCAGAACCGGCACTTAAAGCTCCGGCTGCAAAAAAGCCGCGTGAGCTTTGACGGCATCTTTTTCTCCGTCACCGCGGGCGAATGCGGCGTGTGCGCGGGGATGCGCGTGGACGCGGCGTTCTACTTGCAGGTGAACGAATTCCGCTCCCAGCGCTCCATCCAGCTCCAGCTCATCGACCTGCGCCCCTCGCTCGACCCCAGTGGGCGCGAGAATGAGGCGCTTTCCCTCTGCCGCGAGCTGATTAGCGGCGGCACGCTCTCCCCGCGCGACGCGGCGCGGGCGCTCCCCTCGCGCGACCAGTTCGTGCGCGCGTGGCGCGTTCTGGAGCGCGAGGTGGGTGCGAACGGCATCCGCGAGCCCATGCTGCCGCTGCTGCGCAGGCTCAGCGCGGAAATGGTCGGCGCGGAAACATTTTTGCGCACGGCGATGTGCCTGCAGGTCTTCGCCGAGCGCGGCCTTCTTGCCATTGAGCGCGAGGGCGACGCCCTTGCCCTGCGCCTGACGGCGGAGGGCAAAAAGGTCGAGCTTGACAAAAGCCCCTATGTATCCGCGCTGCAAGGCTTTCTTTCGTAAAGGAGACGACCCGATATGACACAGGACCCCATGACCAGCAAAAAAGAGAATACCGCACCGGCGCAGCCGAGCGTCCCCGCCGCGAAGGAAAAGGAGAGTGTGAAGGAGCTTCTGCCCCTCTCGCCCGAGCATGAGGCGCTCGTCAGTGGAATGTACGACCGCCTCGTAAAGACCGTGCGCACCTACAATCCCGGCGCAGACTTTGCCCAGATCGACAAGGCCTACCACTATGCCAAGGACCACCACCGCGGCCAGCTGCGAAAGGACGGCACGCCCTTCATCACCCACCCCCTCGCCGTCGCGCAGATCATCGCCGAGGAATTGAGGCTCGACTCCGAGTCCATTGAGGCAGCCCTCATGCACGACTGCATCGAGGATACCGACGCGACCTATGCAGAGATCGCCAAGGAGTTCACCCCCGCCGTCGCCGACCTTGTCGAAGGCGTCTCCAAGCTCACGCGCGTGCAGTACGCCAGCAAGGAAGAAGAGCAGATGGAGAACCTGCGCAAGATGCTCATGGCCATGGCCAAGGACATCCGCGTCATCCTCATCAAGATCGCCGACCGCACGCACAATATGCGCACGATGGAGTATCAGTCCACCGACAAGCAGCGTCAGAAGTCGCTCGAGACGATGGAGATCTACGCCCCCATCGCCCACCGGCTCGGTATGCAGCGCATGAAGTGGGAGCTGGAGGATTTGTCCCTCAAGTATTTGGATCCCGTCGGCTACGACGAGATCACCCGCTCGCTCGCGGCCAAGGAGGCCGAGCACGAGGCCTTTATGGACCGCGTGCAGGCGCAGATCGAAGAGCGCCTGAAGGAGCAGCACGTCCCGTATCTCAAGGTCTACGGCCGCATGAAGCATCCCTACAGCATCTACCGCAAGATGTACGTGCAGAATAAGACCATGGACGAGGTGCTCGACCTCTTCGCCTTCCGCGTCATCGTCGACACCGTGGCCGACTGCTACAACGTACTCGGCATCATCCACGACCTTTACCGGCCCGTGCTCGGCCGCTTCAAGGACTATATCGGCACGCCCAAGCCGAACATGTACCAGTCGCTCCACACCACCGTCATCGGTGCGGACGGCATCCCGTTCGAGGTCCAAATTCGCACCGAAGAGATGCACGAGATCGCCGAATACGGCGTCGCCGCGCACTGGAAGTACAAACAGGGCATCTCCGGCAACGCAGGCGAGCACAACTACGAATGGGTGCGCCGTTTGCTTGAAAATCAGGAGAACACCGACGCGGAGGAATTCGTCCACACGCTCAAGGTCGATATGTTCGCCGACGAGGTCTTCGTCTTCTCCCCGCGCGGCGACGTAACGAACCTTCCCGCCGGCGCGACGCCCATCGACTTTGCCTACTCCATCCACTCGGCCATCGGCAACCGCATGACGGGCGCGAAGGTCAACGGGCGCATCGCCCCGCTCGACTATCAGCTCAAAAACGGCGACATCGTCGAAATTCTGACTTCGAAAAACGCGCACGGCCCCAGCCGCGACTGGCTCAAGATCGCCAAGTCCAGCGAGGCGCGCAGCAAGATCCGCCAGTGGTTCAAGAAGGAGCGCCGCGAGGAGAATATCATCAACGGCCGCATGTCCTTTGAAGCCGAGCTCAAGCACCTCGGCATCCCGATGAGCGACGTGCTCGGCAGCGACCTGGAAACGGCGCTGCTCAAGAAGACCTCGTTCGGCTCGATGGACGAGATGTATGCCGCCATCGGCTACGGCGGCTTCTCCGCGCAGAAGGCCGTCAACCGCATCCACGACGAGATCGTCAAGCTGGAAAAGCAGCGCAAGGAGGAGCGTGCCGCCACGGTGCCGGTCGATAATTCCGGCGCGACGCGCCCGGCCATCCCCAAGCGTACGAAGAGCGAGCAGGGCATCGTGGTCGAGGGACTTTCAAACTGCCTTGTCAAATTCTCCAAGTGCTGCACGCCCGTTCCCGGCGATAAGATCGTCGGCTTCATCACGCGCGGCTACGGCGTGTCCGTCCACCGCTGCGACTGCCCCAACGCCGCGCCCGAGCGCCGCAAGCCCGAGGAGCGCGGCCGCTGGATCAAGGTCAGCTGGGGCACGGACGTGAAGGAATCCTACCAGACCGCGCTCGACATTTACGCCAAGGACCGCCTCGACCTCGTGCTCGACGTTTCCGCCGTGCTCTCGACCTCGCAGACGCG